>Ga0207416_1001188_pt1 | contig 36781 bp, 30 predicted proteins | sample PaiPotPPM11metaG_FD_184107 | JGI IMG/M metagenome (GOLD analysis project Ga0207416, IMG submission 184107) | Iron sulfur acid spring bacterial and archeal communities from Banff, Canada, to study Microbial Dark Matter (Phase II) - Paint Pots PPM... ...
GGGCTGGGGCGGGCGCCCACCCGTCGGTCTGCCGGCGGTCATCGGCCGGTCAGACGGACGGCGGCGTGGAGGGCTGCGCGGCGGCCCGCAGCGCCTCGATCAAAGGCTCGACGTCCGAGCGGTCGAGCGTCCGGACGTCGAGCAGCAGGCGTTCGTCGGCGATCCTGGCAAACACAGCGGGACGGTGACGGCGGAGGCGCCGGTCCCAGATTTCTGGACCGCCGGTGCGGGGGCGCACCGCGACCGCCCACGAGACCAGTTCCGCGCCGGGCAGCGCGCCGCCGCCGGCCTCGGATGTCGTGCGCACCGCCTCGACCTCGGCGGTATCCCCGAGCGCCTCTGCGGCGCGGGCCGCGAGCTCTCGCGCCTCGGCCTCGAGCGCCGCGATGTCCCGCGCAAGCAGGCGGAGCACGGGGATCTCCTCCCAGGCGCGCTCCGGATCGCGATAGATGCGCAGCGTGGCCTCGAGCGCGGCGAGATCCAGCTTGTCGATCCGCATCGCCCGCGCGAGCGGATGGGCGCGGATCCGCGCCAGCGGCTCGCGGCGCCCGACGATGAGGCCCGCCTGCGGCCCGCCGAGCAGTTTGTCGCCGCTCGCAGTGATCACGTCGACACCGGCGGCGACCGCCGAGGCCACGGTGGGTTCCGCGGGCAGCCCGCGCGCGGTGAGATCGACGAAGGCGCCGCTGCCCATGTCGAACAACACCGGCACGCCGGCGCGCTGTCCGAGGATCGCCAGCTCCGCGGCCTCGACGTCGTGGACGAAGCCCCGCAGAGCGAAGTTGCTCCGGTGAACTTTGACGAGGAGCGCCGTCTCCGGCCCGAGCGCCGCCTCGTAGTCGTGCAGGTAGGTCTTGTTGGTCGTCCCGACCTCCACGAGCCGGCAGCCGCCGGCGGCCATGATGTCGGGCATGCGGAAGCTGCCGCCGATCTCGACGAGTTCGCCGCGCGACACGATGACATCGCGGCCCCGCGCAAGCGCGGTGAGGGAGAGCAGCACCGCGGCCGCGTTGTTGTTGACGGCGAGACCCTCTTCGGCGCCGGTCAGTTCCCGCAGCAGGCCGGCCACGTGCGCCTGCCGGGACCCCCGGATCCCCGTCGCCGCGTCGATCTCGAGGACGGCGTAGCCGGCGACGTCCGCCACCGCGCGGCGCGCGGCCTCTGGCAGCGGAGCACGCCCGAGATTGGTGTGCAGCACTACGCCGGTGGCGTTGATGGCGCGGGCCAGCGACGGCGCCGCGCGTTCTGCGAGCAGCGCGCGGGTCTCGACCAGCAACGTCTCCACGTTGGCCGCGCCGCTGCCGGGCATCTCCGCGAGACGCCGGCGCGCCCGATCCACGGCTTCCCGTGCGCAGGCGACGACCAGCCGGCGCGGGTGCCGCCCGAGGTCGCCGGCGGCCTCGAGGCTCTGCAGCAGCCGCTCGATCGAGGGCAGCCGGCGGAACGACGAGTGGTTCACCGCGCGCCCCGACCGCCGCTATTTGACGAGAAAGCCAAGCCCAAGGCCGACCGCGATGACCACGCCGGCCACCCAAAGAATGCGCGTCAGATCGTACGACACCCGGCGGCGGAGTTCGCCTTCCGTCTCGCGCGCCGCGGCCGCGCCCGAGGCCGCGGTGGTGCGCAGCCGCGCGCCGCATGCCCGGCAGACGATCTTGCCCTCCGGATTATCAACCCCGCATCGGGGACACCGCATCGTCGAATCCTCCCAAACTGCCCGGCACGAGTGCCACTATGATCAATTCTACTGCGGCGGAGCCGGCGCCGCAGCCGGGGCCACGCGTGCCAGCTCCTGCCCCGTCTAGCGCGGGACCTCCGGCCGCTTCGCAGCCTCCTGCCAGCGCGCCCGCAGCGCCGGGACCACCTCCGGCGGCACTTTGACGCTCCCGGGCGGCACGCGGGTGGCGAGACTGCCGCCGTGAAAATCGGTCCCGCCCGTGACCACGAGCCCGTACCGCCGGGCCACCTCGAGGTAGTTCGCGATCATCTCCGCCGTGTGGTCGGGGTAATAGACCTCGATCCCGGCGAGACCGTGCGCGACGAGCCCCGGCACACGCTCGACCGCCGGCCCGCTCGACGCCCAGCCGGGATGCGCCAGCACCGACAGGCCGCCGGCGGCGCGCACGGCGTCCACCGCCTCTTCCGGCGAGACCGCCAGGCGTGGCACGTACGCCGGACCGCGCCGCCCGAGAAAGCGCTCGAACGCCTCCTGCACCGTGGCGACCCGCCGCGATTCGACGAGCGCCCGCGCGACGTGCGGCCGTCCCACCGAGGCACCCGCCGCGATCGCCTCGACGCGCGCCCACTCGACGGGAACGTGAAGTTCGCGGAGTTTCTCCACTATGGCGCGCGCCCGGTCCACGCGGCCCGCACGCATGCGCGCGAGAAACGCCTGGAAGTCGGCGCGCGTGTGATCGACGTAGTAGCCGAGCACGTGGACTTCGTATTCGTCGACGTCGGTGTTGATCTCGACGCCGGGAATGACGTCGATGTGAATACGCCGGCCCTCCGCGAGCGCTTCCTCGAGGCCGGCCGTCGTGTCGTGGTCCGTGAGCGCGAGCGTCCCCACGCCGTGTTCGCGCGCCGTGATCACGAGGCGCGCCGGCGAGAGCAACCCGTCGGACGCGGTGCTGTGGGTATGGAGATCGGTCTTCAGAGCCGGGGCGCCTACCTGGGCGACACGATGAGCTTGATCGCGGTGCGGTCCTGGCCATCGATCTGCACGTCGGCAAACGCCGGCACGCACACGAGGTCGAGTCCGCTCGGGGCGACGTAGCCGCGCGCGATCGCGATGGCCTTGACGGCCTGGTTGATCGCGGCCGCGCCGATCGCCTGGAGCTCCGCGGTTCCCCGCTCGCGCACCACGCCGGCCAAGGCACCCGCGACGGCCGTGGGATTCGACTTGGCGGCGACCTTGAGCACATCCGCGGTCGGGTGCGACTTCACGACGACCTTGAGCCCATCGACCTTGAGCGCATCGACCTTGAGCACGTCCATGGTTCGACCCCCCTCGAGGGAGCGCATCGACTGTGGCGCGACGGCGAGTCTGGCGAAGCCTGCTGATTCGAGAGACTTGTTCACAATCCCTCTAGGACGCGAACGTACGTACGGGGGGTGAACTTAGCGCCGCAACAACAGAGTTATTCTTCGACGCGGTTTACGCGCCGGATCGCCGAGGCGCGACCGGTCTCTGCGTCGATCTCGATGAGGACGCCGTTTAGCTGCACCGGTCCCGACGCGACCTCGAACCGCGCCGGGAGCAGCGTGAGAAAGCGCGGCAGCACCGTCTCCCGGCTCATGCCGATGATCGAGTCGCGCGGCCCGGTCATGCCGGCGTCGGTGATGAACGCCGTCCCGCCCGGCAGCACGCGCTCGTCCGCGGTCTGGACGTGCGTGTGCGTCCCCACCACCGCGGACACGCGGCCGTCGAGGTACCAGGCCAGCGCCGCCTTTTCCGAGGTGGCTTCTGCGTGCATGTCGACGAAGACCACGCGGGTCTCGGCGTGCAGCCGCTCGACTTCCTCGCGGGCGTAGTCGAACGGCGAGAGCAGCGGCTGCATGAACGCGCGGCCTTCCAGGTTGAGGACGCCCACGCGCGCACCGCCGGCCGCATCGTACACCCCGGCCCCGCGCCCCGGCGCGCCGGCGGGATAGTTCGCCGGGCGGAGGAGCCGCGGTTCCGCGTCGAGGAGCGTCGGCGCTTCCCGTGTGTGCCAGATGTGGTTGCCGCCGGTGATGACGTCCACCCCGGCCGCCGTGAGGTCGTTGACCGTCTCCGGCGTGACGCCGAAGCCGCCGGCGGAATTCTCGCCGTTCGCGATGACGAGATCCGCCCGGACCTCGCGCCGGAGCGCGGGCAGCCACTGCGTGACCGCCCGGCGCCCCGGACGTCCCACGACATCCCCGATGAACAGCAGATTCAAGACCGGCCCGCTACTTCGCGTACTCGATGGCGCGCGTCTCGCGCAAGACCGTCACCTTGATCTGCCCGGGGTACTCCAGCTCTGCCTCGATCTTCTTCGCCATCTCCCGGGCGAGCAGCGCCGCGGCGGGGTCGTCGATCTCGTGCGGCCGGACCAGCACGCGAATCTCCCGGCCGGCCTGGATCGCGTACGCGCGGTCGACGCCTGTGAAGGACGTCGCAATGCGCTCGAGGTTCTCGAGACGCTTGACGTACATCTCCACGGTCTCCTTGCGCGCGCCCGGCCGCGACGCGGAGATCGCGTCGGCGGCGGCCACCAGGATCGCCTCGATGCACGTCGCCTCGGCGTCCCCGTGATGATAGGCGATCGCGTTGAGCACCTCGGGCGGCTCGTGGTAGCGGCGCGCCACGTCCATGCCGATGTCGCTGTGCGTGCCCTCGATCTCGTGCGTCAGCGCCTTACCGATGTCGTGCAGCATGCCGGCCCGGCGCGCCAACTCGGGATCCGCGTCGAGCTGCGACGCCATGAGGCCCGCGAGCAGGGCGACTTCGATCGTGTGCTGCAGCAGATTCTGCCCGTAGCTGAACCGGAAGTTGAGCCGGCCCAGCAACTTGATCTCCTCGGGATGCAGACCGTGGACCCCGGCCTCGAACACGGCGCGTTCGCCGGCGTCCTTGATGCGCGTGTCGAGTTCGCGCTGGGCCTTCTCGACCATCTCCTCGATGCGCGCCGGGTGAATCCGGCCGTCCGCGAGGAGCTTCTCGAGCGTCACCTTGGCGATCTCGCGGCGGATCGGATCGAACGACGACAACGTCACGGACTCCGGCGTGTCGTCGATGATGAAATCGACGCCGGTCAGGCTTTCCAGGGCGCGGATGTTGCGGCCCTCGCGGCCGATGATCCGGCCCTTCATCTCTTCGTTGGGCAGCGGGATCACCGACACGGTGACCTCGGCGGTATGGTCCGCGGCGCAGCGCTGAATGGCGAGCGCTACGACCTCCCGTGCCCGCCGTTCCGCGTCCTCCCGAGCTTCCGCTTCGATCTTTCGCGCGGTCTGCGCGACTTCGTGCCGGATCTCCGCTTCCGTCCGCTGGAGCAGCTCCTGCTTCGCCTGCTCCATCGTCAGTGCGCCGACCCGTTCGAGCTCCCGCCGCTGTGCGTCGTGCAGTTCTTGCACGTCTTCCCGGACCTTGGAAACCTCCTGCTCGCGCTGTGCGAGACCCTCATCGCGCTTCTCGAGCGCCTCCAACTTGCGGTCCAGCGTCTCTTCGCGCTGGACGACCCGCCGCTCAAGACGTTGCAGCTCGGCGCGCTGCTCCCGAATCTCCCCTTCGGCATCCCGCTTGATGCGAAACGCCTCATCCTTGGCTTCCAGGAGCGCTTCTCGCGTTCTGCTGTCCGCCTCCCGTTGCGCGGCTGTTTTGGCCTCTTCGAGAATCCGCCGGGCGGCCACTTCCGCAGTACCGATCTTGGCCTCGCCGGCGTGCTTGCGCAGAAGGTACCCAAGGAGGAAGAGTGCCAACCCGATCACGCCGGCCACAAAGTACAGGACCGTGTTCGTGGCGGTCACCCCCTCTTGGTGGTGCGTCGTGCGTCGCTGCTGGCCTGTGAGACCTCCATCCCGGTCCCCCAAAGGACCGATGATCTCGTTCGCCGGTGCGATCGCGTAACAGTGAACCTTAACCTTCAGGAAAGAACACGATTCCTGAGCATCGGAGCGCTATGATTTCAACCTATTCTATCCCGGCCTCCGCCGGGGGGTCAACCCCGTCTACGCGGGGCGGTCCGGCCCCGTCTACGCGGGGCGGTCCGGCCCCGGCAATCTGCCGCGGCGGCGCCGGAGTATAGTGTAGAAGGACGGCAATGGAGGGGCCAGCAATGACAGCGGGATGGCGCGCGGGTCTCCGGCGGTGGTGGTGGGCCGCCGCCGCGCTGATCGTGATACTTGCCGCGGCAGGCTTTTGGGCGCGGAGCCGGCTGGCGGCGCCCGCGCTCGAGGGGGCCGTGCTCACGCCGCCCGTCCGCGCCTACGACTTCCAGCTGCCCGACCAGGACGGCCGCGTCTTCTCGCTCGCGGATCTGCGCGGCAAGGTGGTCGTCCTCACCTTTCTCTACACGCACTGCCCGGACTACTGCCCGTTGATCGCCGAGCAGCTCCGCACGGTCCACGCGCAGATCGCCGGCCTGGGCGACCGCGTCGCCTTCGTCGCGGTCAGCGTCGACCCGTCCGGCGACACGCCGGACGCGATCCGGGGATTTCTCGCCGCCCATCACGTCGCCGGCCTTCTGACGTACGTGCGCGGAACGCCGGAGCATCTGCGGCCGGTGTGGGCGCACTACTTTGTCGCGAGCGACGCGAAGGAAGGGCCGGCCACCGGCACGGCGATCGGCCACACCACGATCGTCTACGTCATCGATCCCCAGGGTCAGGTGCGGGTCTTCCTCCCCGCCAACTTCGATCCCAAGGACCTGGTCACCGACGTCAGGGTGCTCGCGCGCACGGCCCGCTGATCGAACTGAAACTGGGAAGGGCCGTCGCGCGTCTCCGATCGAGGCCCTAATTCAAGACCCCGGCGCCGTGGCCGGCAAGTCTTGCGGAATGCTGTCAGGCGCCTGCGGCCCGCCGCCGAGCACCACAAGATGATCGGCATAGGCGTCGTATACCGTCCGGCAGGTAAACAGAAAGATCTGACGGTCGGCGGCGAGGCGGCGCAGCAGCGCCATCGCCGCCGCCTCGCGGCCGTCATCGTAAGCGAGCAGCGGATCGTCCAGGAACAACGGCGGACGGCGTCCTCCGCACAGCACATCGACCAGGGCCAGCCGCAGCGCGAGGTAGCACTGCGCGACCCCGCCGGTCCCGATCTCCCGCCGGTCCACGTCCGCCCACTCGCGCGGCGGACCGATCCACACGCGCGGCGCCAGCGTGTCGGCGTCGACGGAGATGCGCTGATAGGCGCCGTCCGACAGCGCGCGCACGTACTCGCTCGCGTGGCGTTCCAGCAGCGCCCGCCCCGGCACGATCGTTTCCCGGTGAGCCTCGGCCAGCACGTCGCGCGCGAGCCGCAGCACCTGCGCGTGGCGCCGCACGCGGTCGAGCCGGCTCTGCGCCTCCGCAAGATCCTGTTCGGTGTACCCGAGCTGCTCGTACGGTGACCGCGCGTCGAGCCGCCCTTCGAGTTTGCGGAGCCGGCCCTTCATCTCCTCGAGTTCGGCGCGGCGGCGCCGGGCCTCGCTCTCGCGGCGTTGAAACGCCGCCCCATCGAGACGCTTGGCCGCGAGGGCCGGCTCGTCACGCTGCGCCTGTGCGGCGCCGAGATCGACGAGCGCCGCGCGCGACGCTTCCGCGAGCGCCTCACGCGTCCGGCCGCGCAGCAGGCCCTCCAGACGGTGCCGCGCCGCGTCATGCGCCCGCCGGCGCTCCTCGGAGCGCGCAAGCAGCGCCAACGCGTCCGCGGTGGACCCCACGCCGAGCGCGGCGAGCCCCTCGCGGAGCGTGGTTTCGGCGGCGGCCAGGTCCTGGGACCGCGCGTCGACCGCCGCGGCGGCATCGGCGGCGCGGATCTCCGCCCGCTCCACATTCGCGCTGTGGACGGCGGCACGGCGGTGGCGCTGGTACAGCCACACGCCGGAGGCGACGGCGAGGATCGCGAGCAACACCCCGGGCACAAGATGGCCGGCCGCGATCCCGGCGAGCCCCGCCGCGGCTGCCCCGAACGCCAGGGCGAGTCCGATCCGGATGGTTGCCGCGCTGGTCCCCGACGCGCCGGCGGCGCGGGGAACTGTGGCGGCCGCGGTCTTCGCGTCCGCGAGCGCTTTTCTGCGCTCCTCGACCAGCACATCGGCGCGCCGGACGGCCTGCACGCGGTCGGGGTCCGGCACCGGGACCGCCTCGACCGCCCCGCTCTCACGGACCGCGGTGTCGACCTCGGTCAGGATCGCCGTCAGCTCCGTCGCCCGGCGGCGTGTCTCGTCGACCTGCCGGTCGAGCCCCAGCAGCCGCCGGTTGGCGTCGAGCAGCGCCTCGTCGTCCGCCACGAGCTTCTCGAGATCGGCGCATGTGGCCGCCAGCCGGTCGCGCTCCGCGGCGACGCGCTCGATCTCCGCCACCTCGGCCGCGAGACGCTGCTGCGTCTCGCTGAGCCGGGTGACTTGGTCCTGCCCGGACTTGATGGGCCCCGGAGTCTTCACCGGCCGGTCGAGCCCCCGCTCCAGCGTCTTGATCCGGTCGTCGAGGTCTTTGAGCACCCGCGCCGCGTCGCTGTCGCCGCCCGTCATGATCTGCGAGAGACGTGTCCCGATCTCCCGCTGCTGGTCCTTTTCCAGCGCCGCGAGCTCCCACTGGCCGACGTGGAGGGTCGCCCGAAACTGCCCGAGCGTCGGCAGCCCGAGCAGCTCAGCGCAGCGGCGCTCGGCGCCCTCGGGCGTATCGATCGACGTCGAGGGCGACGTCAGCGTGGCCCGGCGCGCCGTGAAATCCTTGCGCAGCCGGTAGATCTCGCCGTCCGCCTCGAACTCGACCTCGAGTTCCCCCGGCCGGTCCTCGCCCCAGGGGCTGAACAGCGTGTCGGCCGCCCGCACGCGGTAGAATGCCGCGCCGAACGCGAGATGGAGTGTCGACTTGCCGGCGTCGTTCGGACCGCGAATGACGTTGAGCCCGGAGCCGCAGATCAGCTCCTGGTCCCGCAGCTTGCGGAACCGGCGGACGCGGAGGCGCCGCACGATCATCGAAGGATCTCCCGTCCTTCGAGCAGCGCGACCCCGTACGCGAGCGCGTCCTCGGCGACCGCGCGCTCGTCCTCGCCGCGGCGGGCGACTTCGTCCTGCATGCGGCGCACGAAGCGGCCGAGCACCGTTCCCTCGGGATACCGCGAGGCCTCGATCCCGTCGGGGCGCAGATGGGACTCATCGCGCAGCTCGAGCCGGAAAAACTCGCCCTGCAGCTCCTCCCTGATCCGCTCGGCGTCCACGCGGGTGTCGAGGGCCACGAGACCGGTCAGCGTGACGACCAGCGCGAGATCCGGGTCGGCCTGGGCGCGGATTATCCTCCGCACCGCCTCGTCGCCGCCGGTGATCGCCAGATCGAGGGGCAGCCGAGCCGCGCGCCGCCGGCCGACGCGGCGTCGTTCCACCTGCGCGCGCCCCGGCGCGTCGAGCGTGACGAGGAGCACGTTGCCGGAATCGCCTTCGTCGAGGTCGATCATCTCGGGGGCGCCGCTGTACCACGCGGTCACTCCGGCCGCCTCACCCCCGGAGGCCGACACCTCCAGCGTCGAATGCCAGTCGCCCAGCGCGAGATAGTCGACGCCGCTGCGCGCGATCTCCCGCGCGCCGATCATCGCGAACTGCGCCGGGATGTCGGTGCGCTCGACACCGCCGTGCGCCAGCGCGACCAGGTACCGTGTCGTTCGGGAGACGGGAAGACCGGCGAGCGGACTCTCGGTCGAGAGCCGGCGCGTAGCCGATCGGCCCACCACGGTCAGATCGAGGTCGGAGAACACCACCGCGCCTTGCTCGGGGGTAAACACGGTCAGCCCGGGGCACCGCCGCGCCAAATCGTGCCACAGCCCCGCACTTCCCTCGGTGTACGGGTCATGATTGCCGGCGATGACGCAGGTCCGGATCCCCGCCGCGCCGAGCACCGCGAGGTGCTCGGCCGGCACCCCGACGTGGGCCCGGGCCGCGGCGATCGAGTCGAACAGATCCCCGGCGATCAACACCACCGCGACGTGTTCGGCGACGGCGAGCGCCGCCACGCGCGCGAACGTCTCGCGGAGCTGCCGCGACTGATCGCGGCCGCGCTCCCCCAGGACCTTGAACGTCGCGCCGAGATGGACGTCGGACGTGTGCAGCAGGCGCAGGCTCATTCGGCCGCGGTGAACGGGCAGATCTGATTGAAGGCGCAGTACGGACAGGCGCGGTACGGGTCGGGGGTCGCTTTGAACTGGCGCGCGCGGATCCCGGCGGCCGCGCGCTCGATCATCTCCCGCGCCTCCGCGACGTCGTCGGCGTCTTTCTGCGCCCGCCCCACCATGATCTCACGGCCGAGGAAGTGCAGTTCGACGCGGTCCGGCAGGCGGCCGAGCACTTCCTGGTAGGCGAGCGCGTAGATCGCGAGCTGCTCGCTGTCCCGCGTCCGCCGGTCGGCGTCCTCCTGCACGCGCACGTCCGTGCTCTTGAAGTCGATGATCACGACCTCGTCGCCGCGGATGTCGACCCGGTCCCACCGCCCGCGCACGTACGCCCCGCCGGACCGGAACCGGAACTCCCGCTCCACGAACGTCGGCACGAGCCCGCTCGCTTCTTGGTAGGCGAAGAAGCGGCGCACGACGGCGCGCCCCTCCTCCAGGCGCCGGTCCTCGTGCTCCCGGCTGAGAAATCCCTCGCTGATCCACGCCCGCTCGAGCACCGCCACGAGATCGTCCGCGGTGACGGGCTGGCGCCGGGCCCGACGGCGGTTGTATTCCTGGACGGCCTCGTGCAGCGCCGCCCCGTAGGCGATGCGGTGGTCGCGCAGAATCGGCACGCGCAGCACGTGGATGTACCGGTACTTGTACGGACAGGTCGTGTAGTCATCGACCTGGCGGAACGACAGCGGCACCGGATCGTCCGACGGAGGCAGCAGCACGATCGGCGCCTCTTCGCCGGACGGCGCGGGCGGCGGGGCGTGCCGCTCCACCGCCTGCACAGGCGCGGCCGCGATCGCGGCCGGCTCGATGCGGGGGAGATCGAGCGCCTCCAGCACGAACCGGCTCACCTTGCGGCGCCGCACCCCGCCGTAGTCCCACGCGCCGGTCAGGTACAGCTCCCGGCGGGCGCGGGTCATGCCGACGTAGCACAGCCGGCGCTCTTCCTGCACGTGGAAGTCTCCGCTGGGGAGCAGGTCGCGCATGAGCGCGTCCGGCAGCGCGAGCGGCTCCCGGCGCGCCCGCGACGGAAACTTCTCGGCGACCAGGCTGACGAGAAACACCACGGGGAACTCGAGCCCCTTGGCTTTGTGGATCGTGAGGACCCGTACGGCGTCCACGTCCGCGTCGGATTCCGCCGTCGCCGGATCGTCGCCGGCCTCGATCAAGAGCTCCAGGTACTCGACGAACGCCGGCACACGGTCGACCTTCGCGGTCGTGCCGTACCGCGCGACGAGATCGAAAAACCGCGCGATGTTGGCGACCCGGTGCGCGTCGCCCGGCTCCTCGGAGGCGGCGAGGCGGTGCACGTAGCCGGTGCACGTGACCGCGTACTCGTACAGCACCCGGCCGGTCGGCATCTTCGCGGCCAGCCGGCCCATCGCGTCGAGGTCGTCGACGATCCGCGCGATGACCGCCCGGCCCGGCGCCGATACCTCGAGGTCGGTCATCTTCGGGAGCGCCCGATAGACCTGATTCAACGAGCGGTTGCGGCGCTGGCCGTAGCTGGTGCAGAGCGCGAGATCCGCAGGCGGCACCTCGTAGAACGGCGACGCGCTCAGCAGGTACAGGGACATGCTGTCCGCGGGGTGCGCGAGGACGCGCAGAAACGCGGTCAGAAACCGGATCTCCTCCCGATCGTAGAGGCCGCGCGTCCCCGTGAAGGTGAACGGAATGCCGCGCATGTTGAGCGCGCGCATGAAGGGGTCGGCGTCCCGGTTGGCCCGGACCAGGATGGCGACGTCACGATACCGCCACCGGCCGGTCCGCACGGCGTCCTCGATCCGGCCCGCCACGTCCTCGGCTTCCTCCGCCAGCGTCTCGAACTGGAGGTGACGCGGCAGCTGCCCGGGCTCCGTGACGGAACGCAGCCGCTTGTCGATGCCGTGCCGGACCTCGAGACGGTCGGGATCGTTGTGGCGGATCAGGCGGTACGATGAGTCGAGGATCAGCTGCGTCGAGCGGAAGTTGCGGGTGAGCACGACCATCCGGGCGTGGGGATACGCCTCGGTGAAGTACGAGATGTTGCTGTAGGACGCGCCGCGCCAGCGGTAGATCGCCTGATCATCGTCGGCCACCACGGTCAGGTTGCTCCGGCCGCCGGCGAGCAGCTTGACGAGCTCGAACTGCGCGAAATTGGTGTCCTGGAATTCGTCGACCAGCACGTATCGGAACTGCGCCTGATACGCCTCGCGAATCGACGGATGCTCGCGCAGGAGGCGCAGCGCCAGCACGATCAGATCGCCGAAGTCGACGCAGCCGGCCTCGGCCAGCATCGTTTGGTAGGCGCGATACGTCGCCGCGATCTCCCGCTGCTGGCGGGCCTGTTCCGCCAGGGCCGCGTTGTCCGGCTGTGCGGCGGCCTCGGCGGCGAGGCGCTCGGCGTACGCGGCGTAGTCCTCGGGCGTGACGTCCTCGTCCTTGGCGCGGCTCCACAGCGTGATCAGAGCGTCGACGTGCCGGGTCGGATCGCCGAGCGGCCGGAAATAGTCGAGCGGCAGCTGAAACAGCCGTTCGCGCACGAAGATGACCTGCTCGGGACGGCTCAACACCCGGAAGTCCGGCGAGAGGCCGAGGTGGAGGGCGTTCTCGCGCAGCACCCGATCCCCGAACGCGTGAAACGTGTTGATCCAGGTATCGGTGTATCCGTAGGGGACGAACCGGTCGACCCGCTCCTCCATCTCCGCCGCGGCGCGGTCGGTGAAGGTCAGCGCGAGGATCTCGCTCGGCCGGGCCTCCCGGGTGGCGATGAGGTGTGCGATCCGGCGGGTGATGACGGCGGTCTTGCCGGTGCCGGCGCCGGCGACGATCAGCAGCGGACCGCCCACGTGCGTCACGGCCTCCCGCTGCTCGTCCGTGAGCCCCGCGAGGATCTCGTCGGCGCGCGACGGCGTCTTCGCGCGGACGGGCGCATCGATCGGTGAGACATCGAGCGTGGGGACGGCATCGAGGAGGCCGATGTCGGTGGTTGGCTTTACTGACATCGGAGCCGGCGGCTCATCCGCCGGCAGAACCGGCGCCTCCGAAGGGAGCCCCAGTGGAAGCTGGTCCGACTCCCCACCCTTGAGGGGGAGAGCGCGCCCGTCACGCATCCTCATTGTATTTCCACCAAATGGGATGACTCCCTGGATTCGGGGCCTGGCGGCCAGCTACGGTACCTCCGGTACTCTGGTATGTGTAGCCATTAGCGCGCCACAGAATCCGACAATACCGCCAAGAAATGCCATCGGCGTGTCCAATGCGGAATGATCCGGAAGCGCGAACAGCTACCCGTCCAACATGCATGCCTATGTGCTTGCCGCGATGGACATTGGCGTAGACAAGATCACCGGTCTGGAATCCGTGCACGCGCTTGCATCGCATGAGATAGCCGCGCGGAAAGCCGAACGCGTTAACATTCGTCCGGCGGCGCCGCCCCCGTCCGACAGCGGTCACCGAGAGTACGACCATCGCTGACCGCGAGACCGCTTCCACATTCCCGACGCACAACGCGTCAATAGCGTGAGATTTGCGCACTCCAAGGCGAGTGCGGTTCCATTTAGTCCGGCCACCAGTCCATGTCCGCACAAAAAGGCCAGACTCCCGAAGTGCCCTCAGAACGGCGCCGCGAGTAGCGTTGATCGCGGAGGCGGCTCGCAGCGGAGCCAGCGCTTGTGCGTGCAGCTGGGAGTGGCCAAACTCGGCGGCCGTACAATTTCCCTTTGCCGCGTTGCATCGTTGGCAGGCAAGAACGAGGTTGCTGATACGGTCCGATCCGCCGCGGCTCTTCGGCACGATATGTTCGATCTGAAGCGGAACATCCTGCGCCTTGCAGTACGCGCATCTGCGGTTCCATTTTTCGAGTAGATACTCGCGGACTTCGTATCCGAACAGCTCCCCACGCTGGTACTCGATGCCCCGAATCTCAGGATTTTGAAGCTTCTGAACGTCGAACCTGTTGAACTCAAGATCAGCCCAGGTCAAACTAGCCAGACGAGCGTACTGCCGCATGATATTGACGACGTTGCCGACTCGAGACCGCAAGGACGGAGGTAACCAAGCCTCGGGGCGACGACGGTTGCAGAAGCGGGGAGCCCGATAACGTAGATTGGCACTCCGGCGACGACGACGGTAGCGCGCGCGCCGACCCATCTGAAGATGAATTTGGTTGCCACGATGCATGATCTCAGCGAGATGAAGAGCGTGGTGCGCAGGACCGCGCAGTGTCTGATCCTCTCGAACGATCGCCAGACCGGTGACTTCGGACCCAGGATCGAGCTTCGCGCCCACGGGCTGCAGCACGCTGTGCGCCAAAAGCCGATCCTTGAGCCGGATCGTGAACGGTTGTGGCCGATGGACGACGGCGCGGCCGCATTGTAGCAAAAGCCGCGCGCGTTTCTCACTGCAAGGCATGAGTGGCCGTTTATTTCGATCAACGACGAAGATCATGTTGGCCTCTTAGGTCGTTCCCCTTACGGGGCCAGTGACGCGCCCGGGCGGACTCTCCCGCGCGGCTCCCCTTGGCGATGTTGCGGGGCAGCACAATGTGCCGATCCGTTTCGTCCACACCCCGAAGGTTGTCTGCAACCGGCACTTCCAGGGTCCGGGACTGGGGACGCATCCCGGAGTGGGTCGTTTGGCCTTCCCCACAACGTAGCTGCGTCATCGCGGTGTCCTTGCGCTTCGCAGCTTGGCCTGGTCATAGACAAGCCCGTTCAGCTCTAGCAGGGGTCTATGACGCATCCGAGGTCTCACCACGGCTACTCTGCCCTAGCGCCCGAAGAACTCGTGCGATTGTCTGTGCCGTGAACCCGCGACGCTGGAGAAACCCAGTGACGCGACGCACTCTCACCTCCCATGTAAAGCGGCCGAACAGTCGCAGCCGGCGCTCGGCCAGGTCACGCGCGCGCCGCTCTTCCGCGACCGCCGCCTCTTCTTCGCCGTACACCTCGCGGATCGCCTGCTCGATCAGCGACATTGCGACGCCCTTTTCGCGCAGTTCCGAACGAAGCCGCAACGCTCCGCACGGCCGGACTGCCAGACGGCTCCGCACCCACGCCCGCGCGAACTCCAAGTCGTCGAGATAGCCGGCGCGCGTGAGATCGGTGATGACGGATGCCGCGGACTCGACCGGCACGCCCTCGCGTCGAAGGCGCGCCCGCAGCTCAGCAGTGCTGCGCGGCCGCGCGCCGATGAGGCGCAGCGCGGTCTCGCGGGCGCGCCGATAGGCGTCACGGCTCTCGAGCAGGACGAGCAGCGCCGGATCGAGGACGAGCCCGGGCTCCAGGCCGAGCCGCGCGATCTCCTCGGCATCCACGCGCAGCCGGCGCCCATCCTCCAGCACCACGAGACGGAGCTCGCCAGCTGCGCTCGGCCCGCCGGTCGTTCGAATAACGGCAATACGCGCCGGCGCGTCCGGGTCGGAGCGGATCGCCATCGAAGGACCGCGGCCGGCGCCGTTCGAACGGCGCCGGCCGCGGCGAGACGAGTGCCTGGCTGCAGGGACGCGCCCTGCTCCGTTCACCGTTGCGCCCGAGGCGGAATTCCTTTCATCACGACAGCGGCGGCAGCGGGCTCCCGGCGGCCATCGTCGGATGGGGCGGGACGCTTCGCCTCGGGAACGGCGGCGCCGTTACCGTTCGGCGCGGCGTCCGGGGCGGCCACGGCGGAGGCCGGCGAGCGCATGATGCCGAGCTTCTCGCGGGTCTTGGCGTCGATCTCCCGCGCCAGCTCCGGATTGCTCTCGAGGAACTCGCGTGCGTTGTCGCGGCCCTGACCGATCTTCATGTCCTTGTAGGCGAACCACGTTCCCGACCGCGCGATGATCCCGTGGAGCGCCGCCACATCCAGCAGGCTGCCCGACTTGCTGATCCCCCTCGGGAAGATGATGTCGGCTTCGCAGTCCCGGAACGGCGCAGCGAGTTTGTTCTTGACAACCTTGACGCGCACGCGCTGGCCGATGGCCTGGTCCCCCGACTTCAGCGTTTCGATCCGGCGGATCTCAATGCGCATCGACGCATAGAACTTCAGCGCGCGGCCGCCGCTCGTTATTTCTGGCGACCCGAACATGACCCCGACCTTCTCGCGGAGCTGGTTGATGAAAATCATCGTCGTCCGGGATTTGCTGATGGCGCCGACCAGCTTCCGCATCGCCTGCGACATGAGCCGCGCCTGCAGGCCGACGTGCGCATCCCCCATCTCGCCGTCCAGCTCGGCCCGGGGGACGAGCGCCGCCACGGAGTCCACCACAATCACATCGATCGCGCCGGACCGCACCAGCATCTCGCCGATTTCGAGCGCCTGCTCGCCGGAGTCCGGCTGGGAGATCAGGAGGTTGTCGATATCGACACCGACGTTGCGCGCGTATTCGGTGTTGAGCGCGTGCTCCGCGTCGATGAACGCCGCGACCCCACCCTCACGCTGCGCCTCGGCGACGATGTGATAGCCAAGCGTCGTCTTGCCGGATGATTCGGGGCCGTAGATCTCGACGATCCGTCCGCGGGGCACGCCGCCGACGCCCAACGCGGCGTCCAAAGCCAGGATGCCGGTGGGAATCACGTCGACGTTCAGCTTGGCCTGGTGCTCGCCGAGCTTCATAATCGATCCCTTGCCGAACTGCTTCTCGATCTGGGTCAAGGCGAGATCCAGGGCGCGCTGCCGCTCGTTCATGGGGACCGTTCCCTCCGCCGCGTCGACGGCTGCTGATGCGTGTTTTGGCGTATTAAGTTGGCCCCACAATACCGAACTGTTGTTCGTTTGTCAAGACACTGCGTGAACACGAACGGCCACTCTGGGCAAGGATTCGTCACAATACCTCAGAATTCCGGGCTCCGCTGCCGACAGACGCTGTTGCGACGACCGTGTGTGCCGGTTCGGACGGGCCAAGCACGCTCTTCACCACGACCAGCTCCGTCACGGACTGGGCCCCCAATACCACCCGATCGAACGCCTCGGCCTCTCGCCGGAGATCGGGCGGGCGGCCGGTGCCCCGCACGCGCGCCAGCGTCAGGTGCGGCGCGAAGGGCCGGGAGTCCAGCGACAAACCGCGGTCCCGCAGCGCCCGGGCCAGCGATTCAGCGAGTGCTATGAGGCGCTCGGCGCCTCGCGTCACACCGACCCACACCACGCGCGGCGCCGCCACCGACGGAAACGCTCCGAGCCCCGCGAAGGTAATCGCAAACGGTGAGTCTGCCGCGGCGGCGGCCCGGGCCGCTTCCACGGCCTCGGTCACGTCGGCCGTCGTGAGGTCCCCGAGAAACTGCAGCGTGAGATGAAGATGCCGCGGTGAGACCCACCGGAGCTGGCCGGCATGTGCCGCGAGCAGTGCGCGCGCCTGCGCGGCGCCCTCACGGACCGCCGGCGCCAGCGGAACCGCGATGAAAATCCGATGGCGATCCGGTGCGCCTCGGCGCGCCGGGACCGTGGCGCGCGTTTCGACAGCCCCGCCCCGCGGAGCCGGGGTCACCGTGAACCGCTCTCTCCCCGATCGAGCAGGTGCAGCCGAATCATGTCGAGAGCGGTCTGCGCGCCGAGGTACTGGACCCCCTGGCGGCCGGGTTCGGTGCCGTACCGCATCTCACGGACGTCGGTCCCGCCGGGATGGGCGAGCGCGATGAAGACCAAGCCGATGGGTTTCTCGGGTGTGCCTCCGGACGGGCCGGCGACGCCCGTCGTCGAGATCGCCAGATCGGTCTCGGCGTGCGCGCGGGCGCCCTCGGCCATGGCCCGCGCCACCTCGGGGCTCACCGCGCCGTGGCGCGTAATCAGATCCTGGGGCACCGAGAGCCAGCGGCTCTTCGCCGCGTTGCTGTAGGCAATGACACCGCCGTCCAGGTACATCGACGCGCCCGGGGTGCGCGTGAGGCGATGCGCGATCAGCCCTCCCGTGCACGATTCGGCGACGGCGATCGTGAGCCCGGCGTCGGCCAGCTGCCGGGCGACCGTCTCTTCGAGAGTTTGCTCGCCGACCGCGTAGATCGCGCGCCCCAACCGCTCGCGGATCGCCAGCTCGGTCTCGTCGAGCAGACCGTCGACCTCGGCCTCCTGCCCCCGCGCCGTGACGCGCAGGTGGCATTCGCCGGTGTGCGCGTACGGCGCGATTGTGGGGTTGGTGCCGGCGCGCATCAGGTCCCGGACTCGATCCTCCACGATGGACTCGCCGAGGGCGACGCGGAGCACCCGGGAGCGAATGACATCCGTGCCGGCCAAGCCGCGCGCGCGCAGATACGGAATGACGTGGTCCTCGATCATGCCCTTCATCTCGCGCGGCACGCCGGGGGTAAAGATCAGCGTCTTCCCTTCATGCTCCACGATCACGCCGGGGGCGCTGCCGCGCGTGTTGGGGATCATATGGGCGCCGCGCGGCATCATCGCCTGCTTCTGCTGCTGGCTCGACAGCGGGCGGTTGCGCCGCCGGAAGAACTCCTGCACGTGGGTCCACGCCTCTTCGTTCAGCTCCATCGGCAGACCCAGCGCTCCGGCCACCGCGGCGACCGTCAGGTCGTCGTCGGTCGGCCCGAGCCCGCCCGTCGCGATGATGAGATCCACGCGGCCGAGCGCCTCGCGGAAGACCTCCTGCACGCGCCCGACGTTGTCGCCGACCGTCGACCGGTAGTACACGGCGATGCCGGCCGCCGCGAGCGCGTTGCAGAGCCACACCGCGTTGGTATCGGTGATCTGGCCGAGCAGGTGCTCCGTTCCAACCGAGATGATTTCCGCCCGGGTCATCGCGCGAGCCCCTCGCCCTTCCGAAGACGTGCCGTCACTGATGCTGATTCGCGGGCGGCGTGGTCGGGGTCACCGTTGGGGCCCTTGGCGGAGCGGTCGGGGCCGGCGCGGCTGGTGCCGCGGCGGGCGGAGCGCCAGGCGCGGCCGCCGGTGGAGCGGCAGGCGTGGTCGCCGGTGCCGTGGCCGGCGGTGCGCCGGCCGAGAACGTCCGCTCCACGACATCGCCCGGATTGCCGAGCCGGCCGACGGACTGGCCGTTCACCGAAAGATCGAGCGCGCTGGCGTTGCCGACGCGGACGCTGACCTGATGCTGCCCCTGCCAGACTTGATGATCGCCTGCGCTCAGGAAGCCTTCAAACGCGACGGAGCCGTCCGACACAACCCGCACCCAGGACCGGTCCGTTGCCTGCGCGGTGACCACGATCGGCTGTCCACCGGTGCTGCTTGCCGGTGTGGTCGCGCCGCCGGCGGGCGTCCCTGACGTGCCCGTGACCGTCTGCCCCGCGGTCGAGCCGGGGGTCGCCGGTGCGGCACCCGCCGGCTGTCCGCCGGAGGTCGGCGTCACCCCGGGCGTCAGGCCTGCGGGTTGCGACGCAGCGGGCTGCCCACCCGCGCCGCCGGGAGCCGGGACCGTCGCCTCCGGCCGGGGACGGGTCGCGGCGAACTGCCGCAACTGCCCAACCAACACGTACGCGAGCACCACCGCCCCGGCGACAAAGACGACCGCGGTCGCCGTGACGATGCGGCGGAGGCGCGACTGCGGATTGCCGGGCGTGATCCGGACCTCGACGGGCCGCGGAACGGGCGTGACCGGCGTCCGGGCTGATGGATACATGCCGAGGACTTCATCCGCGGAGATTCCGAGCTGCCTGGCATACGACGCGAGGAACCCGCGGACGTACGTGGCCCCGGGCAATTCATCCCATGCTTCCCGCTCGAGCGCGTCTAGGTAGTGCTCTTTGATGCGTGTCTCCGCCTCGATATCATCGAGCGTGAGACCGCGGGCCGTACGCGCGCTGCGGAGTCGCTCACCGATGCCCATCGAGGCCATAACCCTCCGATGTTCTGGAGGTCGAGAGACGTTTCCTCCGGCGGAGGTGAGGGAGCTAAGGCCTTCCGAGAGTGAGTTGATAAACGGACCAACAGATCGAGCCAATCACCATGGCCCTCAGGCCCACATCGGTCCAAAAGTCCGCGCGCCAACTTCGAGGGAACAGCTCAACAAGGATTGCCCCCCCCAGCGGCGGAACTGCACTCTGTGGGTACGGGATCCTCTGCCTCAGTTCCCGAGTTGCTGACAACATGTATACGCTTGCACCAAGCACGAATAATATCCAAAACGCACTTGCCAGCACAACACGCCAATTCCGCTTAGGCTTTCCGCCACCGCCCACGGAGATTCGCCTCCTCGCAACATGTCGGTCCGCGCAGATACTATCTCGGCATCCGACCGCGACGCAAGTCAGGAGGGCACATTAGAAATTCGGCAGTCTATCGATGAGGTTCAAGGCGAGGCGCCAGTTCGTCTGCGACGCGCGCGCTCATCATAAGTGCCTCAAACGTGGACCGCGGCATGGCAGAAGGTTCGACATCGGCGAGTTGATTGAGAAGAGCACGGCTAGGGGTGACTCCAAACATGCGAAACATGCCCCTCTCCAGCGCCGGAAGTGCGTCTATGCCCCGCATCCTGATGTCGCGCAGGCCCGCCGCGACTTCGCCCTCACTGATTTCGAAGTCCAGAGGTGTCCGCCGAATAAGACGGGCGAGTTCACGTGCGTCCGTTCCGTATGCTTTGAGTTCTTCGCTCCCGCTTTTCTGGTAACGCGTCAGGGCTTCTTGCTGCAACGCCGCACTGGCGTTGTCGTGGTTTTGCACCGCGGACATATATCGGTTGAGCGTCACATCGACCGCCTGAAGATACGACGCGGCACGGCCCATATGATCGAGGGCGCTATTGGCTGTATTCGCGACTCCGGTCGGAATCCCGTCGCTGGCGGCAATCGGCGGAAAGGGATAGAACCGCGGCTGAAAGATGGCGCTGAAGTTTGGATCAAATGGGTCGAGGCATACCAGGGCAGTATAGAATACCTCCACCGCCACACTACCCTGCAAGAGGAAAAATAGACCTGAACCGAGGACTTGGAGTTGCTTGGGAATGATTGTCGGACGGCGGACCAGGACAGACCCACCGATCAGCGTGGGACCGAGGGCCGCCCGTGCTATTGACCCAATGTTGTCCTGCAGCCATGTACAATTCGCCATTTTCAATCTGGCGATAGACTCCGGAAGCCCTGGAGCGAAAGGCCCCCTTGGCATCGGGACAATGGGACCAACCTGCTGCCCCTGTGCGACCGGTTGGGCCGCGATGAAGTAGTGGACGTCGAATTGGTAGTACGTGGCGCGCCCCACCACCTGACCGAGGTTGTTAATGCCCGACACGTTGGTCGCGGGCGCTAAGGCAGCAGCCGGAGCGACAATCGGAATGAACGTACCGTCGGGCTCCCGCAAGAGCGCGGTCGTTCTCGAACTATTACCGACAATTTCGCCAAGATCGTTGAGCGCTACGGGCGCGAACGGGACGCCCGGTGCATCAACCGTCGTCATTGTTCCGTCCGGATTTCGAACGAACCCGTGCCTGGTGCCGTTGAATGACGTCGCATAGGTGCCCAGGATTTGGCCGAAATTGTTGATGGCGGTCGCGGTCGTGTAGACTGCTCCAGGAACATCGATGGAGGTTACAGTCTGATCCGGATTGCGCAAGAAACCATGCCATACGCCGTTGGCTGAATTGTAGCCGCCAACAATTTGCCCCGCATCGTTGATGCCCGCCGCGGACGTGAACATGGCACCGGGGACATCGAACGCGGTGAGCTTTCCGGCGGCATCGCGGATGAAGGCATGGGCCGCTACCGCATAGACGGTAACGTAGGGTTGGCTGAAGTCCTGGGTGTAGATGGTGTAGGACCCTACGGCCGTGCCGGCATTGTTGATTCCAGCCGTTGCGAATTGAGGGACGAACTGCGGATACCTGAGTCCGGCACTTCCAAAGCCGACGATGTCAATCGGGGCGATGTTGCCGCCCGGGTTCAGCACAAACCCATAACGGCGAAAGTAGCCTGTATTTTGCTGGTAATCCCCGACGATCTGGCCGAGGTTGTTGATATGTCCTGTGTCGAATACTTGATAAGCGCCTGGAACTTCATAGCTAGTGAAGACAAATGACCCGCTCGACAGCGCCGGTGGGATCTGCAGGGCGACCACGCATATAACCAAACCCACGACCATGATCCGCCCGCACATGAGCCGCCACATGCGCCTCGCGCCGGGTGCGGCACTCCGGTTGGTGTTGCGCCGAGTCATTCGCATTTGGCCTCGCAAATTGTCGATGTTTATCATTGCGAGACCGATGTATGCCCGTTCCACCTCCTGACCAGACCACGCGTTCGCGTATTCCTACTAGGACGCGTCCTCCGCCGCGGCGGCGGCGTGTGCGTGCGCTTCGCCGGACGCGCCCGTGCGGAGCACCCGCTCCAGCTCATCGAGGCCCACCAGCAGTTCCCGGGGGCTCGATCCCTGGGAGGGGCCGACGATCCCCTTCTCTTCCATCTGGTCGACCAGCCGCGCCGCGCGCACGTAGCCGATGCGCATCTTGCGCTGGAGCAGCGAGACCGACGCGTAGCCCGCGCGCACGACGAGCCGCGCCGCGTCGGCGAGCAGCGCGTCCGCGCCGCGGGATTCGTCCGGGGCCTCCGCCGCCGTCGCGTTGAGCAGCGCGTCTACGTACGCCGGTTCGCCCTGCGCCCGCCAAAACTGCACGAGTCGCTCCGTCTCCGCGTCGCTGATGAACGCCCCCTGCACGCGGGTGGGCCGGCTGGCGCCGAGGGGTGAGAAGAGCATGTCGCCGCGGCCGAGCAACTTCTCGGCCCCGGGGTGATCGAGAATGGTGCGGCTGTCGACCTGCGACGAGACCGAAAAGGCGATGCGCGACGGGATGTTGGCTTTTATGAGGCCGGTGATGACGTCCACGGACGGGCGCTGCGTCGCGACGAGGAGGTGGATGCCGGTCGCGCGGGTCATCTGCGCGAGCCGGCAGATGATCTCTTCGAAATCGGCGGGCGCCACCATCATGAGGTCGGCCAGTTCGTCGATGATGATGAGGATGTAGGCCAGCGGCCGGTCGGGATGGCTCGCGTTGAACGCCTGGATGTTCCGGACGCCGTCCTTCGCGAACATCTCGTAGCGGCTCTCCATCTCCTGGATCGCCCAGCGCAGCTTCGCGGCCGCCTCGCGCGCGCCCGTGACCACCGGGCTCAACAGGTGCGGGATGCCGTTGTAGTTCGTCAGCTCCACGCGCTTCGGGTCGATCATGAGAAACCGTACGTGCTCGGGCGTCGCGTGAAAGAGAATGCTCGCGATCATCGCGTTGAGGGCGACGCTCTTGCCGGCGCCGGTCGCGCCCGCGATCAGCAGGTGCGGCATCTGCACGAGATCCGCGAGGATCGGCATCCCCGCGATGCCCTTGCCGACCCCAACGATCAGCGGCGACGGCGCGCGCGCGAAGTCGTCGCTCGCGAGGATCTCCCGCAGGTGCACGAGGCTCGGCCGCTCGTTCGGCAGCTCGACGCCGATCGCCGACTTGCCCGGGATCGGCGCCTCGAGCCGGACGCTGCTCGCCGCGAGCGAGAGCGCGATGTCGTTCTGGAGGCTCGTGATCTTCTGGACCTTGACGCCGGGCGCCGGCTGGAGCTCGTAGCGCGTGACGACCGGCCCCGTCTCCCAGCGGATGACCTTCGCCTCGACGCCGAAGCTCGCGAGCGTGCGCTCGAGGGCGCGGGCGACCTCCTCCGGATCCACCTTGCCGGCCTTGGCCTTCGCGGCGAACGCGTCGAGGAGCGACAGATCGGGCACCGTGTACGCGCGGCGCGGCTCGACCGGAAACGGCAGCGCCTCCTGCGCGACGCTGGACCGTCGCCGCCTCGGGCGCCTCGTGGACGGCTGTGTCTCCGCCGGCGGGGCGGCCTCGCCCGCCTGGGGATCGACGCCGTTCAGTCCCTCCGCGCCGAGCGGGAGCTCGGCGCGGGCCGGTTCCTCCGCCGTCGCAGTGCCGCCGGGGAATGCGGTCTCCTCCCCGGTGTCTCCGTCGCCGGCGGGATCCTCGGATTCGAGCAGCAGATCGGGCAGCGGCTCCGACGCCGCCGCGGCGGGCAGTCCGTTCATCGACGCTGCCGGCGGCGCCGCATCGGACGCTTCCAACGCACGCGGAGACACCGTCGGCAGGCGGAGCGCATTCACGCGATCCGAGACGCGCCGCAGCATGGTCCCTACTCCGGTGGCCGTCCACGCCACCACGCGATAGCCGAGGGGCGGGGTAGCGCGCGCCGCCCGCCAGCACAATCGGACGATCGCCCGCAGACCCGCCAGCGTCATGAGGACAAGCCACACGGTGGTCCGGCCGAGCCAGCTCACGGCGCCGCCGCACCACGCGCCCACCGCCCGGGCCGCGCCCGCGACGGCCCGGCCCGCGGCCAGAAACACCGTCAGCGCGACATGCCCGAGGTCGTCGAGCGACAATCCCCACAGCAGCACCGCAGCGGCCGCCGCACCGCCCAGGATTGCAACCCACAACCCGGGTTCGCCCGTGACCCGGCGGAGGACCAGCGACAGCACCGCCCCGACGTACCCCCCGCCCTTCCGGCCCGATGCGGCGAGCAATTCCCGCCCGGCCGGATACCGGAGGTGCAGAGCGACGAGAGCGACCAGGTAGCCGCCGAGCAGCCCCCACACACGCCCGCTCAAGGTGAAGCTTTGGTGGACCCATAGAATGAGACCGATCACAAAACAGAGGACCGGCAGGAACCAGATCCCAAGCCCGAACGCCTGACCGCCGCGTGCGGCGAGGAATCGAGGAGCGGGCGCACTTTGGTGCGGGAAGAGACTGACCGCGACGAGGAAGGCTAGCGCGATGAGCGCCGCGCCCACGACTTTCGTGTATCCGGAGTGGGACGCCTTGTGCTTCGGCACTGGCGGCCTCCTATGCTGCGACGAATGCGACGACGAACGTTCGACGACGGCTGCTACACTTCAACCAGCATCGGCAGAATCATCGGCTGCCGGTGCGTCTGTTCAAACAGGTACCGTCCCAAAGCCTCCCGTATCGCCGACCTGACGGCCGACCACTCCGTCGTACCGCGCTCCCGGGTCTTCGCAACCACTTCCACGATCCGCTGCTTGCACGCCTCGATCAAGTCGCCGGACTCGCGCATATAGACGAAGCCGCGGGACACGATATCCGGCGGCATGAGCAACTCGCCGGTCTGCCGCTCGATCGCCACGAGGGCGATCAGCACGCCATCCTGTGCCAGCTGGCGGCGGTCCCGCAAGACGATCGGGCCGACGCCGCCGAGACCGTCCACCAGCACCGAACCGGCATCGATCGCCCCGGCCCGTTCCAGGCGCTCCGCCGAGGCGGCGATTATTTGGCCATTCTCCGCTACCAGGCTGCGTTCCTCCGGGATGCCGACGGACGTCGCCAAACGGCGGTTGAGCACCAGGTGGCGGTACTCCCCGTGCACGGGGAGAAAGTACCGCGGCCGCAGGAGCGTCAGCATCAGTTTCAGCTCTTCCTGGCAGGCGTGCCCGGACGCGTGGACGGGTCCTCCGTGCACCACTTCTGCACCCTGACGGTACAACTGGTCGATCGTCCGGGCAACCATCCCTTCGTTTCCGGGGATCGCCGTCGCCGCCACGATGACCGTGTCGCCGGTCTTGATGGCCACGGACCGGTGCTGGCCGGTGGCCATCCGGGTTAGTGCCGACATCGGCTCGCCTTGGCTGCCGGTCGTCAGGATCATCACGTGCGCGTCCGCGAGCGTCTTGAGATGGTCGACCGGCACCATCGCCCCGCGGGGGATCGTCAGCACGCCGAGATCCGAGGCGATCTGCACCGTATCGACCATGCTGCGCCCGACCACCGCGACCTTGCGCCCGTAGCGGGCGGCCGTATCAAAGGCCTGCCGCAGCCGGTGCACGTTGCTGGCGAACGTCGTGAGCAGCACCCGGCCCCGCGCCCGCGCGACGATCTCATCCAGGGCCGCGCCGACCGCGCGCTCGGACGGCGCGTACCCCGGCCGCTCCACGTTGGTCGAGTCCATCAAGAGCAGCAGGACGCCGTCCTCCCCGACCTCGGCCAGACGGAAGAAATCGGTGGGCGGCTCGCCGATCGGGGTCTGGTCAAACTTGAAGTCCGCTGTGGAGACCAGTGTACCGGCCGTGGTGCGCACGACGACCGCGCAGGCCTGTGGAATACTATGGTTGACGTGGATCAACTCAACTTCGAACGGCCCCACCCGGAACGGCCGGCGCGTCTCGCAGGCGACGGCCTGCATCGCCGGCGTATCCGGCGTCTCTTCCACGCGGCGCCGCGCGAGCCCGAGCGTCAGCGGCATGCCGTAGACCGGGACGGACGCGGCGCGCAGCAGATACGGCAGACTGCCCACGTGGTCCTCGTGCCCGTGCGTGAGCACGACGCCGTGGATCGTTCCCGCCTGCTCGAACGCGCGGTAGTCCGGGATCACGAAGTCGATGCCGAGGTCTTCCTCATCCGGGAACATCAGTCCGGCGTCGATAACGAGACAGTCCCGGCCGACCCGGACGATCGTGCAGTTCTTGCCGATCTCGCCGAGTCCCCCGATCGGGATGACCTCGAGGACGGGACCGGACGGACGGCGCGATGTCCCCCGCGGCGTGGGCCCCGGGGCGGGCTTCGTGCGGCCGCCGTCGGGCCGCGACGCCGGACGGCCCTGCCTTGGTGGGACCTGCCGCGGTGCGGATGTCGCGGCCGGGGCGGGCCCCGCCGGCTGACGCTCCGGGAGCGGGGGGCGCCCGCCCGGCGCCGGGGAGCGGCGGCGACGCCGGCGCCGGCGAGAGGCGTCCTGCGCAGGGGCGTCGCCTGGACGCCGATCGCCCGTCATTCCACTCTGGGAGTCTGGAGTCACCTGCCCCTCATTCGTCGCGCGGGTGCTGTTACCCCGCACCGCCCGGCGGTACGGTGTCGTTTGACAGATTCGCCGGCAGCAGGCTAGGGTACGATCAATGCCGCGAGCCGCATGCATCATCGTCATCATGCTGGGCCTCATCTTGCTGTGCCCGCGGCCGGGCGCCCTGTCTAGCGCAGGACCTCCGGTCGGCACGACGCACCCCCGCGTCGCGATCGTCTTCGAGCATGCCGGCGCGAGCCTCGACGATCTCAAACCAATCTACGCGATGCACCAGCCGTTCGGACTGGGCATCTTTCCCCACCAGCGGTATTCGGCGCAGATCGTGCGCGAGGCGGTGGCGCACGGGCTCACGCCGCTCCTCCACCTTCCGCTCGAGCCGCTTCGACCGGCCGACCTCGGGCCGGTGACCGGCATCATCTGGGTCCGAATGGCCGATGCGGACATCGCCCGGACGGTCGCCGGCGACCTCGACTCCGTCCCCGGGGTGGCCGGCGTCACGAGCCACGCCGGCTCGCGCGCCACCGCGGACCGGCGCGTCATGACCGCGGTGCTGAAGACCATCAAGGCCCGCGGCGTCTGGTTCCAGGAGAACCGGACCACGTCCCGTTCGGTCGCCCTCGACGTGGCGCGGACCGTCGGCGTGCGATCGGTCCTGGTCACGACGTACCTCGACGATCCTCCAACCAACATCGACGCCAAGGTCCGGGCGCTGCTGGCGACCGCGGTCCGTCAGGGATGGGCCGTCGCCGGGGCCCACATTACGACCGGCGCGCCCGAGATTGTGGCGCGGCACCTCGCCGAGTTTCAGGACGCCGGCGTCGTCTTCGTCCCGATCACCCAGTTTGTCACGGCGGCGCACCCGTAGGGCGCGCGCCCCTCAGGCGTTTGAGCGCCAGCATGTCGCGGAACAGTATCGGCCGCACGGTCGGATTGTGCAGCGCATACGATGGATGGTACAGGGGCAGGATCATGCACCGGTCGCCGGTCTGCGGGCATCCGTGGCAGTCTCCGATCGCGGCGTGCGGCAAGAACGCGGCGAGGGCATGCCGGCCGAGCGTCACGATCACGCGCGGCCGAATGATTTCGATCTGTTCCATCAACCACGGGCGGCACGCTGCGATCTCCCCGGTCAGGGGCGGCCGGTCGCGCCCCGAGGCCCCGTGGGTGACCGCCGCTCGGTGCTTCACGACGTTTGTGATGTAGACGTCTTCACGCCTGAGGCCGCCGTGCGCGAGCAACTGCTCGAGCAGGCGCCCCGCGCGGCCCACGAACGGCCGTCCGCTGAGATCCTCCTGTCGGCCGGGGCCTTCGCCGACCACCATGACCGCCGCGTTGGGATTCCCTTCGCCGGTGACGGCGTGTGTGGCGTGGCGCCACAGCGGGCAGCGCCGGCAGCGGGCCACGCGGCGCCGAAGCGCCGTCAGCCGTTGCTCCCGTCCTCCCCGATCCACGCCCACATCATAGCCGGAGCCGCGCAGGAAGAAAACGAAGGGGCCGGTCCCCTCGGGTCCGGCCCCCTGCTCGATCTAAACCGCGTCGCGAATCAGTACGGCAGCCTTCGTGCCACCGGCTGGTTCACGAACGCGACCCGCATCTGGTTCAAGAATCGGCTTCGCGTGTTCGCGTCGCGGATGAGCAGCGCGTCTTCGTTGCTCACGACCACGTCGGTCTTGAAATTCGACAGCATCGGCCCGCTGACGCCGATCGCGTACACGATGAGCGGCCGCGGCCCGGCCCGGTTCGCCGCCACAAGCGACGGCGCGTACTCGACGATCCCGTAGTGTTCCGCGAAGTCGGCGTTGAGCTGGCCGGGCTTCCACCAGCCGCGGCCGTACACGATCTCGCCCGTGGGCGTCAGCACCGCCGGACTGATGGAACGGTCGAGATGAATCGCCCGGACCACGATGACGAGCCCCGTGTATGCACCCGTCTGGGCCGACGCGCGCTGCGCCAACCCGGGAGCCACCATGAGCGCTGCGAGCAGAGCCACGATCAACAGACGAGCAGTCTTGCGCCCCGTCCCACTCATTCGCATCCGCGTCCCCCCGAATCGCTGCGACACTCACAGCTGTGATGCCCAGAGAGCGCCGGGGACAGCGGTTTCGTTCCAAAAAAGCATAAGTGTGAAGACGGCCGAGCGGTTCCTCAGGAATGCGTTCACAATTGCGCGGGGCGCGCGGGGACGGCGCGACCCATACGCGACGTACGGACAGGCGATGTCCAGGACGAGGATGGGCAGCAGGTTGCGGAGCCCGAGCCCGTCCCGGGACGGGGCCGCGGTCACCGCGCTGTCATGAAGCCGTGCGTTTTCTTTGCGGTGCTAGGCCGGCACCGCGGTCGGGGCGAGGTCCTTGAGCACCGCCGCGATCTGCTGGCGTTCCTGCGCCGTGACCTCGACCATCGGCAGGCGGAGCCCGCCGGCGTCGAAGCCGGTCATCGCGAGCGCGGCCTTCACGGGCGTCGGGTTCGTCGTGATGAACAGCACCTTGAACAGCGGCCAGAGCCGGAAATGGAGCGCCTGCGCCTTCCGGACGTCGCCGGCCTCGAACGCCAGGATCATCTCTTTGATCTCGCGCCCGGCGATGTGGGCCGCGACGCTTACGACGCCGTGCCCGGCGACCGCCAAGAGAGGCAGCGTCAGGCTGTCGTCGCCGCTATACAGGCGGAACGACGCCGGGGTGAGCTTGCGGATCTGCGACATCTGGTCGAGGCTGCCGCTCGCCTCCTTGACGGCGACGATGTTGGGCACCTCGGCGAGGCGCGCGATCGTGGCGGGCTCGCAGTTGACGGACGTGCGGCCCTGAATATTGTAGAGCATCACGGGCAGGCGCGTGCTCTCCGCCACGGCCCGGAAGTGCCGGTACAGCCCCTCCTGCGACGGTTTGTTGTAGTACGGATTGACGAGCAGCACGCCGTCGCAGCCCGCCCGCTCGGCTTCCTTCGTCAGGTGGATGCTGTGCGCCGTATCGTACGTGCCGGTCCCGGCAATCACCGCGGCGCGGCCGCCGACCGCCTCTTTCACCGTGCGGAACATGCGGATCTTCTCGTCGTCGCTGAGCGTCGGCGACTCGCCGGTCGTCCCGCAGACGACGAGGCCGTCCGATCCTTGCTCCATGAGACGCTTCGCAAGGGCCGCCACCTTCGCGTAATCGACCGCGAGGGACTTGTCCATGGGCGTCACCATCGCCGTGATCACCCGTCCAAAGTCCGCCATCCCGGTCACCCCCTTGCGTGTGATGTTGAGCCGCTGGAGACGTTCCGCCTTTCGGGCCGCGCCTCCTTCAGCACCGAGTGTCTGCCGGACTTTTTCCCCGCCGGACGCTCGGCCGGAACGAACGGTCTCTGCCGGTCAGGCCAGCAGTGCGCCCAGTTTTTGGAGAACCTCGGTGAGCGACGACTGGGGAAGTAGACACATCCGTTCTGCCTGCCTGACACGCCAGTCTAGGCTCTTAATTTGGTCGGACAGAACCACGCCCGTGACGGGCAGGCCTGCGGGAACCGCAACCTCAAACGGATATCCTTTCACCTGGTTTGTGATCGGGCAGAGCAGCGCGAGCCCGACCTTGCCGTTGTACGCCGCGGGTGACAAAACGACGGCGGGTCGACGTCCCGCTTGCTTGTGGCCGGCCTGTGGCGCGAACGTGATCCAGACGACGTCGCCGCGATCTGGTACATACGCACGGCGTCCTACCACACCTCTCTCCCCACGGGGGTTCCCGTGTCCACGGCGTCGTGGAGATTGCGCTTGGTGACGCCCGAGAGGAGGTCTGCGAGACGCATCGGCCGCTTGGCCGTCGGAGTGACGACGATCTTGCCGTTCACCAATGTGAGATCCACTTCGGCCTGCTCGGCGAGCCGGGCTTCCTCGGCGAATGGCTTCGGGAGCCGCACAGCGAGGCTGTGGCCCCAGCGTTGGATCTTCGTACGCATCACGGCACCTCAACGTGATTGAATCTACAAAGAAGATACACCCCGGCCGACAAGGACGTCAAGATCGTCCTCCGAGATCGCCCCGCAAGGGTGATGAAGCCGGACGGTCAGGCGCGGGCTCCCGCGAGCAGCCCGTCGCGGACGAGCGTCTCCGCGATCTGGACGGTGTTGAGCGCCGCGCCCTTCCAAAGATTGTCGGCCACGGCAAAGAAGGCGAGACATCCCGCCGCGTCGATGCGGATCCGGCCGACGTAGCAGGGTTCGTGGTCCGAGGCGGCGATCGCCGTCGGGAAGCACCCGGCGGCCGGGTCGTCCACCACTTCCACACCGGGGGCCTTGGCCAGCAACTCGCGGGCGCGCTCGGCCGACAGCGGTTCCGCGAACTCAGCGTGCGCGGCCACGCCGTGGGCGCGCAGCGTCGGCACGCGAACGCAGGTGACCCCGCACAGCACGTCGGGCGCCTCGAGCATCTTCCGGAGCTCGGCCTGCATCTTAACCTCTTCGCTCGTGTGGACGCCGCGGAGCGACCCCACGGCCGGAATGATGTTGAGCGCCATCGGATGTTTCGGGGAGACCTCGCCCCGCGGGGTCTCCGGCGCCCGCCCGGTGGCGACGGCGTCCTTGAGCTCGGCCCACAGCTGGTCGAGACCCCGCTGTCCGGCGCCGGACGCGGACTGGTACGAGCACGCGATCAGCCGGCGGAGGCGCGCCGCGCGGTGCAGCGGCGCGAGCGGCACGGCCACGGTCGCCGTGGTGCAGTTGGGGTTGGCGATGATGCGGCGCGGCGCCCGGCGCAGCGCGTGCGCGTTGATCTCCGGGATCACCAACGGCACGTCGTCGTCCATGCGGAACGCCCCTGAATTGTCGATCGCCCACGCGCCACGCGCCGAAGCGACCGGCACCCACTCTTTCGCCGCCTCGTCCGGCGTATCGAAGATCGCGATGTCGACGTCGTCGAAGACCTCGGGCGCGATCGGCTCGACCAGGTGGGGCCCGATGCGGTGCCCCGCCGAGCGCTTCGTCGCGACGGTCCGCAGGCGCGCCACCGGAAAGCGCCGCAACTCCAAAATGCGCAGCACTTCCCGTCCGACCGCACCGGTCGCTCCTACCACCGCCACTCGATAGCCTGCCGCCATTCCCTCCACCCCCACCGCCATAGATCCGGCTCGCCTACACGTCGAGCAGGTGCTCGAGGCCTTCCACGAACGCGCGCAGCGTCCCGGCCTTTTGAATCGCCAGCACGACGCCGGGCATGAAGCCCTCTTCGCTGACCGAGTCGTGACGGATCAGCAGCGTCTGGCCGGTGCCGCCGAAGAGTACTTCCTGGTGCGCGACCAGACCGGGAAGCCGGACGCTGTGGACGTGAATCCCCTCGATCACCCCGCCCCGCGCGCCCGGGACCTGCTCGGTCTCCTGCACCGCCGGGGCGGGCGCGGGGCCGCGGGCCGCCGCGACGAGGCGCGCCGTGCGCGCCGCGGTCCCGGACGGGGCGTCGCGCTTCCGGTCGTGGTGCAGCTCCGTGACTTCGACGTGCGGAAAGAACCGCGCCGCGCGCTGCGCGAACTCCATCATCAGGAGCGCGCCGACGGCGAAGTTGGGCGCGAGGAGCACGCCGACTTCCTCGGCCGCGCTTCGCGCCCTGAGGCGCGCGAGGCCCTCGGGCGACAACCCGGTCGCGCCGATCACGGACGGCACGCGGTGATCAAGCGCGACCTCCGCGTGCGCGACCGCCGCGTCCCCGTGGCTGAAGTCCACCAGCACCGTCGGCCGCGCGACGAGAAAGATCTGTCCCAGGTCGGCGCCCACCGGCACGCCGAGGACCCCGGCCCCGGCGACCACGCCGGCGTCCTGACCGACGCCCGTGGAGCGGCCGAGCGCCCCCACGAGGGTCATGTCGTCCCGGCGCGCGATCGTGCGCACCGCGGCCCGGCCCATCCGTCCCGCCGCTCCCGCCACGACCACCCTATGCATCGCCATCGCGCACCGCCTCCTCGAGGGACGTGCGAAGATCGCGGTACTGATCGAACGGTCCGACCGCCGAAAACGTGAACGCGCCCGGCGCGAGCACCGTCTCGGCGACGCGCCGGACGTCCGCCTCCGCGACCCGGTCCACGTCCGCGAGGATCTCGTCGAGCGTGAACTGCCGGCCGAAGTACTGCTCGGACCGCGCGAGCTTGGACATCCGGCTTCCCGGCGTCTCCAGGTCCAGCATCAGCCCGCCCTTGAGCGAGGCCTTCGCCCGCGCGATGTCGTCGGACGGCAGTCCGGCCCGCGCCTCCCCCAGAATCCCGGCCGTGAGGCGCACCACGTCGACGCACGTGCCGGGGCTTGTGCCCGCGTACACGACGAACGCACCGGTGTCGCGGTAGGGCGCGTGGTAGGCGGAGATCGAGTACGCGAGTCCGCGCTCCTCGCGGATCTCCTGGAAGAGCCGGCTGCTCATTCCGCCCCCGAGCGCCGTCTCGAGCACGGCCATCACGTACCGGTCGGGGTGGGCCTGCGGCAGGCCCGGCGCGCCGAGACAGAGGTGCACCTGTTCGACGTCCTTGACGCGAAACGCGGTCGCCCGCTGCGGGGCCGGCGTTGTGAGCACCACGGGACGGGCCGCGCCGTTCCACGCGCCGAGCACCCGCTCGATCCGGCCCACCACGTCTTCGTGCTCGATTTGGCCGGCGGCGGCGACGAGCGACACGCCGGGCCGGTACCTCGCCTCCATGAACGCGCGCAGGTCCGCCGCGCCGAGCCCGCCGACGCTCGCGGCGCTCCCGGCGACGGGCCGGCCGAGCGGATGCGCGGGCCACAGCGCCCCGGCAAAGACGTCGTGCACGAGATCGTCCGGCGCGTCCTCGTAGCTGCTGATCTCTTCGAGAATGACCTGCCGCTCGCGCTCCATCGCCGCCGCCTCGAGCGCGGGATGCAGCACCATGTCGGCGAGCACGCCGAGCGCCGCCTCGAGGTGGTCGCTGAGGACGCGCAGGTAGAAGCAGGTATGCTCGCGGTCCGTGAACGCGTTGAGGTGCCCGCCGAGCGCGTCCATCTCCTGCGCGATCGCGAGCGCGGAGCGGCTCGTCGTGCCCTTGAACAGCGCGTGCTCGATGAAGTGCGACACGCCCATCGAGCGTTCGTCCTCGTAGCGCGACCCCGCGTCGATCCAGACGCCGAGCGACACCGTCCGGACGTTGGCCATCGGTTCGGTGACGACGACGAGGCCGTTCGGCAGCACCGCGCGGCGGTAGAGCGGTTGATCAACCGCCATAATGAAGAAGCCTCCTTACGGAGGCTTCGCGCGCGCCGGGATAGAGAACGATCATGGGGCCCCCGGCGCGCCGCCGCCCCCGGTCGGGGGGAGGCCATCCCCGGGCTTTCGATCAGGGCGCGGCCCGCCATAGCGCCGCCCGCCGCGCCGGCCGTCCCGCCCCGCGGAGCCGGGGTCGCCGCCACGATCACGGTCGCGGCCGTCCCGCCCCGCGGAGCCGGGGTCACGACCGCCCCGGTCGTAGCCGGGACGATCTGAGCCGGACCGCTCGGCGCGCATCCCCTCGCCTTCCGGGGCCGCCTCTCCCTGCTCGCCCTCCGCGCGCTCGGGGCGCGGCAGCAGCGCGCGGCGCGAGAGGTTGATCCGGCCGAGATTATCGATCTCTTTGACCTTCACTTCGACCTCGTCGCCGACCTTGACCGCGTCTTCCACGCGCGCGATGCGGTCGTGCGACAGCTCGGAGATGTGGACCAGCCCTTCCTTGCCCGGAAAGATCTCAACGAACGCGCCGAAGTTCATGAGGCGCGTGACGCGGCCCTTGTAGACTTCGCCGGGCTTGGCTTCGCGGATGATGTCTTCGATCATCCGCTGCGCGCGGGCGGCCGCCTCGCCGTCGGCGGACGCGATCAGCACGCGCCCGTCCTGCTCGATGTCGATCTTGACGCCGGTCTCGGCCGTGATCTTGTTGATGATCTTGCCGCCGGGGCCGATCACTTCGCGGATGCGCTCCGGATTGATCAGGATCGTCGTGATGCGCGGCGCGTACGGCGACAGGTCCGCGCGCGGCTTCGGAATCGTCCGCTCGATCACGTCGATGATCTGCATCCGCGCGTCGTGCGCCTGCGCGAACGCGCGCTCGAAGATCTCCCGGCTCAATCCCTTGATCTTCATGTCGAGCTGCAGCGCGGTGATCCCGTCGCGGGTGCCGGCGACCTTGAAGTCCATGTCGCCCATCGCGTCTTCGATGCCCTGGATGTCGGTGAGCACGGCCGTGCGCCGGTCGCCGTCCGGACCCGTGATCAGGCCCATCGAGATGCCGCCGACCGGCTTGCGGATCGGCACGCCGGCGTCCATGAGCGCCAGCGTGCTGCCGCACGCCGACGCCATCGACGTCGAGCCGTTGCTCTCCAGCACCGTCGACACGAGCCGCATCGTGTACGGCCACTCTTCCTCGGGCGGCAGCACCGGCTCGAGCGCCCGCTCCGCGAGCACGCCGTGCCCGATCTCGCGGCGGCCCGGCGAGCGCATCGGCCGCGCCTCCCCGACGCTGTACGGAGGGAAGTCGTAGTGGTGCATGTAGCGCTTGCGCTCGCGGGTGCTGAGGTCGTCGATGATCTGCTCGTCCTGCCCCGTGCCGAGCGTGGCCGCGGTGAGCACCTGCGTCTGCCCGCGCTCAAACAGCCCGGACCCGTGGGCCCGCGGGAGGACTCCGACCTCCGCCGAGAGCGCCCGGATCTGGGTCGGCGTCCGGCCGTCCGTCCGCACGCCCTCGTCGAGGATCATGCGCCGGACTTCGTTCTTGATCAGTGTGTCGACGACTTCACCGACGACCTTCTGCTGTCCGGCAAACTGCGCGGCGAGCAGCCCCTGGACCTCCGCCGCCACCTGGCCCACGGCTTCCTCGCGCGCGTGCTTGTCGGGTGACCGCAGCGCGGCCGCGAGGCGGGGGCCGGCGGCGCTGCGCACGGCCTGCACGATCTCGTCGGGCGGCTTTGGGATCACGGGTTCGATCTTCGGCCGGCCGGCCTGGCGGACGAGGTCGTTGATCGCCTCGATGATGCGCCGGACCTCCGCGTGCGCCCGGTCGAGCGCCTCGAGCACCCGCGCCTCGGGCACCTCGCGCGCGCCGGCTTCGACCATGGTGATCGCCTCGGCGGTTCCGGCGACGATAAGGTCGAGGTCGGTCGTCCGGTCGTCGAGCGCCTTGAGCGGCGGATTCACCACGAACCCGCCGTCCATGAGGCCGATGCGCACCGCGGCGACCGGCCCGGCCCAGGGGATCCGGGAGATGGCGAGCGCCGCCCCGGCGCCGATCACCGCCAGGATGTCGGGCGTGTTCTCCATATCCGTGCTGAGCACCGTGGCCACAACCTGGATGTCGTTGCGGAAGCCCTTCGGGAAGAGCGGCCGGAGGGGCCGGTCCATCAACCGCGCGGTGAGCGTGGCGCGCTCGCCCGGACGGCCTTCGCGCTTGAAAAAACCGCCGGGGATCTTCCCGGCGGCGAACATCTTCTCTTCGTAGTCACAGGTGAGCGGGAAGAAGTCGATCCCTTCCCTGGGCACCGACGACATCGTCGCCGTGACGAGGACCATCGAGTCGCCGTATCGCACGACCACCGCCCCGTCCGCCTGACGCGCCAGCCGGCCGGTTTCGATCGACAGCGTGCGTCCTCCGACCTCCAGCGTCACGCGACCGGTTCGTACGTCGGTTACTTCCGTCGCCATTCAAGCCTCCTCATCTCATATCCGCGGAACAACCATCTCGTTCGGGCCGGCACGCCCTTCGCCGCGGACAGCACGCGCGGCGCGGCACCGGCAACGCGCGGCGCAATTACCGGCGCAGCCCGAGCCGCTCGACGATCGCGCGGTAGCGGTCGACGGCGTGGGTGTTCAGATAGGTCAGAAGCCGGCGCCGCTGGCCGACCATTTTGAGCAGGCCCCTGCGGGAGTGAAAATCCTTTTGATGGGCGCGCAGGTGCTCGCTGAGATGGTTGATGCGCTCGGTCAGTCGGGCGATCTGAACGTCGGGCGATCCGCTGTCGTTCGGGTGCCGCCGGAACTCGTCGATCGCGACCCCGGTACCGCCCTCGGGCTCAGGGCTCATCGTCGCTCCACCTCCATCGTGTCGTGCGGGCAGGCCGGGACACCGCCGGAGCTGCGCGCGTCCCCGCCTTCACGCCATGAAATTGTAACACAGCACACTGCAAGGCGTCCAACCGGCGAATCAACTCGCCTAAGATCTTACCGGGGCGGCGATCGTCAACTCATCGAAAATCTTACCATCGCCTGACCCATTCCTCGACCCCGGAGGCCCCGGTGACCCGCACCTCTCGCCGCGACTATGCC
>Ga0207416_1001189_pt1 | contig 36763 bp, 45 predicted proteins | sample PaiPotPPM11metaG_FD_184107 | JGI IMG/M metagenome (GOLD analysis project Ga0207416, IMG submission 184107) | Iron sulfur acid spring bacterial and archeal communities from Banff, Canada, to study Microbial Dark Matter (Phase II) - Paint Pots PPM... ...
GCTGGGCGAGGCCGAAGCCCGCGCCGGCCGCACGGCGCAGGCCCGCGAGCGCTTCGCCCAGGCCGCCGATCTGGCACGGACGCTGCAGACGCCCGAACGGCTGGCGCGCGCCGCGTTGGGCTTCGGTGGGCCAGTCGTGACGGTCGGGGAGGTCGATGCGCCGCTGGTGCGGCTGCTGGACGAGGCGCTCAGCGCGCTGGGCGACGAGCCGAGCGCGCTGCGGGCGCGCGTGCTCGGCCGGCTGGCGATGGAACTGCTGTACTCCGAGGAAACGGATCGACGGCGAAACCTGAGCGCCGAGGCGGTCGCGATGGCCCGCCGCAGCGGTGACGTGGCCGCGCTCGGCTTTGCGCTGAACGCGCGGCACTACGCGATCTGGGAGCCGGCGACGCTGCCGGAGCGGCTGACCGCCGCCACGGAGATCGTTCAGCTCGGCGAAACGAGCGGCAATCCCGACCTCGCCATGCAGGGCCGCCGCTGGCGCATTCCCGATCTGCTGGAGGCGGCCCGCCGTAACGAAGCCGACGCCGAGATCGAGAACCTTGCTCACCTTGCCGAGGACGCACGCCAGCCGCTCTACCGCTGGTACGCCGCCGTCTTTCGTGCGGCGCAGGCGCTGCTGGACGGCCGCTTCGCGGAGGCGGGGGCGCTGATCGATGCCGCCCACGCCGCCGGCGAGCGGACGCACAGCGGCACCGCATTGATTTATGAGCGTGGCCAGCGCATGGTGCTGCTGCGCGAGCTGGACCGGCTCGGCGAGCTGGAACCCTGGCTGCGCGGGGCGCTGGCGCCGACGCTGCCGGTGTTGCGCTGCTTCCTCGCCTGGCTGTGCGCCGACAGCGGCCGGCCCGGCGAGGCGCGCGATCATTTGCGGCTGCTCTCCGCCGATGGCTTTCGCGCCGTGCGCCGCGACCTCACCTGGCTGGCGAGCGCGGCGCTGCTGGCCGAGCTGTGCCTGATGTTGAACGAGCCCGACCGCGCCGGCGTGCTCTATGCGCAGATGCTGCCCTACGCGGACTGGAACGTGATGGTGGGCATTCCCGTCTACCTTGGCTCCGTCTCGCGCTATCTGGGGCTGCTCGCCACCGTGCAGCGCCGCTGGAGCGTGGCCGAACGCCACTTCCAGCGGGCACTGCTGGTGAACGAGCGGCTGGGCGCCCACGGCTGGCTGGCGCACACGCGGCATGAGTACGCCCAGATGCTGCTGGCTCGCGCTGATCCACATGATGCGGAGCGAGCGCGGGCGCTGCTGGCCGAAGCGCGGACGCTGGCCCGAACGCTGGGCATGTCGCGGCTGGTGCATAAGCTTGGCGACGCTTGCGAGACGGCCGAGGATGCGGCCCGCGCGACGCGCGGGCTCGGGCACGCGGCATCCGGACTCACACCGCGCGAGATCGAGGTACTGCGACGGATCGCCGCCGGCCGCACCACGCGCGAGATTGCCGGCGAACTGGTCGTGAGCGTTCCGACCGTCGAGCGGCATATCACCAATCTGTACGCCAAGATCGGCGCCCGTGGCCGCGCCGACGCCACCGCCTTCGCCTTGCGCGAGGGGATAGCGGGCAGGGGTTAACGGAGTCGCGGGCGCTGGGTGCAACGCGCAATGGCAGCTACAGGGTTTCCATTACCGGGCGGCTGGCGCGTTCAGGGCACAGGCGCAAGCAGGAATCATGGCTTTCCGCGATGGCGGTCGCAGGCCGCAGGAATACGCTGCTCAGTGCCGGTAGCGATGGTTCTGGGCGCTGCCGCCGCGCGAGGAGAAACGCCATGGCCGTCGAGCGCAACATCAGCATCGCGAGACGCTTTGTCGAGGAGCACAACGGGGATGACTACGTAGCCATTCACGACGAACTGCTGGCTGAGAACGCCCGGCTCCACATCGCCATCCCGGGAACGCCCGACCCGCTCGACCGCGAGGGCCACAAGCAGATGGTGGCGATGTTCCGCGCGGCCATGCCCGACATCCGCGACACGGTTGAGGACATCATCGCCGAGGGCGACAGCGTGGCGGTGCGGTGGTCGGGCATGGGCACGCAGATGGGTGAGCTCATGGGCGTGCCGGCGACGGGGCGGCAGGTGAACACCACGGGCGTCTACATCTTCCGCTTCGCCGGCGGGCAGATCGTCGAGTCCTGGCTCAATCTCGACCTGCTCGGCGTAGTGCAGCAGATCGGCGCGATTCCGGCTTCGGCGCCGGCCTGACGCCGGCCGGTTGTGCCGTCACCACCCCCAGCGCTTGGACAGCGGCCGGCCGTGCAGCGCTGGGCCATGCCGGGCCGGCGCCACCCAGCCTTCCGTGCAATCGATATGCCAGAACGAAGGGAACAGGCAATGACCACGACGACATCCACCAGCTCGGACCTGCGCACGCGCCGCGAGGCGATCGTGCGGGCGCATATGGATGCCGAGAACCGGCACGACCCGGCCGGCACGGTGCAGACCTTCCACGCGCCGCGCTACGACGTGCCGGCGATGGGCGAGCTGGGCCAGGCGAAGGGTGGCCAGGCAGTGCACGACCTGATCGGCAGCCTCTTCGCCGGCTTCCCCGACTGGCACGCCGAACTCACCACGCCGTTGCTGCACGCGGAGAGTGCGATCTTCGCGGAGGTGCGCATGACGGGCACGCAGCGGGGCGAGTTCGCCGGCATTCCGCCCACGGGCAAGCCGATCGACGTGCGCGTGGCGACGCTGTTCGAGTTCGATGAGGACCGTCTGCTCTGCGAGCGGGTCTACTTTGACTTCGCCACGGTGTTGCGCCAACTCGGCGTCATCCCTGGCTGAGCGATTGCCGGCCGGCCGGCGGCAGAGCCGCAAGAGGCGCTCTCGCGGCTTTGCCCATTTCTCGCCCACTGCCGCCACGCATTTGCGCTCGTGCCGACCGCGACCTATCGTGACCTTCGGATGGCGCCGAACGGGGTTCGCGGGCGTCCTGCGATGCGCCCGCGCCGCCGGCAACCAGGGAGGGTATGAGATGGGCAAGCTCGATGGCAAAGTCGCGATCGTCACCGGCGCCAGCCGCGGCATCGGCAAGGCGATCGCCGATCTGTTCGCACAAGAAGGCGCGCAGGTCGTGTGCGCGGCGCGCACGCTGCACGAAGACGACCATCCGCTGGAAGGCTCGATGCAGGCAAACGGTAGACGGCATCAGGGCCGCGGGCGGCGAGGCGCTGGCCGTGGTTTGCAACATCTCCGAAGACGATGAGTGCAAACGGCTGATCGACGAGACGCGCGCGGCCTACGGTCCGGTGGACGTGCTCGTCAACAACGCCGCGCTCAACTACTACGTGCCGATCGTGGACTATTCGCCCAGCCGCTGACTGCGGGCGATGGCGGTGAACGTACACGGACCGTTCTTTCTCAGCCACTACGCGCTGCCGGAGATGATCGCGCGCAAAAGCGGCGCGATCGTCAACATCTCCTCCGGCGCGGCGATCGGTCCCGGCCGCGGGCCGTACACCGACGCCGGCCGCGGCGGCACGATGTACGGTGCCTCCAAAGCCGCGCTGGCGCGCTTCACGCAAGGGCTGGCGCAGGAGGTCTTTCAGCACGGCATCAGCGTCACCTGCTTCTCACCCTCGCAGGTGGTGCCGACGCCAGGCACGGTCTATCACCACCTGGTCGAAGGGATGAACGATCCGCGCGGCGAGCCGCCCGAACTCATGGCGAAGGCCGCGCTGCTGCTCGCCACCGAGCCGTACGACAAAGTCTCCGGCCGTGTCACCTGCAGCCAGCAGATCCTCAAAGAGTACGGCTGGATCGACAAAGCCCAGGGCGGCGGCGTGGACCGCGCCGGCTCCGGCTACAGCCTCATCTAGGGTTCAGGGGTCAGGGGCTAGGGAATAGGGGGATTGGCGAGCCCACGCCGCGCTTCCGCACACGTACAGCCCGTATGCCACGCCTGATCGCGCCTGCGGCGGGGACGGCGCGTGGCCGGGTGTACGACCACGCGTACTGTCGTCTGCCTGCGCTTTCTCCGTCTATTCCCTGTTCGATCGAAGAACCGCCCTCCAGGCGGTTGTAGAAGCCCCCTGTTCCCTCCTCGTAGCCGAGGACGAAGGCCCAGACGAAGCGCTCGCGGGCGATCACGGGGTCGTGCCGCGGTGGACCCGGCAACGTGTCCGCCAGCGCGGCACAGGCCACGGCCGCGCGCATCAGCAGCACCGGGCGAGCGGGCGGCTCCAATTCGGCCGCATCGTCCTCCGTACGGGCGCGCCGCCCCGCCGCGCATCCAAGCTGTACGGGATCGCCGATCGCCGCGTCGCTCGCCATCGTGCATCCCTCCGCGCTGCCCGCGTTTTGCCGCAGGCTCCTGATGCGCTTCAAAATAGCACATTTGTTCTCTTTCTGAGAAGAGACACCATGACATAAGCCACGAGCTTCGGCCATACTGTCCCCTGGCACCTGTAACCTGTCAGCTGCAAGGGGTACACCGATGGAGTTGGGGCTGCGCGGCGCGGTGGCGCTTGTCACGGGCGGAAGCGAGGGAATCGGCAAGGCGACGGCGGAAGCGCTGGCGCACGAGGGCGCCCGCGTGGCGATCTGCGCCCGCCGGCCGGACGTGCTCGAAGCCGCGGCGGATGAGATCCGCAAGGCGAGCGGCGGCGACGTGATCGCCGTGCCGGCCGACGTGCGCAAGCCGAACGAGATCGCCCGCTGCGTGGAGACAGTACGCGCGCAGCTAGGGCCGATCACGCGCCTGGTGAACAACGCCGGCACATCGGCCGCTGGTCCGTTTGAAAGCGTGGACGACGAAGGCTGGTACGCCGACCTCGATCTGAAGCTGATGGCCGCCGTACGCACCACGCGCCTCGTCGTGCCGATGATGCGCGCGGCCGGCGGCGGGCGCGTGGTCAACCTGACCAACATCGGCGCCAAGCAGCCGGGCGCCCGCTCCCTGCCCACAAGCGTCAGCCGCGCCGCCGGCATCGCCCTCACCAAGGCGCTCTCGAAAGAGCTGGCGAAGGATAAGATCCTCGTCAATACGGTCTGCATCGGGCTGGTGAAGAGCGCCCAGCTCGAACGCCGCGCCCTCGCCAGCTTTCCCGATCTGCCGTTGGATCAGGCGTGGGCAAGGATGGGTGAAAACGTGCCGATCGGCCGCATCGCCGAGACGAGCGAAGCCGCAGCGCTGATCGCCTTTCTCTGCTCGGAGCGCGCCGCCTACATCACCGGCGTCGCCATCAACTTCGACGGCGGCACCTCCGGCGTTGTGTAGGGCGTAGGGCAGAGGGCGTAGGGCGTAGAGGGACGGCTTCAGGCCCCTCTATTCCCTACGGCCCTACGCGCTACGCCCTATTCTCTCTCGAAAGCGTCGATGTCGAGCGAGGACTCAAGCGTTTCGCCGAAGCCGACGATCAGGGAGACGGCCAGCAACCAGCCGATCTGCCAGAGCCAGGCCGCACCGACGCCCGCCAGCGCCAGGCCGATAATGGTGGTGCGGAAACCGCGCATCCAGGCGAGCGGCTGCATCAGGTCGGACGCGGGCCGCGGCCAGGCTGAAATGTGGCCAGCGCCGGCGTCCGACCGTGGATGGCGCGTTCGCTATCGCGGGTGGCCAGCTCGTACCATGTCGCGATGTGCGTGAGGACGTCGCCGAGCGACCACACGCCCAGCAGCGTCTCGCCCATGCGTTCTTCCGGCAAATCTCGCAGCACGGCCTGCAACGCGGTCTGCTCTGCTTCGAGCCGCGTGATCAGGTCGGTACGGTTGTTGGTTTGCGTGGTCACGATCGCTCTCCTTGTGATTCCATGAGGTTGAAGGTCGATGCGTCCTGGCGAGGCCGCGCGGGGCACCTAACCCTGCTTTGCCTGGCGGCAAAGCTGTCCCTTCCCGAAACTGGAAGGGACGACTTCGAGGATATCCGGAGGTGCGGGAGAAAATCCGTTTGCATGTCTCACAAGGACACCCCGGCCCCGTTGCCCTCGCACGGCGAGTGGAGCGCTCCAGAAGTCCCTTCCCGAGGCGGGAAGGGACAGATATCGCTTCAGCGATATCAGGGTTAGGTGCCCCGGGTGCCCGCTGCTGCCGGCCTTCCTCGAGATTCGAACCCCTCGGCTTTCACCGCTGCCGCAGCGGCTGTGCTATCATCCACGTGGTGATTGGAGGATACATACAGTCTGTATGTATGTCAAGGGTAAGCAGGCCGAGCGGTCCGAGCAAACGCGCCGCCTGCTGCTGGACGTGGGCCGGCGCCTGTTTACCGAGCGCGGCTTCGCCGGCACGGCGACCGAGGAGATCGTGCGCCAGGCCGGCGTCACGCGCGGCGCGCTGTACTACCACTTCAAGGACAAGCAGGATCTGTTCCGCGCCGTGGTCGAGGACGTGCAGCAGGAGTCGATGGACCGGCTCGCTGCCGCGGCCGGCGCGATTCCCGACCCGTGGGAGCGGATACGCACGGCGATGCAGACCTTCCTCGATAGCTGCCTTGAGCCGGCGATGCGCCAGATCGTGCTGATCGACGGCCCCGCCGTGATGGGCTGGCCCGCCTGGCGCGAGATGGACGAGCGCTACGGCATCGGCGCGACGCGCGCGGGGCTGCAGGCTGCCGTCGACGCGGGCCAACTCGACCCGCAGCCGCTGGAGCCGCTGGCGCACATGCTGCTCGGCGCCCTCGGTGAGGCGGGCATGCTGCTCGCCCAGGCGGACGACCCGCGGGCCACCCGCGCCGAGGTCGGCGAGTCGCTCGACCGCCTGCTGCGCGGATTACGCAGGTGACAGGTGACAGTAAGGGTCTTGTGCTGAGCCCGCTGTAACCTGTCATCTGTGCCCTGTCACCTACCCGAGGATGGCGATGTCCACCGGCGGGCGCAGCTCGGAGCACTTCGCCAGCGCCTGGTGGATGTCGTTCGTCTCGAAGGCGCGGAGCAGCTCGGGGTCGGCCGGATCGCCGCGGTCCAGCTTCGGCAGCGCGAGCTGCATCAGGATGTAGTCGAAGCGCGGTGCCCATTTGCGCGCACCCAGCCGCGCCGTGGTGGAGCAGTTGTCCACCATGTAGGCCACGCCCTTGAAGTGCATATACGGATTCAGCGAGTCGACCGCCTCGATGATCGACTCGTTGGCGATCTCCGAGTAGGGGTGGCCCTTCTCCTTGAGCAGATCGACCTGCGCCATCATCGTGGCGATGTAGACGCCGGCCGTGACCGGTGGAATCGGCGTGCTGAAGCTGCCGCGCCGCGCCCGCACGCCCTCGCCGATTCGCCACATCTCCGTGCCGTCGATCTTGCCCATCGGATAGCGGCCGAAGCGCTGGTTCGCCATCACCACGCTGCGGATCTCGTTGCCCGACGAAACCTCGTCGTAGATCTCCATCAGCATCTCGAACGCCGGGTGATAGGCGGCCGAGTAGGCCCGGCGGAACGTCTCTTTCTCCTCGGTGTTGAACGATTCGTACACGGCGAGGATGCCGTGGTGCGAGATCAGCTTGCTGATCGGCCCGGTGATCGCCTCGACGGAGTTGATGAAGGCGTCGTCCTTGGACATCCCCTGGTTCACGTACCAGCGATACAGCACCTCGACAATGCCGTGCACCGCGCCGAGCAGGATGCCGCGCTCGCCGAAGATGTCCGACTTGTACTCCGACTCGAGCGTCGTCTGAAAGGTGAAGGGTGAGCCGAGCGCGACGGACCAGCCCAGCGCGTAGTCCGTCGCGTGGCCGGTCACATCCTGCTCGACGGCGAAGCTGGAGTTGATGCCGGCGCCGTCGACGTCCGCGCCCTGCTCGTACAGCCGCCGCACGGACGGACCCATGCCCTTCGGGCAGACGCCGATCACGTTGACGTTCGCCGGGAACGCGGCGCCGATGCTCTTCAGGTAGCCGAGCAGAAAGCCGTGCGAGAGGCCGAGCGTGGCGCCGGGGTGCAGCGCGGCGAAGATCTGCCGATACTCCTGCGCCTGCGCCGCGTCCGCGATCAGCAGCAGCACCAAATCGGACTCGCGGATCACCTCGTACATCTCGCCCAACGTGCCGGCGGCGCGGGTGAAGCCGGCGCGCTCGGCCGCGGGAATCGAGGCCGATCCGGCGCGCAGCCCGACCTTGACGATGATGCCGGAGCCGGCGAGCGAGTCGCGCAGATTCTGCGCCTGTGCCGGCCCCTGCGAGGACCAGCCGATCACGCCGATCTGGCGGATGCCCTGAAAGGCGTCCGCGAGCCGTGAAAACAGTCGCCGCCCGCCCTTGACGATCGACTCGTCGGTGTTCGCCAGGTGCAGCGGCGCGGTTTCAAAGGTCTGGGTAGAAAAGCGCAACGCGGTCATGGCAGGGCCGGCTCCTGAGCGACGCGCGAAGCCGGCACACGGCCCGGCGCACCGTCGAATCTCTGCTGTCTTATGTCCGTATCTTCGCCACTGTAGAAAGCCGCGCGGGCATGGTCAAACCGGCGTATAGCCGCAGACCAACCAAGCGCAGATCTCAGCGCTCCGCAGCGGCCGTAGTCCATACTGGCGAGGCGCTATCCCTCAGCGAGTGAACGCAGAAACTTTTCGCCGTCGAAGTGGATCAAGTGGTCGGGCGCCTCGGCCAGCCAAACCTCAGTCTCCCACGCGATGATGGTTGCATACTTCTTGAATGTCGTGAAGTTCGGGAAGGCTGTAACGTACACGCGGGTCAAACCCGTCTGTTCGAACACCTCTTCCAATTCGAGGAATCGCTTTGGAGAGACAGGGCCAGTTGAATACACCGCCTCGATGAGGAAGACCCTTCGATTCCCAGGATCGTGCAGCACGATATCGGGCAGCTTGTCATGGCTTGACAGAGAAATTCCCAGCCCTTCCAGTTCAGACTGGAGATAAACAAGCGTCTTGTTCTCAGCGTCGCCAAGGTAGAGGAGACGTGCCGCTGCCGCAAATCGAGGCCGAAACTCGCGAACAATCGCGGCTTGAAGCACGTTATGCGGACCGGGGGCCAGCGTAATGACATCTCCGCTATCAAGTGCGAGGCTGAGCCGGTAGCTGTCGGCGACCTTTCGCGAGCGGTCGGTCAAGGCAGGCCGCATTGTCTGAAACCGCCGTAACTGCTCCGGCCATGACTCGGATCCGTAGTGTTGCAGCAGCGTAACCGTTTCAGCGCGAAGCGCATAGTGATTCCGCCGGTCATTTGTCGCAAGCTCCGGATTGTCCGGGTTACGCAGCGCGATTCCAGCAAGCACGAAGTAATGCAACGCCTGCTTTCGGAAGCTTTCCCTGGTGTTCATCGCATAAGGGTGACCAAGCCGGTCCCGGACAAAGGCCATGATTCCATCCGGCCCAGCAATACCCAGCCGCGGCGCAGACGCGCTCGACCAGGCTGTCGACTCGTCCAAGCCAGCAAGTGCCAAGAGAGTCAGAGCGCACATCGTGCTCTGCTGTGCCCCGGCGAAACCGAGTTGTCGCAGGATATCCCTGGCGTCGTCCACCTTGCTCATCGAGCCGCCGTCGCCGCTGTCCGCCAGCCATTAGATCCGGAAGCAAGCTGCCTCACCAAGATTCGAATTCAGAAGAGGGAGGGTTGCCGCGGGCCGGCTAGCATCTCGGCCGGAACCTCAGCCGCTTCGCCCATACCGTCCAGATACGACCGCACAGCTGCGGCTAACGCGAACGCGAACATCGGAGGCACTGCGTTTCCTATCTGATTGAACTGCGATCCTTCGGACCCGTAGAACGCGAACCAGTCTGGAAAGCTTTGTAAACGGGCCGCTTCGCGCACGAGCAAGCGCCGGCGACGCCCATCGGGCAGCCGGACACGCTGCATGTCGCCGGTAGCGCCGGCAAGATTGCGGCACGTGAGCGTACGGGCCGGCCGATTAAGATGGAGATCTCGCGGGCGGACGCATTTGGAGGCCCGCTCATAGCGGGCGACGTACGCATCCATGCTCTCGGTCAGGATCTTCGCATTTGGAGGACATGCGAACGCAGATTCCCCCAGCGCCTCACCCGCGGTGAATCGCCGGGTTAGCGGCTGAGGAAACCGAAAGCCGCCGCGATGGCCCACAACTACCAGCCGCTCCCGGTTCTGCGGCACGCCGTAGTCCACGGCGTTCAGGAGGCGCGCATCAACGATATACCCCAGGCCGCGGAGGCTGTCTGTGACTTGTTCCATGTAGCTCCGATTGCGGTAAAACATCCCGCGCACATTTTCAAACAGCCAGATGTCCGGCTTCAGCCGTTTGACAGCCGAGATGAACGTCGGGAAGCCGTCGCGATCATCTCTCCGGCCAAGCTGATTGCCGCCAACGCTGAATGGCTGACATGGCGGGCCGCCGATCACGACATTGGCCGGCGGCAATTCAGTTTCAGGGGTCAAGTAGACCTGCGAACACTGGCCACTGAGGTTCCGCCGGTAGGTCTCGCAGCAGTCCTCGTCCATTTCGAAGCCATGTGTCGCGTATCCCTGCGCCTCAAACCCGAGGGCCAGGCCACCGCAACCGGCGAACAGATCGACGACGACGCTTTCAGTTCGAGGATTCGGCTCCAGGCCGGCGTTGATTCTCTCGACATAGCTCATCTGTTCCATACTGTCAGACTATCGAGCACCTGCGGCGGGGGCGCAAGGCCCTTATGTCCGCGTACGCTCGCGCAAGACGCGAAGGTCGGCCAGCAGAGTCGCTGTGTCCGCGGCCAGCCTGCATTGCCAAACGATGCGAACAGCCCAACCCGCTTGCGCGAGCAAAGCTTCGTTGCGCCGATCCCGATCGGCATTTGCATCAAGTTTCGCCCGCCAGTAGGCCGTGTTCGTCCGCGGAACCCTGACGTTGGTGCAGTCATGGCGGTGCCAAAAGCAGCCATGCACAAAGACCGCGAGCCGATACCGGGGCAAGACCAGATCCGGTCGTCCCGGCAGCGACCGTGGACGCAGCCTGAAGCGGAATCCGCCGGCATGCAGCACGCGGCGCACATAGACTTCGGGTTCCGTATCAGCCGCCCGAATCGACGCCATGTTGCGGCTACGCGTGGCCGACGGCACTTCGAACGGTGGAAGGGCACTCCACGGTTGGCGCGTGCGGCCGGCAGATTCACCGTCAGCAGGCATCGGCTCTCCGGTACGTCAGCAGCGCGTCGTGGCGGGCCATCACGGCCCGCATCGCCTGGGGATAGGCTTCCCCCAGGCGGGTGCTGCCCTCCACGTCCGTGAAGAGGAAGGTGATCGTCCCGGTCGGCAGCTCGGCCATAGCGGCGGACCCTGTGCGTCGGGTGCCGCTCATTCCGTGAGGCGGCAGTTCGCCGTCAGTGTAGCGAATTACGCGGCCGCTCGTGGGCGGCTGCGTCCGCCACCGCGCCACCGCATGTGTCCGAACAGCCTCCTTCCGCGCCGATGCGCCATGGCGCGGAGACCGGCTCGCAACGCGGCTGTTCCTCGTTCGTTACCGAACGCCCCTGCAGGAGCTCGCGCCGGCACTCGTTGCTCAAGGTGTGGCGAATAGGCCACGCAGAGGAGTGACGTGATGCGTCGGATCAAGAGCTCCGGACTTCGCGGATTGCTGGTGGCAGCGGTGTTGGGTTTCGCGGTGGTGGGCAGTGGTATCGGCGTCGGCCATCAGGCCACACCGGTGGCACACGCCGACAATAGCTGGTGTGCCGGCTGCTAGCCTGCGCCGTGCGGTTCGGGGGTATGGCATAGGTGGCTGACCGCCTAGCTGGCCCACCAGAACATCGCGGTCAGCGGCGCTGTGCCGCGCGCTGCCTCGGTGGCGCGCGGCGCTTCGTCCGTGTTGACGAGGTCGACCAGCGTGTCGCCACGCGCGCGCAACAGCTCGCGCTGGATCACCATCGTGAGGGCGAGCGGCACGGCGATCGCGAGCGGGGCGCGCCCGGCGATGATCGCGCCGAGCACGCCGAGCAACAGTAACGAAGCATCCTGCATCAGGTCCACGCGGGCGAGCCGCACGAGCGCGGCCAGCCGCCAGCGGCCGGACTGCACGCTGACGATCCCGTGCACGAGCAGTTGGTTCGTCAGGTACATTGCCACGCCCGCCGCCACGACGGCCAACAGCACCCGATCGCTGAGTGCGCCGGCCACCAGCGGCACGCTGCTCACCCCGCGGAAAACCACGGCCCCCACGCCGACACGCAGCACGGTCTTCGCGGCGTTGAACGCCGTCTCAACCCAGGGAATGGGGCGCGGGGCCGCTCGGTCCATGCGCCGAACCTGATCCGTAGCGATCCACACCAGCATGACTTCCGCCATCGCCAGCGGCGCGGGCAACAGCACGGCGGCCAGTAAGATCGGCGTAGTGGTGACGTAGTGCAACGTACGCGTGGCCAGCGGCACCGGCATGAGCAGCGAGGCCGCGGCCGCCACGGCGATCTCCCCGGCCATCAGCCAGGTGACGAGCCGCGCATGGAACGGCGCCACGGCGATCGCCACGCCGAAGGCCGCGATCGCGGCGCAGGCGACCACGGCAACGGCGATGTAGACCCGGCGGGGCAGAGGACGCATCGAAACCACCTCGCGGCCGATTCATCCCGCATGGTAAACGCGCCGCCGGACGTTGGCAATGGCTACGCGGCGCGAGCACCGCGCGGCTACCGTCCGGCGGCGCTTGCCTGCGGCCGTTCCCACCAGCCGAAGCCCTGCACAAGCTGCTCTAGCTGTTCCGCCGGCCCGAGGACGCGCAGGCCGCCCAGCAGCGCCGGCCGCTCCGGCGGCGGCGTGAGCAGGAAGGTCACCCAGGCCTCCGGTGTCGCCTCGATCACGAGATCGGCCGGCTCGGCCGCGCCGCGCTGCACCGACCAGCGGGCGCCGTCGTAGCGCAACGTCCAGGCGCGGTCGGAAGCGAAGCGCACCACCCAGGCCGCTGGCTGCGCCAGGCCGCGGCCGCGCCGGTTCAGGACGCTGGCGATGCCGGACATGGTTTGCGCCGGGTGCACCGCCTCCCCGAGCTGCGGCGGCCGGATCGCATGCTCGATGCCCCAGGCCGAAAGCGACTCGACCACCGGCGCCAGGTCGCGGCCCGCTGTCGTCAGCCGGTACCAGACCTCACGCCGTCCCGGCTGCGCGTCGCGCTCGACGATGCCGGCCACCTCCAGATCGCGCAGCCGCAGCGTCAGCCATTTGGGTGTGATGCCGCCGAGCGAAGCCATTAAGTCCGTGAACCGTTGCGGGCCGCGCAGCAGATCGCGCACCACCAGCAGCGACCACTTCTCGCCGATCAGCTCAAGCGACCGCGCCACCGGGCAGAAGTGCTGATAGATGCGCGTCTTCGCCACGTCCGGCGATCCCCTTGTGCTCTCGTGCAGCCGCATTCTAGCGGCCCGCCGCTGCGGCCGTCTCACCCGCGGGCGGATGCATCGCTTCGACGCTTGATCCGTAGCTATCTCTAAGATAGTATCTCAATTACCGGGGTAACAGGAACAGCGGTCCGCTCGTAGTGCGAGGGGTAGCGATGACGTCGCAGACCGACGAAGCCCAGCGCGTGCGCGGCTATATTCTGGCGCAGGCGAACAAGCTCAGCATTCCCGAACTGGTCGAAAAGGTGCGGCGCGACGCGGCGCCGCTGCGCGAGGCCGGCGCCGCGGTGCCCGCCGCCCGCTTCGCCGAGCACCCCGGCCCCGACGACTGGTCGGCGGCCGAGGTCTACACGCACATCCTGCAGATGAACGAGACCGGCGCCCGCGCAATCGAGGGCATCCTTGAGCGCGGCGTCCTGCCGCCGCGGGTGCGCGATACGATCTCCGGCGAAACGAGCGCGGGCCTCACAACGGCCGAAGACTATTGGCAGACCTATCATGAGCGGCGGGAACAACTGCTCGCGCGGGTGCTCAACGCCAGCGGCGATGAGCATCTGGCGATCGCTATCACGCATCCGACCTTCGGCGCATTTACGTGGCGCGAGTGGCTGCTGTTCATGCGCGTGCACGACCTCGACCACTTGCGCCAGTTGCAGGCCGTCGCTCAGCGGTTCGGGGCATAGGCCCGCGGCAGCGGACAGTGCAGGGAGAACGCCATGCGCGTGGCGATTCACGCGGGACTCGGGCGCCAGCAGCGCGAAGCGGCGGTCGGCTACGTGCTCGAAGCCGAGCGGCTGGGCGTGGACTCGGTCTGGACGAGCGAGGCCTGGGGCTTCGACGCGATCACGCCGCTGGCGTTTCTTGCGGCGCGCACCAGCCGCATCAGGCTGGGCAGCGCGATCGTGCAGGCCGGCACGCGCACCCCGGCCGTGCTGGCGATGACGGCGCTCAGCCTGGCGGCGCTTTCGGACGATCGCTTCATCCTCGGCCTGGGCACGAGCGGACCGCAGGTGATCGAGGGCTGGCACGGCGTGCCGTTCAAACAGCCGGTCACGCGGCTGCGCGAGACGGTCGAGATCGTGCGCATGGCGGCGCGCGGTGAGCGCGTGGCCTACAACGGTGCGGTCTACCAGTTGCCGCTGGCGGGCGGCGAAGGCAGGGCACTGAAAAGCAGCGCGCCGCCGGCCGATGTACCCATCTACCTGGCGACGCTCGGCCCGAAGAGCCTGGAGATGACCGGCGCCCTCGCCGACGGCTGGATCGCCAGCGCGTTCATGCCCGAGCACGCCGAGGTCTTCTTCGACCCGCTGCGCCGCGGCGCCGAGGGCGCCGGCCGCAACTTCGACGCGATCGACCGGCAGGCGGGCGGCGTCGTGGCCTTCGGCGACGACCTGGAACGCCTGATCGCGCCGCGCAAGCCGGGCTTCGCCTTCGAGATCGGCGCGATGGGCTCGCGCGATCACAACTTTTACAAGGACGCCTACGCGCGGCAGGGCTACGGCGAACTGGTGCAGCGGGTGCAGGACCTTTGGTTCGAGCGCCGCCGCGACGAAGCAGCCGCGCTGATCCCGGACGAGTTCGTGATCCAGTCCAACCTGCTCGGCACCGAGGCGATGGTGAAGCAGCGCCTGCGCGTCTACCGCGACGCCGGCGTCACGACCCTGCACGCCAACCCGCAGGGCGAGACGCCGGGCGAGCGCCTGGAGACACTGGGCCGCTTGATGCGCCTGATCGAGCAGGTGAACGCCGAGCCGGCCGCGCAAGGCGAAGTTGAAACCGGGAGCAGGCGATGAGCGACGAAGCCGTCCTCTTCGAGATCCACGAACGCGTGGCGACGATCACGCTGAACCGGCCCGACGCGCTCAACGCGATCAACGCCGAGCTGGGCGCGGGCCTGATGGAGGCGCTGCGCCGCGTGCGCGCCGACGACGAGATCCGCGTCGCCGTGCTTACGGGCAACGGCCGCGCCTTTTGCGCCGGCGCCGATCTGCGCAGCCGCAGCCCGGGCGCCAGCGGCGGCCCCGCCGAAGTCTTCGCCACCGACGAGCGCGAGTCGTTTGCCACGTTCGACACCAAAAAGCCGGTGATCGCCGCGGTCAACGGCTTCTGTCTGGGCGGCGGTTTCGAGATCGCGCTCGCCTGTGACCTGCGCATCGCCTCGGAGCAGGCCTCGTTCGCGCTGCCGGAGATCACGCTGGGTTTCTTCCCACTGGCCGGCGCGCCGATGCGGCTGCCACGCGCGATTCCGCAGGCATTTGCGAACGAGATGCTGTTTCTCGGTGAGCGTATCGACGCGCAGCAGGCGTTGCAGTTCGGCATCGTCAGCCGCGTGCTGCCCGCCGCGGAGCTGCTGCCAGCGGCGCAGGCGATGGCGGCGAAGATCGCGGGCTACGCGCCCGTGGCCGTACGCGGCCTGAAGGAGATCAGCTATGCGCAGGCCGATCTCTCCATGCCGCAGGCGCTGCGTCTCGGCGCCACGCTGCGCTGGATCGTCGGCCAGACGGCGGACGCGAAGGAAGGTCCGCGCGCCTTCGCGGAGAAACGCGCGCCGGTCTTCCGCGGGGAATAGCGCGGCAGGCGGCGCGCCCGCTCAGAACGGCACGTCGTCCAGGCCGCGCAGCTCGTTGCTGCGCAGGAACTGCCAGAAGCGGCGCACCAGATCGTGCAGCGACGAAGGGCGGCGGGTGCGGCCGCGAGGCCGGGCCGGGGCGCAACGAATCGCGGGACGCGTGCTCATGATGCCGCCTCCGCGGGCGCCGGCTCCCGGTACGCCGCGATCAGGATCTGCGCGACTTCGGGCCGGCTGAACTCCGGCGGCGGCGCCTCGCCCGCCGCGAGCAGTTGCCGCACACGCGTACCGGAGAGCGTGACGTGCGCCTCGGCGTCGTGCGGGCAGGTCTTGGCGCTGGCCATGCCGGCGCAGGCGTGGCAGTAGAAGGTGTGCTCGAAATTCAGCGTCTCGATGCCCAATTCGCCCGACCGGAACTCGTCGTAGAAGATGCGCTGCGCATCGTAGGTGCCGTAGTAGTTGCCCACGCCGGCGTGGTCGCGCCCGACGATGAAGTGGGTGCAGCCGTAGTTGCGCCGCACGACGGCGTGCAACACCGCCTCGCGCGGGCCAGCGTAGCGCATCGCCGCCGGGTTCACCGCCAGCAGCACGCGATCCTGCGGATAGTAGTGCTGCAAGAGCGCCTGATAACAGCGCATGCGCACCGCGGCGGGCACGTCATCGCCCTTCGTCTCGCCCACGAGCGGATGCAGGAAGAGGCCATCCACGATCTCCAGGGCGCATTTCTGAATGTATTCGTGGGCGCGGTGCACCGGGTTGCGCGTCTGGAAGCCGACCACGGTCCGCCAACCGCGAGCCGCAAACTCGGCGCGGCTTTGCTCCGGTGTCAGACGAAACTCTGCGAACGGCTGCTGCGGCAGCGACAGCACCGTCACCTCGCCGCCCAGCAGCCACGGCCCCTGCGCGTAGACGGCGGCCACGCCGGGGTGCGCCTCGTCTTCGGTGCGGTAGACCAGCCGCGCCTCGTCACGCGCGTCGTAACGGAAGCGCTCGGTCAGATCGAGCACGGCCACGACCGCGCCGCCGAAGGTCAGCGCGAGTTCGCCGCTCGACGGCAGCCGCGCGGCGTCTTCCTCGCTCGCCGGCAATACGACGGGCATCGGAAACGGCGTGCCGTCCGCCAGGTGCAGGGCTTGCACCACGGCGCGGTAGTCGGCCTCGCCCATGAAGCCGCGCAGCGGGCTGAAGCCCCCGATGGCGAGCAGTTCGATGTCGTTCAGCCGCCGCGCATCGATCGCCAGCCTCGGCATGCCGGGCAGCCGCTCGCGCAGCGCCGCCGCCTGTTCCGGCGATGCCTGCCGCGCCTGCAACGGGTGCGCTGAAGCAGGACGTTCCGCCAGCGTCGTCATGCCGCCACCTCCACGGGCTCCAGATAGCCGAGCGCTTCGAGTTCTTCCAGAATCCGCGCTGCGCTCTCTTCGACCGTCTCGGCAGAAGAGTCCACGACGACTTCGGCGTGCAGCGGCTCCTCATAGGGATCGGAGACGCCGGTGAAGTTGGCGATCTCGCCGCGCAGCGCCTTTTCGTAAAGACCCTTGACGTCGCGCCGCACCAGCTCGTCCAGCGGACAGCGCACGAAGACCTCGACAAAGCCGGCGCCGTCAGCTGCAATCGTGCCGCGCACTTCGTCGCGCACTTCGCGGTAGGGCGAGATCGCGGCGGTGATCACGCCGACGCCGTTGCGCGAGAGCAGCTTCGCCACGTAGCCGATGCGGCGGATGTTGGTGTCGCGGTCCTCGCGCGAAAAGCCGAGCCCTTTGCTCAGGTTCGTGCGCACCTCGTCGCCGTCGAGCACTTCGACCGGCACGCCGCGCTCGCGCAGCCGCGGCGCTAAATGCTCGGCGAGCGTCGATTTGCCCGCGCCCGAAAGACCTGTGAGCCAGAGAGTGAAACCTAGTGCTGCTGGTGTCATGTCGACTCCTTCGTGTCGCCTCACCCCCTGGCCCCTCTCCATGCCAATAGAGAGGGGAAGTGAGGAGTGGTTTTTTGGAATGACGGCGTTCCGCCCATCTATTCCCTGATCCCTAATCCCTATTCCCTGCGTGCAGGCCGCACTCGATCTTGTCGGTGCCGCTCCAGCGGCCGGCGCGCGGGTCTTCGCCGGGCTGCACGGCGCGCGTGCAGTTGGTGCAGCCGAGGCTGGGATAGCCGCGGTCGTGCAGCGGGTTGTAGGGCAGGTCGTGCTTGACGATGTAGGCCCAGATCTCGGCTTCGCTCCAGGCAGCGAGCGGGTTCAGCTTCAGCACGCCGAACTGCGCGTCCCACTGGACGAGCGGCGTCTCGCGGCGCGTGCTCGCCTGGTCGCGGCGCAGGCCGGTCAGATACGCGGAAAACTGCGACAGCGCCACGCGCATCGGCGCGACTTTGCGCAGGGCGCAGCAGGCGTCGGGGTCGCGCTGCCAGAGCGCTGGGCCGTGCAGCAGCTCCTGGGTTTGCGGAGTCAGCGCCGAGCGGAAGGCGAGCGGCGTGATGCCGTAGCGCGCTTCGACGGTCTGCACCGTGGCGTAGGTTTCGGGAAAGAGATAGTCGGTGTCCACGTAGATCACCGGCAGCGAGCGCTCGACTTGCAGCGCCAGGTCGAGCAGCACCATGCCGCTCGGCCCGCCGAACGAGCAGGAGATCGCCAGCTTGCCGGGATACTCGCTGGCCGCCCAGGCGATCAGCTCTTGGGCCTCGACGCCGGCGAGGCGAGCGTTGAGGGCGGCAAGCTGCGCTTCGTCCGGGCGGATGCTTGCGGATGTGCTGGTCATAGCCGTTTCTCCAGAGAGCGGTGCTTACAGAAAGCGCACGCCGCTGACGACGAGCACCGAGGCGATCACGCCCGAGAGCGCCCGCCGCGGCAGCCGCGCCGGCAGGCTGCTGCCGAGCCACACGCCGGGCAGCGAACCGGCGATCAGGTTGAGCGAGAGCCGCGGCTCGACGGCGCCGGCGGAAAGATGCGCGATGGCGCCGATGCCGGTGAGCAGCGCCGCATGCGCCACGTCCGTGCCCACCGCGCGGCGCAACGAGAGCGGCGCGGTGGTCGTGAGCAGGACGAGGAAGAGGCTGCCGCTGCCGACGGAGGTGACGCCGACCAGCAGCCCCAGGGCAAAGCCGGCAGGCAGCAGCAGCGCCCAGCGTGGCTGGCCGTTTGCGGTCAACGCGGGCCGATGGTTGGGGCGCAGTGCCTGCCAGACCGTGGCCGCCGCGGCGCAGATCAGCGCCACGCCGAGCGCGTGCATGATCAAGCCGTCCGCGCGCGCCCGATTGCCGCGGCCAAGCCAATGCAGCAACGCCACGCCGGCCACCACGCCCGGCCCGCTGGCGCAGGCGAGGCGCAGCACCAACGGCCAGTCGACGCCGCCCAGCCGCCAGTGGCGGACGCCGCCGAGCGCTTTGGTGACGGCAGAGAAGACGAAATCGGTGCTCACCGCCTGCAGCGGCCCCACGCCCACCACGCCGATCAGCAGCGGCGCCATCAGCGAGCCGCCGCCCATGCCGGAAGCGCCGATCAGGCCGCCAACGAGAAAGCCAACGACGATCAGTCCGAGTTCCATGTCCCTTGCTTTGCGGGTTGCGTGCGCTGCATACAGAAAGGCCTGCCTCTTGCGGGGCAGGCCTCCGGTCGTCCGGTCAGCCGGTCTTCGTATCGGTGTGCGCTAGCTCACGAGCCGCCGCTTTTCGGTACGGTCGATCTGCACGACGCGGCGGTCCTGAAGGATCAGCGAGACGGTGCCGTGCTGCACGGCGCGGATCGCGGCCAGCACCTCGCGCAGCACGCGCAGCTCGTCCGCCGTTGCCGCTTCGAGTGAAACCTGACCCACTACCGCACGCGCCCCGTTTGTCATTGTTGACTTTCTTGACTTACTCACTCCAGATTCTCGAAGTCTAGGCGGCAGGGCGCGGCGCTGTCAAGCGCGATCCGCGACGCCGAGCCTGGGCAGAGCTGCGCGAGGCCACCGGCGACAATGCCGTACCAGCGCGTCTTGCTACCATCGCACTGATCGACGCGGCCTATCGTCGTTATGGAGGATGGCGATGCGAATCGAGGGCGTGCTGTTCGACTCGGGCGGCACGCTGATGCGGCCATTGACCGAAGGCTGGTGGCCATATCCGCATTTCCGCCGCATCGTGGAGGCGCACGGCCACACGGAGCTGCCCTGGGAACGCTATGCTGAGGCGCACCTGCCCGGCATGGCCTATCTCGACGCGAATCACCGGCTGACGACCGAAGACGAAGAGCGGGCGCAGTTCCGCGAGTACTACCGGCTGCTGCTCAGCGGGCTCGGTGTGGCGGCGCCCGCACCAGCGTTGTTGCAGGCGCTGGCAGATGCGCACGTGGCCGAGTGCGAGTTCGAGCCGTATGCCGACGCCCGCGCCACGCTCGACGGCGTGCGCGCCCGTGGCCTGCGGCTGGGCTTGATCTCGAACGCCTGGCCCTCGCTTGAGGGCAAGTACCGGCGGCTCGGCTTCCGCGACTACTTCGATCCGTTCGTGATCTCGGCCCGCGCCGGCTGCCTCAAGCCCGACGCGGCTATCTTCCAGTTCGCCGTCGCGCAGATCGGGCTGCCGCCTGAGCGGCTGCTGTTCGTGGACGACGAACCCGAATACGTCAGGGGCGCATGCGCCGGCGGGCTCGGCGGCGTGCTCATCGCCCGCACCGGCCCGCCGCCGGGCTACGACGGGCCGTGGATCGCGACGCTGTCCAAGATCGAACGCTTGCTCGACCAATAGCTGGTTCATGCATCCGCTAGCGTTTCCACCTCGTAACCATGCCGATACGGTTTGTGCGTGTGCAGCGTGCTACCATGCGCAGGCACGCCCCCTCAACCAGCAGCTAAAGCGCGACGGTATCTCGGCACGTCCGCCGGGCCGCCAGGAACTCCGCCATGAGCCGTACGCACCAGCTCTCCGCCGAGCGCGTCCACCACGCCTGGGACAACAGCCTGCCGCCGCTGCTCGCGATCGACCCCGGCGATACGGTTGTCTTCCAGACGCGCGACTCGTCGGACGGCCGCAACAAGCCGCCGGTAACGCTTGCCGAAATGCAGGCGCGGCCGCGGGCGCCCGGACATCCGCTGACCGGCCCGGTCTTCGTGCGCGGCGCCGAGCCGGGCGATGCGCTCGAGATCGAGGTGCTGACGCTGGAGACCGGTCCCTGGGGCTACACAGTCGTCGCGCCGGGAGTCGGCCTGCTATCGGAGGATTTTGAGAAGACGGCGCTCTTCCACTGGGATCTGACCCGCGACCCGGTGCCGTTCGTGCGCGGCGTACGAATCCCCAAAGAGCCGTTTCTCGGCGTGATGGGCGTGGCGCTCGCCGAGCCGGGCAGCTTCAACACGATGCCGCCGCGCCGCAACGCCGGCAACGTCGATGTCAAGCAGATCACGGCCGGCGCGAAGCTCTGGCTGCCGGTGCTCGTGCCCGGTGCGCTCTTCTCCTGCGGCGACGGCCACGCGGCGCAGGGCGACGGCGAGGTCTGCGTCACGGCGATCGAGTGCGAGATGACGGCCACGCTGCGCTTCGGCCTGCGCAAGGGCAGGGCGCCCGCCGAGCTGCAGTACGAGACGCCCGGCCCGCTCTCGCCCCGCATCAACACCGCCGGCTACTACGCCACCACCGGCCACTCGCCCGACCTGCTGGAGGCCGCGCGCCAGGCCACGCGCCACATGATCGCCTATCTGGTGGAGCAGTACAGCTTCACGCGGGAAGAGGCGTACATGCTCTGCTCCGTGGCCGTCGATCTGCACGTGAGCGAGGTCGTGGACGCGCCGAACTGGATCGTGTCCGCGCTGCTGCCGAAGAGCATCTTCGCGTAAAACCTGTTATGATGCGTTCGACGATCTTCAGCAGGTTTTACCTGACAGGGCATGTAGAGCCATGACCACCTACACCAGCCGTGTGAGCCCCAAAGGGCAGGTGACGATCCCGGCCGAGCTTCGCCGCTGGCTGGGTGTCAAACCGAAGGACCGCGTGCGTTTCGTGGAAGATGAGAAGGGTGTGCGCATCGAGAAGGCGGAATCGGTGCTCGACAAATACTACCTGTACGCGCCGCCGCTTGACCCTCCTCGCACCTGGAAGCAGATCCGAGAAGAGGTCCACGAGGAACGAGCAGAGCGGTTCGCCCGCCAGATAGCGGAGTTACATGGCGAACCCGTATCTGGACGCTAACGTCATCGTCCGGCCGATCGTCCAGGACGATCCGGCCAGGGCCGCTTTGTGCCGTACCTACCTCAGCAAGCTGGAAACCGGCCAGGAGACCGCCGACCTCGTCGAAGCCACGCTCGCCGAGGTCGTCTATGTTCTCGGCTCGCCACGTCGCTATCACCTTGCTCGCAACGACATTCGCGCGTACTTGTCTGGCGTGCTCATGTTTCCGGGAGTGAGCATCGCGCACAAGGGCACCTATCTGCGCGCGCTCGATTGGTATGCGACGCTGAACATCGATTTCGAGGACGCGCTGATCGCCGCGCACGTGGAGCGCACCGGCGCGGCGGCCGTGGTCAGCTTCGACCGCGACTTCGACCGCATTCCCGGCATCGCACGGCGCGAGCCGCAGTAGATCGGCCCCAGCCCTGTTGAGTCGAGAACGCGCCGCGCCGCTGCTCGCGGCTGCGGCCACGACGGGCGCATGCCATGCGCCCCTGCAAGTGTCACCAGCCGGTCAGGCCCGCAGGAACTGGCGCAGCGCGGCGTAGGTTTCGTCCGGCGCTTCTTCCGGGAGGAAGTGACCGCTGGCGATCGGCTGGCCGCGCACGTCAGCGGCCCACTCGCGCCAGACGCCGAGCACGTGCTGATGGCTCCAGCGCCCGCCCTTGTTGCCCCACAGCGCCAGCAGCGGACAGGCGATCTTCTGCTTGCCCAGATCGGCCGCGTCGTGCTCAACGTCGACCGTGGCGCCGGCGCGGTAGTCTTCGCAGGTGGCGTGAATGCAGGCCGGGTCGCGGAAGGCATCGATGTACTGCTGCAGCGCCTCGGGCGCGAAGGCGTCGAGCTTGCCCGCCCAGCCTCCCAGCGTGTGACGAATGAAGTATTCCGGGTCGCCGCCGATCAGGTGCTCCGGCAAATCGAACGGCTGGGCCAAGAAGAACCAGTGATACGTGCCCAGCGCCATCGCCTTGTTCACGCCGGCGAACATCGTATACGTCGGGATCACGTCGAGCACGCAGAGCTTGCGCACGCGCTGCGGATGGTCGAGCGCCATGCGGTAGGCGACGCGTGCCCCGCGGTCGTGGCCGGCGACGTAGAACTGCTCGAAGCCCAGCGCCCGCATCACCTCGACCTGGTCGAGCGCCAGCGTGCGCTTGGCATACGCCGTGTGGTCGCCGCCGCCCTGAGGTTTTGAACTCGAGCCGTAGCCGCGCAGGTCCGGCACAACCACGGTGAACTCCTCTGCCAGCCGCGGCGCGACGCGGTGCCACATGGCGTGCGTCTGCGGATAGCCATGCAGCAACAGCAGCGGCGGCCCGCTGCCGGCCGTGACGAGGTTGATCGTGACGCCGTTCGCCTCGATGCGGCGCTGCTGAAAGCCTTCAAACATACGCACTGATCCTCCGCGGATGATCGGCCCTGCAAGCATAGCCGCTTCGACACGGTCGGCGCCTTTCCGGCCGGCGACATCCTGCCCGCGGTCGTGGCGTTGACGACGGCGTCTTCCGTGCCGCATGGTGCGCGTAGTGCAGCCGCACGGACGCCGCGAGGAGACCACACATGCCGGTTACATCGACACTCGAAATCCCGCGGATGCAGGGCATCGGCGACGCCCGCGATCGGTCGCCGGAGCAGGCTGCCCGCCCCTATCCGCCTGGTACGGTCATCGTCTCCGCGGACAGCCACTGGCTGGAGGGGGATCTCTGGATCGATCGCTTCCCCGCCCATCTCAAGCACCGCGCCCCGCGCGTGTTCTTCGAGAACGGCGGCTGGGAGATCGAGGTCGGCGGCAAGCGGCTGAACCCGCCCGGCGCGGCGACCGCTGCCTGCGCGTTCGAATGCGTGCCCGGCTTCAATGATGTCGAGGCGCGCATGCGCGATCTCGATATCGAAGGCGTGGCGCAGGAGATCGTCTTCCCGCAGAAGTTCTTCAACCTGCTTTTTCTCGACGACCTTGAGGAGAAGGAGTGGTGCGCCCGCGCCTACAACCAGGCGTTGGCGGAGTTCTGCGCCCGGCAGCCGGACCGCCTGCACGGCGTGGCGATTTTGAACTGGTGGGATCCCGCGGCGACGCGCGACGCTCTGGCCGAGATTAAGGCGCTGGACTTCAAAACGGCGATGGTGCCCATCTCCCCCGGCAAGCACGCCGATGGCGAGCCGATCGCCTATCACAGCGAGCGCATGGAGCCGTTCTGGGCGGCGGTGGAGGAGTCCGGGCTGCCGCTCTGTTTCCACATCGGCGAAAAGCCGGTGCTGCCCGGCTCGAAGCGGGGGCTGGCGGGCATCTTCGTGATGCAGCAGATGGGCGGCATGCGCAACGTCTGGGCAACGCTGACCTTCGGCGGCGTGTTCGAGCGCAATCCGGGTCTGCGTGTCGTGTTCGTAGAGAGCGGCCTGCACTGGGTGCCCGGCGCCTTGCAGGAAGCGGACATGATCCACGAATCGTTCCCCAGCCACGTGCGCCCGCGCCTCGCGCACGCGCCCAGCCACTACTGGTTCCAGAACTGCTACGCGACCTTCATGGTCGACCCGGCCGGGCTGGAGCTGCTGCACCGCATCGGCGCCGATCGGGCGCTGTGGTCGTCGGACTATCCGCACAACGAGAGCACCTTCGGCTACACGCGCAGCGCCGTCGAGGCCGTCTTCGCCGCGACGAGCGAGGAGCACGCGCAGCGCATCGTAGGCGGCAACGCGATCGCGCTGTTCGGGCTGCCGTGACAGCCGCCTGCTGAACAGCAGGTCGCAAGCGTGTCGGGGCAACCAGTCGCGTTCACGATAACGCGGTGCAGTGTGTTGCGACCTACGAGTGTCGCCGCGAGTCGCTGAAAGTGAGATCGCCACACTGCGCTACACCGTTCCGACTGGTTTGGCGCCCCATGTCCGCCCCGGGCCACGCTCCAGGACGACACATCGCGTCCGAGTAAAACAACCCCTCATTTGTGATTCAATTGGCGCTCGTCTCAAAACCTGGCGTGCGACGGATGCTGCGATGGGTTACGAGACAGCGAGCCGACGCCGGAGCGCTTAACCCCCTTCAGCCGCGCAACGGACCAGGCACACCATCAGTTCGACCGCCTGATCGTCACTGAGCCCGTGCTGCCGCACCAGCGAGCGCCAGGTCTGGAAATCGATGGCGTGGCCGAGCGCGGCGACCAGCAGCGTCCGCTGGCGTCCTCGCACGCCCCAACCGGCGCTCAACGTCTTCCGCGCTGACGCGAAGTACTCGCCGTACCGCGCGGCCATCACGCGCTGCAGCACCGGCATCAAGGGGGCATCACGCTGCACGTTGACGAGCACGGGCTCGCGCCGCCGGTAGTAGGCGTAGAGGTCCGTGAGCGCCTCCTGCAGACGCGCCACGGGATCGGTACGACGGCGCCAGGCCGCCTGGTCGGGCGGCGGCAGCGTGGCGAGCCCATGGCCAGTGCAAGCCATGAAAATCGACAGTTCGTCCGGAAAATGGCGATATACGGTGAGGCGCTGGACGCCGGCGCGCTCCGCAATCGCGCTGATCGTCGTGCGTGCGGGGCCGACGGTGCTGTGGAGCTCGACGGCCGCCTCGACAATGCGTTGCCGTACCGCCTGCCGTCGCTCCTCGCGCCGACCCATCACGCTTCCCTGGGAGCTCGTTCCAAAATAGGAAACAGCATCGTTCACCTATTGCCCAGCGGCGGTGGCATGGGTAGTATAGCAGCACGATTAGTGCACAGTACTGTGCACTAATCTACCGTAGCAGGTGGCAGACGAGGAGGAGTGCCATGGCCACGATCGCGGAAGTCGCGCCGGACATCTACCGGGTGAACAGCGCAGTGCCCCATTCTCCCGTGACCTTCAGCTTCTTCGTCATCAAGGACGACCAGCCGGCGCTGGTAGAGACCGGCTTCGCCCGGCTCTTCGACGAAAGCCTGGAGGCAGTCCAGAAGCTCATCGACCTGAACAAGCTCCGCTACATCGTCGCGCCGCACTTCGAGGGGGATGAGTGCGGCGCACTGAATCGCTTCCTCGGCATCGCCCCGCAGGCGCAGGCCGTTTGCAGCCCGGTCGGCGTGATCACCAGCTTTGCGGACTTCGCCCTCCGGGAGCCGCTGCCCGTTGAGGAGGAGACGGTGTTGGACCTGGGACAGCATCGCCTCCGCTTCCTCATCACGCCCTACGTGCATCAGTGGGAGAGCATGCTCGCCTACGACGAGAGCACGCGCACGGTCTTCACCTCGGATGTCTTTATTCAACCGGGGCCGCGGCCCGCGGTGACGGACGAGGACCTCACGGAGGAGATGCTGGCGACCTACCGCATGGTGGGCATCTTCCCCTCGCGTGCCCACCTGGACGCAGCGCTCGACAAAATTGAGGCGCTCGCCCCAGCAACGCTTGCCTGCCACCACGGCAGCGTGATCGGCGGCAAAATCCCTGCCTATCTGCAGGCACTACGTGAGCACGACGTCACCGGCGTGACGCTCTGGAACCCGATGCGCGAGGCGGCGGCCTACGCCGCTCCCACAGACTGAGATACCGGCACGCACGCTCCGCGACGATAGACCAGTCGCATGGCCGTGCTCCGCAGCGCTGGGGCGCAGCGCAGCGAGCTGGTTGACAGGGACACACGTCGTGGCCGCTGGTGTTGGATGTTGCGTGGGGTCAGCCCGGCACTATGAGGTTGAGCGGGCGCAGCCCTGCGCCCGGAATCGGGTAAGGCCCCGGGCCGAGGCCGAAAGCGACCGGGTTCTGCTGGACGGGGAACGCGACCGGCCCCTGCCGGGGCGGTGTTCCTGCGTTGCTGCTGAAATCGACCCGAGGCATAACTCGTTCCTCCTTCTGCGTTCACTCTCGGTGTGGCGTGCCGCGCAGCATGGGCGCAGCGCGTCAGCGCAGCCGTGGGACCCCGTGGTAGATGACGGCCGGGGGCTGCTGTTGGAGGCCCCAACTCGCGACCAACGCTTGTTCGCCGAAAATCTCCAGTATCTGCTGCCCCGCAGGGGACAGAGGCGTGATGGGGGATTGCTGGTTCATGGCTCGTTCCTCCGTCTGCGTGCTGCCCCGTCTGGTGTGGGGCTCACTCTGAGTGTGGCGTGCCGCGCAGCCGGATGCTTGACAGGCAGCTACCAGGTTCCTCTCCGCCGGCTGTCAGCCTTGTCAGCGTTCCGTGCCCGGCAGGGCTGGACAACGCGCATGCATGCTGCTATCTGTTAGCTGACAGAACTGTCAGCATGGAGCCCAGGTGCAACGGTGCCGCGCGCCATCCACGGCGGGGCCGGCGTTGGGGATACCAGAGTGACGGCGTACCTGGTTGACCAGAATGGGCGCGACGGCGGGTCCCGGCACGATCTCGTCGCGGCGACGACCACGCTCGGGCGGGACCCGCAGAACGCGATCGTGCTGACCAGCAAGGGCAGCTCCCGGCGCCACGCGGCGGTGGTGTGGGACGGGCAGCAGTACGTATTGCAGGACCTGGGCAGCAGGAACGGGACCTACCTCAACGGTGCCCGCTTGGCTGCTCCGCACTCTTTGCGTGACGGAGACGTCCTGCTGCTCGGGGGCCAGCGGCTCGTCTTCGAAACCGACGAAACCACCGACTGGACGCCAGCCCAGGCTGACGAGGACGGCCTGCGGCTGGACCTCGCGAGTGCGTCCGTCTGGGTCGGGGGACGCCAGATCCAGCTCACGGCGCAGGAGTACCGCACGCTGCTGCTGCTCCACCGCGAACGCGCGGCGTTAGTAACGAAGGAAGCGCTGGCGCAGCACCTGTGGCCGGAGGCGCAGGGGGCTGTAGCGGACGAGACGCTGATGCAGATCATCTCCCGCCTGCGCCGCAAGCTGGGCGACGACGCCGACAACCCGCGGTTCCTGCATACCGTGCGCGGGCTGGGTTATCGCCTCGCAGCGGCTGAGCCGCCGCGTGCGCTGGAGAGCGGGTAGTCATGGGCGCCCCGCCGCAGTTTGAGCGCTACGACATCCACGCCGTCCTCGGACGCGGCGGCTTCGCCACGGTGTACCGCGCCACCGACCGCATGCTGGGGCGGGACGTGGCGCTCAAGCTCCTGCACCCACACATCGCCGCCGACCCTCAGGCCACAACCCGCTTTCGGGCTGAGGCCCGCCGGCTCGCCCGGCTCCGCCACCCGCATATCGTCACCGTGTTCGACGTGAGCGCCCTGGACGGAGCGCCGTTTTTCACGATGGAGCTCCTGTTGGGTGAGACGCTCGCCCGGCTGCTGGCGCCGGGGCAGGGGCTGGACCTGGCCCAGGTCGCGGCGGTCCTGGCGCCGCTCGGGGCTGCCCTGGACTACCTCCACGACCACGGCATCGTCCACCGCGATGTCAAGGCCGCCAACGTGATCGTGGAGCAAGAAGACGGGCGGGTGGTGCTCATGGACCTGGGTATCGCCTCTGTCCTGGAGCAGCCGGGCGACACGCCGACCGGGCACATCGTCGGCACGCCGGAGGCGATGGCGCCGGAGCAGATTCGTGGTGGTCGGATCGGACCAGAAACAGACCTCTACGCACTTGGGGTGCTCGCCTACCGGCTGCTCGGCGGTCGGCCGCCCTTCAGCGGCCCCACCGAGCAGGTCCTGTTCGCCCATGTGTACACGCCGCCACCGCCCCTGCGGGAGATCCGCCCAGGGCTGCCCGACGCCGTTTATGCGGTTATTGCGGCTGCGCTCAGCAAAGACCCGGCCGCGCGCCCTGCTTCAGCCACCGCCCTTGCCGCAGCACTGCGACCCGCCGGGCCGGCACCGCCATTCCCATCACGCACGCTGCCGCTCTTGCATGAACCGCCAGCGGTAGCGACCCTGCTGCCCGAACCGCCCGTGGAGGTCACCCCCACCGAAGCGCTCCCGCGCGGCGAGCCTCCTGTACCGGCAACGACCCAGCGAGCAGGCGACCTGGGCGGGGCACTCGCACGGGACCGCCGCCGCGTGGCGAGCATCGCTGGGGCAGCACTCCTCCTTGTGCTCGCCGGCACCATCGCGAGCACGCATTGGCTCGCCGGCGGGGCGGGCGCCCGGCCCACACCGATCACGGCGCAACGACCGGCTCCGACACCATCGGACACAACGGAAGGATCGGCCGGCACACCGGCACCGCCGCCGACCCCGACGCCGACCCCGACGCCACTGTCGGCAGCAGCGGTGCCCGACGCGGCGCTCCTGCGCCCCGGCGCCCAGCTCGTGCAACGCGGCCTGCTCGCCGAGGGGAACGGGCCCGGCACGATCGTCCTGTTCAGCCAGGCGCCCGGTGCGGATGGATGTCCGCAGCCGTACCTCGACCTCTTCCACCCGGCTGCCGACGGCACCTGGATCCGCGTTTGGGATGCGACGGCCGTGCCACACGACAACGTCCTCCTGCCGCCCGTGCACCGAAGTTCGGATAGCACCTGTTACCCGGCGCTGGCCCTGCACGCGGTGCGCTCGCTCGAACAGGGCAGCGCACCACAGGTCCTCAGCGCCGTGACACTCGACGGCCGCCGCCAGCGTCTGACCGTGCTGGCGTGGGATACAGCGCGGCGGCAAGGCACGCTCCTCGCTGACCTCACCACCACGCCGGACGCCGCGCTTAACCTCGCGGACGGGCAGCCGGCGACGGTCGGCGTGGCGGAGAACGCCTATCCGCCGCCGTCCAGCGGCTTGAACCCACAGTACGACCAGCCCACGGGGCAGCTGAGCCTGCTGCTCACCTGGCAGGGCGGCACCCTTCAGGCGGGCAGCGAGCAGCTTACACCGAACTGCACGAGCGGCACGCTCACCGCCAGCACACACAGCGCGACAGGCAAGGCGCTGCAATGGACCTGTGCGGACGGGCGCACGGCGGCCGCGGCCGTGGGCGACGGCACGACGTTCGACGCGCAGGTACGCTTCGACGACCTCGCGGCGGGGGATGATGTGAGCGTGACGTTCGTGGCGAGCTCTCTTGCCGTGGCCGACCCGCTGGGTGCACTCGCCACGGCGGCGAGCGTGCACTCAAGCGCCGCCGCGGCGCGGAAGGCACCGACCCCAGCGCCAGCTCCTTCGGTGGCACCGCCGGCGCCCGTGCACATCACGGCACCGGCGAACACCGGTGGGGGCGGCAGCACGACCTCGCCGCCCGTGCAGCCGGCCCGTGTGCCGACGACCTCCCTACCGCCCCCGCCGCAGCCGGCTCAGGTACCTGCACCGGTCGCGACGATCCCGCCGCAACCCGGCACAGGCCCGCCGCCAGCGCCGGCCGCCACGATTCCACCCCAAGCGCTGGGTCCTGAGTGAGCGCACGTGCAGGCACTCCAACCCGCCGCAGGAACCTGCTGTCGTTCGGCATCAAGGAGACGGGCATGCGCAGCACACGCACCGTGTTGATCGCCGTCGCGAGCATCGCGCTGCTGGCCGCGTCGCCGCATGCACACGCACAAACGGGCGCACCAGCACCGGCCTTTAGCCTTCTCGGCTTCGCCACCACGCGTGGACCGGGTGGTGGCCCGCCACCGGATGTCGTCTCTCCCGGTGGCACGCTGCAAGCCTGCGCACCCGCCGAGATCGACGTCTTCGTGCGCTACGCGCAGCTCCCGGTGCCTGCCGCGCTCTCCGGCCACTGGACGTTCGAGAGCCAGGCGATTAGCGATACGGACTTCCCGGAGAACCAGGCGGCGGGGGTCGTCTGGTTCTTCATCGCTGCGCCGCTGCCGCCCGGTCACTACACCTTCACGCTCAGCGTTGCGCAGCAGCCGGTCGTGAGCGGGAATGTGCTGCTCGCCTGCGCGGCCACACCGCCAGCGGCCACCCTACCAAGCACGCCGGGACAAGCGCCGGCGCCGGCAGGCAGCGTGGTCTACGTCCCCGCCGGCTGGAACCTGCTGTCGTTCGGCAACGCTGCCTCGTTCTCGCTCTCCACGACGTCCTCGGTCAGCCCGACACTCTACACCTTCGGGCCCACGGACAGCGACTATCGCACCACCGACCTCCAGCACCTCCAGGCCGGTGCCGGCTACTGGGTCTACACGCCCAAGCAGACGGTGTTCCGCCTGACGCCGAGCCCAGAAACCTCGGTCGGCCTCACCTTGCCGGCCGGCAAGTGCGCGATGATCGGCAACCCCAGCGTGAACGCCTCCGCTCGGGTATCGGGCGCCAGCCGCGTGTACGTCTACACGCCGCTGACCGACAGCTACACGCAGCAGACGTTGCTGGGCATCGGCCGCGGCGCCTGGGCCTGCAACGATACCACGACAGACCAGGCCGTCACCATCACCGACCAGGGGGACGTTACCCCCATCCAGTTCCCGGCCTGCTGCAACCCACAGCCCTTTGCAGGCACCGGCGATGCGGAGTTGGACGTGGTGGACGACAGTCCCTACCCGCTGATCGCCGCCCTCCAGCAGGTCGATCTCGCGACCAACAGCAATCTCGCCGGCGTAGCCCCCTACGGCGGACAATTGCGCGGCTGTGGCACCTGTCCGGAGTACGACCCAGCGCAGCACGCCGCGCAGGGCTGCAGCGCTGCCGCGACCGATGCGGGCAGCCTCGACCTGCCGGCGGGCCTCTACCTGGTGCACCTGCAATCCGAGGGCCCCAGCGTGCCGGACACGCAGGGGTACCTGAACCTGCAGCCCAACACCGCCTACAAGCTGTGCTTCTTCGTCTCCTCAACGCACCCGCAAGGCAACGCCGCCGGCCCGCCAGCGGTACCGACCGGGCTGCGGTACACAACGCTGGGACCAACGAGCATTCAGTTTGACTGGGACCAGGGCGGGCCAGCTGTCGCCAGTTACCGCGTCTACGACGGCCAGAGCGGCGCGTTCATCGCCAGCGTCGGTGCCGCTACGCCGGCCTATACGCTGCGCAACTTGTCGCCGCACACGACCTACTGCGTCACGGTATCGGCGGTCAACGCGGCCGGGGAGTCGGCCCAGACCGCGCCGCTCTGTGCGACGACATCACAGTAAACCATGGCGGCGTAGCACGTCCCAGACGAAACCACCAGCGCGGCCACCACGTTGCGCAGCACGCTCTGCCGTTGGGGTCGGAGGAGGCGGAGGCTGACAGCCTTGTTGCGCACGCGGCAGGAAGCTGACAGCCCGCTGTCAAGCCCCCGTGTGCTGTGCGCCCTACGCTGCGATTGAGCCCCGCCGGACGGGGCAGCAAGCAGCATGAAGAGGTTCGTGATGCTGATGACGAAGAAGTGACGGCGCTGGTAGGCGCAGGGCCGACCCCGGAGCAGCGCTGGCAGATACTCCAGTCGACCGCGGCCCCCACTCCCTTCAGCTTCCCAGCCGGGGGCCGCCCTGGGATCCCCGGTGGCGGGCCCTCACTGTAGCTGGCCGCTGAGCGGGCGCGCTCGCACGGCCACGCAGAGCAGGAGCAGCGCAACGTCCACGTCTTCCGCAAGACTGCATCGTCAGGCCGGTCGTGTCTCCGGCAAGGAGCGCCGGCCGGACGCGTTGGAGGACGACAATGCAACTGGTCTACCTCCCGCACGACGACACCTACTACGGCGAACATACCCGCGTGTCGCGAGCAGCGTTCGAGGCCGCGGTGGCCCGGCTGGTCGCTGGTGGCGTGGAGGCCCGGCTGGCAGGCACGCGCTTGCTGGACGAATTGGCGTGGATGGACCAAGGCCCTGCTCAGGCTCGGTGCCCGTGATGCGCGGCTCAGGTCCGTCGTGCCCTGCTGCGCTAGCGGTGGCGGGCGGACTTGGGCTGCTCGCGCTGGCGCTCGCCGTGGCCTGCGGTGCGACAAGCAGCAGGAACGCCACACGCCCGACCGCCCCGTCCGGCACTGCGCGTGTCCCCGGCACGCCCGCGCTTGTCTCGGCCTTGCTGCTGACCTATGACTGCAGCAGCGCGGGGACGGGGAGGGTAACGGTAGAGATTGACCGGTTCAGCGGACCACAACCCTCCGGTGGCATCGTGCTCGACTGGGACGTCACCAACAACTTCTACCTCGTCGACCCGGCCAGCGTCGCCGAGCTGGCCAAGCGGCTCGCCGCGGCCGATGTGCCAGGGCTTGGCCGTGCATCGCCTCCCAACTCGCTAGGGAGTGGCTGTGTCCTCACGTACAACGGGCAGAGGGTGGACCTCCCGTATAACGGCATTCCCACGCAAAACACCGCGGCAGCCATGGCCGTGAAGCCCTTGCGGCCAGCGTTGCAACTGCTGCAACAGATCGAGGACCGCACCGTCTTCAGTGGCGCGGCGGGTACCCCTACGATCACCCTGTCCGTCACCGCGACCATGCCCGCGACCGGGACGGCCCCCATCTCCGCGAGCGCGAGCCCTGCAGCCATAGCCACGCCGAGCACGACGGCCAAGCAACCCCGCATCGTCACCCAGGCCGACAATGGCACGACGCTCTCCCTCCGCGTCGGTGAGCAGATCGTGCTGCGGCTCGGGCCGCCGTACACCCAGGCGCCGTTGTTCAACGACCCAGCGGTGCTGCGTGCCATCGGTGACACGCGAAACAGGGTGTACAAAGCGGTGCAGCCCGGCGAGACGACGCTGAGCATTCCCCCCGACCCGCCGGCGTGCACCACTGCGCACCCGCCATGCGTGGGCTTGTTCCCGAGCTCGCCGGCCTTTTACCTCGCGATCGTTGTGCAGCCCTGAGCGCGTGGTCGGCGCACAGCTCCCCGAGGACCCGCAGCGCAGGCAGCGGCCACCCACGCCTGAGCGAGTGCTCGTTTTGGGATCCTGGTCGCCTTCTCAGAAAGGACAGTTTTTCTGACAACCCGAACTGGTGCACCGAGCGGTTAGCCGTCACGTTCAGTGGCCAGTAAGAATACTCGTCAGACAAGCAACGTCTCAAAACCGCCCGGCCTTCGTGAGTGGTGGCCCAATTGGCAGATGGGCGCTGCGCACCCGGATCGGCCAGAAGCGTTCGATGCTTGGACGGCGCTGACGAAACGAACCGCGCCCACCGATCCCCCATTCGCTCGCATTCTCCTGTACGCTATGCCCCGATCAGCGGAGGATGCGCGATGGCAGAGAGCAGACCGACGAGCCCTTCCACGGGCACGGCGCTGGCAGAGCGGGCCGCCGAGACGGCCGAGGCGTTCGTCGAGGCGCTGATCGCGCACGGCGTCGAGTGCCTCTTTCTCAACCCCGGGACCGATACCTTTCCAGTGCAGGAAGCGCTGGCCAAGTGCGCCGCGCTGGGCAAGCCCGCACCGCGCACCGTGCTCTGCCTGTTCGAGGTCGTGGCGCTGGCCGCGGCGCACGGCTACTACGCCGCCACGGGCCGGCCGCAGGCGGTGATGGTGCACGTCGACGTGGGCACGCAGAACCTGGGGGGCACGCTGCACGACGCGCAGCGCGGCCACGCCGCCGTGCTAATCTGCGCCGGCCGCGCGCCCTACACCACCGATCCGGCATTGCGCGGCCACCGCGACGGCTACATCCACTGGCTGCAGGAGCAGATGGACCAGCACGGCATCGTGCGCAACTACGTGAAGTGGGACTACGAGCTGCGCCGCGCCGAGCAGATCGGCGAGGTCGTGGCACGCGCCTTGCAGATCGCCGCCAGTGACCCGGCCGGTCCGGTCTATCTGACCCTGCCGCGCGAGGTGCTGATGCAGAATGCACCGGCGAACGGCGCCCCCGCGGCGGGCGGCGGCCGCCCGCAAACGGCGCCGCCCGTACGGCTGGGCGCGGGCGATCCGGATGCGCTGCGCGACGTAGCCCGCCGGCTCGTTCAAAGCGAACGGCCGCTGGTGATCACCGGCGCCAGTGGGCGCACGGCGGCGGGCTTCCACGGCCTGCTGCGGCTGGCCGAGCTGCTGGCGTTGCCCGTGGTCGAGTGGCGCGCCCGCGTCAACTTCCCGGCAGACCATCCGCTGCATCAGGGCTACGAGCCGGCGCCGCTGCTTGAGCAGGCCGATCTGGTGCTCGTGCTAGACCAGGACGTGCCGTATATCCCCACGCGCACCGCGCCGGCGCCGGACGCGGCGGTGATCCAGATCGACGTGGATCCGGTGAAAGAGCGCATCCCCCTCTGGAGCTTCCCGCTGACGCAGGCGATCCGCGCCGACTCGGCCCGCGCCCTCGATCTGATCGCCGAATACGCCGAGCCGCTGCTCAGCGATGCCGACCGGCGCCGTATCGCCGCCCGCCGCGCCGAGTGCGAGGCGCGACATCGCCAGCAGCGGGCAGAGTGGCAGAAAGCCGCACAACGGGCGGAGCACGTCACGCCGATCGCGCCGGTCTGGCTGGCGCACTGCCTGGGCCAACTCGTACGCGAAACGCCTGAGGCGCTGTTCGTGGACGAGGCGGTGACGAACAACGCCGTGCTCTGGCAGCAGGCGCCGGTGAACGAGCCGGAGCGCTGGTTCGGCAGCGGCGGCTCCGGGCTGGGCTGGGGGCTGGGCGCGGCGCTGGGCGTGCGCCTGGCGCAGCCCGAGCGGCCCGTGATCGCGATGGTGGGCGACGGCTCGTTCGTCTTCGGCGAGCCGCTGGCCGCCTTCTGGGCGGCGCAGCAGCAGCGGGCGCCGTTCATGGCCGTGATCTTCAACAACGCCTGCTACAACGCGACCAAGCGCCCGCTGGTCGCCGCCTATCCGGAGGGCTACTCGGTCGCGCACGACGAGTTCATCGGCATCGATCTTTCGCCGGCGCCGCGCTACGACCTGCTGGCGCAGGCCGTGGGCGCCCACGGCGAGCGCGTGGAAGACCCGGCCGCGGTGCTGCCGGCGCTGCGCCGCGGTCTCGCGCGCGTTCGCGCCGGTCAGGCGGCGATCGTCGATGTGCAGCTCGCGCGGCCATAAACGGAGGCTGCCCGATGCTTCGCAGCGAGACGCGCATTCTGACCACACACGCCGGCAGCCTGCCGCGCCCGCCAGAGCTGGTGGAGCTGTTCGTGCGCCAGAGCCACGGCGAGACGGTCGCGCTGGCCGTGCTGGACGCGGCCGTGTGCGAGGCGACGCGGCGCGTCGTGGCAAAGCAGATCGAGGCCGGCATCGACATCGGCTGCGACGGCGAGCAGGCGCGCGAGAGCTTCTTCACGCTTGTCACCATTCCCCCGCACTGCTGCGGCGCGGGTGATCGTGCGTTTTCCTGCGGCTGACCACGCCGCGGGCGGCGCCGCCGACTGAGAGGCGCTGGTGGTGACCGAGAAACGCCTGCCTGAAATCGAGTGGCGGCTGGTGGCGCCCGGCCGGTGGGGGGGGCTGTGTTATCGCTGTGGAGCAAAACTTGCCGAGTTCTGGCGGGCGCTACGGTCGCCGCAGGTGGAGGCGATGCAGCTCATCCCGGGCTACCGCCTGCAGGATGGCGAGTATGTGCGCACCGGCACGAAGGCGACGGTGTACGGCCTCGGCCAGTACCGCGTGGGCCGGCGACGTCTGGGCGTCGTCACCGTCGATGCCACGGGCACACCTTCACGCGCGCCAGCCGCCCCAACCAGTCAGCCGAATGCGTGGCGCGATGAGCACGGCGACATCCACATCGAACCGACCGCACTGCCGCTCGACACGGCCGCGATGGTGCACTGCCACAAGCGGCGCTGCGGCGCCCGCCAATGGGTTGCGCGCCCGCGGGACGCGTGCTAGAGTGCGCGTGTAATCACGTCATGGGAGCCGTCCCACACAGGCCACCGCACCCTCTGAGGTGCCATCGAGGTGACCTGTGTCCGCGATGGCTCCCGTTTCCGTATCTCCTCCGCCTGATCTCCTGACCATCTGGCAAGCCGGATTCCTTCTCGGTTGCTCCCCCACCGTGGTGCGCCGGCTGGTCAGGGCCGGCACGCTGCCGGCGTCGCGGCTGCCGGGCACGAATGGCCCGTACGTGGTGCGCCGTGATGACGTGGTCGCGTTTGCCCAGGAGCGCCAGGGCGGTGCGCAATGAACACGACGCCGCCCGCCGCCCGCCGTGCCGCGCAGCAGCGCGCCTCCGATGCGCTCTGGCGCTCCTGGGCA
>Ga0207416_1001190_pt1 | contig 36745 bp, 31 predicted proteins | sample PaiPotPPM11metaG_FD_184107 | JGI IMG/M metagenome (GOLD analysis project Ga0207416, IMG submission 184107) | Iron sulfur acid spring bacterial and archeal communities from Banff, Canada, to study Microbial Dark Matter (Phase II) - Paint Pots PPM... ...
CTGCGCGCCCACCCGGCGCGCCCGCCTCGAATCAGGGACGGTCGCCCCACCGCCGACCATCCCTGGCGGCGGCCCCTCCGCCAACCCACACAAGCGAGCTAACGGCGCGACAACGTGTGGCGCACTTTGCAGCGTCTTGATTTCCACGGTGACAGTCCTTTTTGAGTAGGATACGCGTCAGGTGACGAGCTGTGCGCTGCGCGTACCCGCGAACGGCCGACGAGCAAGGTTACGGTAGCCTGCCGTTCGCGCCACCTGCTTGCAGCGTTGCGGAAGGAAGGTAACCCTTGGCGAAAGTTTTGGTGACGGGCGCTGCCGGGCAGGTGGGCTGCCGGCTGGTGCGGCAACTGCTGGCGCGCAACTACGAGGTGCGGGCGCTGATCCTGCCGGACGACCCGGCGCGGGGACGCCTGGACGGGCTGGAGGTGGAGCTGATCGAAGGCAACCTGATGGATTTCGATCTGGCGACCAAAGTGGTCGATGGCGTCGACGCGGTGATCCACACCGCCAATCTGGTGGGCAGGCCGGCTGGAATGTCCGAGAGCGACTTCTTCGACAACAATGTCCGTAACACGCTGCACATTGTCCGCGCCGCGTCCAAGCGCGCAGATTCCCTCACGCGCTTGGTCCATATCAGCTCATCCAGTGTCTATCCCAACGACACGCAGAACATCTCGGCTTGCTACCATCCGGTGGACGAGCGGCACCCGTTGCGCTTCTCCGGCGTCTACGCCCTGAGCAAGATGGTCGGCGAGGAGATCGTCGCGGCGCACGCTCGGGAGACCCGCTTGCAGACGGCCATCATCCGCCCCACCCACGTCCGATCGATGGAGGCCATCCTGGAGCGCTGGACCGTGCGGGGAGTGGTTGCGCTGCTCAAGACCGGCCAGGCCAATCCCCAGAGCGACCTCTTCATGGCCGACGGCAGGGAGCTCTGGCGCGACCTGGAAGGCGCCGCTAGGTCGCCGGAGCAGCCCTGCGCCATCACCGACGACGCCGGCCGCCCCTGGATGTATCAGCCCGTGGATGCGCGGGATGTGGCGCTCGGCTGCATCTGCGCGCTGGAGCATCCCGCGGCAGTGGGCGAAGCGTTCAACGTCTCGGCTCCGCGCCCCTACACGTTTCCCGAGGCGGCGGAACTGCTCGCTCAACACTTGGGGCAGGCCGTGTTGCCATGGCGGACGCCGGTGCGCTGGGTCTACGATCTCGACAACACCAAGGCCCGCGCGCTCATCGGCTACCAGCCGCGCTGGGACCTCCCAGTCATGGTGGCTGATGCCCTCGCGGTCCGGCGCGGCGAGAGCGACGGCATGTCGCAGCGTGACCTGACCTGCTGACCCCTCCCCGCCTACCGAATCGGTGGGGAGGGTGGGGGTGAGGTCCTTAGAACGCCCAGGCGTCGTCGAACGACATGACGACGTCATCATCCTCCCAGCCGGCGAGCGCAACGCGGTTGTCTTGGATGGCGCTGTTGACGATCTGGTTCTGCTGCTTCAGCGCCTCGCTCGCGGTCTGTTTGCCCATCACCACGGCGTCTCTGGCGTCATTGAGCGCCTTGTTCAGGATGTTGATCTGGGGGATCGGTGGCCGGCTGTGCGAGTAGGGAAGGATGTTCAGGAATTGGTTGTATCGGGAGTCTACCGTCTTCCAGAAGGGGTCTTGCGCCAACGCCTTAAAGGTCGGCAGCTCCAACGACGCCTGCATCTGGATGCGCTGAAAAGTCTGATCGGTGACGTAGCGCATCAAGGCGAAAGAGTCATCCGGGTCCTTGGCGCCGGACGGCATTACGTTGCAAAAGCCGCCTGACCAGCTACTGGTGTGGCTTGCGCCTTGCGGTGGCGGTGGCGCCCAAACCGTCCAGTCCAGGCCAGGCTCGGCTGGGACGATTCCTTCTAGCGTGAGAACGGGCGTGAAGTTGCTGGCCCCGAAGTAGGTGCTCACGACCTGCTGCATGAAAGGGTTGGTGTTGGTGGACTGATGCGCCGTCAGAAAGGCCTGGCCCGCGGCGTAGCCGAGTTGCTTGGTTTGCGTACCGATCCAGTCGAGCGCGGCCACCACTTTGGGGTCCTCTAATGTCGATCGGTTGCTATTGGGATCGTAGAAGTCGCCGCCGAACAGCCAGCCCCAGCCGAACATCCCCCAGCAGTCACGCCAGGGGATGAAGCCGATCTGCTTGAAGCCGTCGCCTTGCTTGACGGTGAGCTTCTGGCCAATGTCGGCAAATTCCTCCAATGTTGCCGGTGGCGTGGAGGGCAGCCCGGCCTGCTTGAGGTGGCCAACGTTGACGTAGAGCGCTCGACTGTCTGTGCCCTCCGGCAGGCCATAGAGCTTTCCCTTGAAGCTCACCTCCTGCCAGGCCCAGGGTTGCTGATCGTTCCCGCTCACGGCGGCCCGTGCCGCCAAGGAGGCGACATCTTGCATGAGGCCACGAGCTGCGCTTCCGGCAACCGTGTAACGGTCTATCACCGCCACGTTGGGGGGCGTCCCGGCTGCCACGACGGTGGCGAGATCGTCGTTGCTATAGGCCGTGTTCGTGACCGTCGCCGGCGTTTCCGGATGATCTTTGTTGAAGTCCGCGATGCGCTGCATCTGGGCCTTGTAGGCAAAGCTGGAGGGCTTGTAGTGGTAGGACCAGTAGGTGATGCCCTTGCCACTCACGGCCGGCTGGGCGGCGGCGGTGCTCGCGGAGCTAGCAGCGGAAGCGCTGGACGTGGTCGCTGCAGCGGTTGACGAGCCGCCGCTGCTGGACGCCGTTGCAGTGCTGCTGGCGGCGGAAACGATTGAGGCAGCCTGAGCGCCACTCGTCGTTGCCGCTGGTATCGTTGATGCCGCCGCGCTGGACGCCGCTCCGGGAGAAACGGCGGCGGAGCCGCCGCAAGCGGCCAGAACCGAGGTAGCCAGCAGCATGCCGGTCCCACCACACGTTCGTAACCAGGCGCGTCGAGCCAGACGGGATTGCTTCATCGCTGCTCCATTCCAGGTGGATCACGTGGGCCGGATTCCAATGACCGGCTCACGTAGCCGGATACAATCACCACGATTGTACTCCTCACCTGGACGGCAGACGTTCATATGTGCGCCACACCGATTCGCGGCCAGCTATCGCCGATAACGGAGCGCGGGCGTCCCGCCCGCCCCGATGCTAGCCACCTTCGAGGCATGCCCGTCGGCAATGCCACGCCTCCGATCACCGGCATAACCGGGGCGGGCGGGACGCCCGCGCTCCGTTATCGGCGATAGCTGGCCGCGAATCGGTGTGGCGCACCCGACGTTCATGGTGAGCGAGGCGACCGTGCGAATCCGGCGGCGAACAATGTGCTTCGCGCCTCAGCATTGCATCAGACCCGGTTCTCCTGGATGGCCGTGTTCACGATCTGGTTGGCCGCTTGCAGCGCCTGAGCGGCCGTCTGCTGTCCGCTGAGGACGGCGGTGTGCGCGTTGTTCAGCTCACTTGTCATGATGTTGACCTGTGGTGTCACCGGCCTGCTGTGCGAGAAGGGCAGCATCTGGACGAACTGCTTGGTGCGCGGATCGACCGTGTCCCAATAGGGATCCGCCGCCACGGCCTTGATCGTGGGCAAGCGGCCCGCCTTCATCTGGATGCGCTGGAGGTCGGCGTCGCTCAGGTAGCGCATCAGCTCGAAGGAGAGGTCGGCGTTCTTGGCGCCGGTCGGTAAGACCACGGCGAAGCCGCCGGACCACGTGCTCGTGTGGTCGACGCCCTGGGGCGGTGGTGGCGCCCAGGGCGTCCAGCTCAGGCTGGGTCCGGCATTTGCCACGGTGATGAGGAAGCTGGTGGAGTTGATGTAGCTGCTCTGCACCTGAGTGATAAACGGGTTGCCCTGGCGCGCCTTATAGAAGTCCTGCACCGCCTGATAGCCGAGCTGCTTCGCCACCCCGCCCGCCCACTCGAAGGCGGCGACGATCTTGGGATCAGCGAGCGTGGCCTGGTTCTTGTCCGGGTCGTAGAAGCTGCCGCCGTAGAGCCAGCCGAACCCGTAGGGGACCCAGTTGTCATTCCAGGGGACGAAGCCGAGCTGTTGGAGGCTGCCGCCTTGCTTGATGGTGAGCTGCTGTCCGATCTGGGTGAAATCGTCGAGGGTCTTGGGCGCCGTCGAGGGAATCCCGGCCTTTTGCAGATGGTTGACGTTCATGTAGATCATTCGAGTGTCCGTCGAATAGGGAAGACCGTACAGCTTGCCCTTGATCGACACCTCCTGCCAGCACCACGGCTGCTCGTCGTCGCCCTTGATGCCGGCCTGATTGGCCAGCGCCGCGATGTCCTGCATGAGGCTCTTCGCCGAGCTTGCCGCGATGGTGTAGCGATCCTGCCCGGCGACATTCGGCGGCGTGCCGCCGGCGACCGAGGCGGCCAGCTTCGTGTTGAGGTCGGCCGGAGCCTCCATCGTCGCCTGCGATGTCGGGTGCGCCTTGTTGAAATCGGCCAGGCGCTGCACCCAGGCGTCGTAGCTGGAGTCGCCCTTGCCTGCCACGGCCCAGTAGGTCAGCGTTCCCGCCGGCGCGGCCGGTTGGGAGGTGCTGGCGGCGACGGTGGCCGACGCGGTCGTCGACGGTTGTGTCGTCGGTGCCGTTGACGTGGCCGGGGCCGTCGCGGCATTGCTGGCGCTCGCCGAGCTGGTTGCCGTCACGGCGGCGGACGCCGCGGACGCCGTCTGATTGGCCGCGCTGGCGGTGGTGGATGCCGATGCGGTTGAGCTCGCGCCGCCGCAGGCTGCGAGCAGTCCGGTCGCCATCCAGACCGCCGCCGCGCCGATGGCGTCACGCCGCGAAAGGCGAAGCCCACCCGTTTGACGAGATGGAGTCTGCATCGATTCTTCTCCCCATTGCCTTGCTGTCCGCGCTGTGCAGGGGCGAGTACGCTACGCTCTGCCCGCGGCGCAGCCCATTCCCCCATGCCCGCGTGGCCCGCATCGCTGACGCGCCGCGACTGGAGACGACAATCAACGACCTGCCGGTATCCAGGAGCACGCTGGCGCCGCGGTCAGGCGAACAGTATCATCATCGACCAAGGTAAGCGAGTCGTCAAGGAATGAGGGGAGGACGTGCGATGGGCGCCCAGTCGGCATCGGTGAGGGCCAAGATCCAAGTTGCTATGATCGGCGCCGGTCGCATGGCCAACAGCGTCCATTATCCCTCGCTGGCGTCCTTCGACGACGTGGAGATCGCGGCGATCTGTGATCTGGCGCCCCAGCCCTTGAACGCCACAGCGGACAAGTACGGTGTCGACCGCCGCTACACCGACTATCGCCGGATGATCGAGGAGATAGCCCCCGACGGCGTCTACGTGATCGGCCAGCCGCACCTGATGTACGACATCTGGATCTGGTGCCTGCAGCACGGGCAGAACCTGTACATCGAGAAGCCCATGGGCCTCACCTGGCACCAGGCGCAGATGCTGGCCTATCTCGCCGAGGAAAAACACCTGATCACCCAGGTCAGCCACCAGCGCCGGACCTGCCCCCTGCTGGTCAAGATGCGCGACGAGTGTCTCCGGCGCGGCCCCATCACCCATGCCGTCTGCGAGTTCTACAAGTTTGGTCAGTCGCCGATGCTGGGCGCGCGCGATCACATGATGGACGACTGCACCCACTCGATCGACACGGTGCGCTGGATGTGCGGTGGCGAGGTAGTCGAGATCGACAGCCAGTGCAAGCGTATCGGCGCCCCTGATATCAACTGGATCGGTACGACCTTGCAGTTCGACAACGGCTCGACCGGCTACGTCCTCAACAGTTGGAGCAGCGGCCGCCGCGTGTTCCGCGTCCAGATGCACGCGCCAGGTATCGCCGTGGATGCTGAAGTCGAGGCGAAGGCCTACCTGTACGCCGATGGTGACTACCAGGGGAAGATGTACGATACGAAGGAAGTGGCCGGGAGCGATCAGAACTTCGTCTACGGCGGCTTCCGCGCCAAGAATCGCGAGTTCATCGACTCGCTGAAGACCGGCCAGGATGTGACCAGCTCCCCCTTCCGCGACTGCGTCAAGACCATGGAGGTCGCCGAGAAGGTCCTGGCGCGCGCGCTGTTGCGGGGCGAGTGAAGTCGTCGGCTGGACGATACGTGACTTGGGCCCGCCGCGGGCGCCGACGTTGCCACCGATCTCACCCTTGATAAAGCCCTTGTCCCGCCCTCACCCCGGCGTGAACGCATTTGTCAGGTCAGTGTTTGGCAACAGGCTGGGATGATGGCCCCGCTGGCACGGGGTGTGCGGAGATTGCCCAATTGGCAGTCCATCGCGGGCAAGGGTGGGCGGCGACTTGAAGAAGAAGGGAAGCTGTGAGGACTTCAAGCAACCGCTCGTATTAGTTATACGACATTTCTACGCGCTTGTCGCCTAGATGCGGAGTTTGTCACAGTGCCGTCAGCTTAGGCGCGAATTCCCGCGATCAAGCAGACCTGAGGTCCTCCGCGCGTCCGGCGCCGGTCACATATGGGGCAGGCAATGGGCAGCCGCCATCAGCGAGCCCATATGTAGGTGAACGGGCGGGTACGGCGCACTTCCTGCCAGGCGGCCGTAAACACCGGTTCAGGCAGCGTGATGGGGGCATAGGTCAGCGGATCGTTGATGGTGACCCGATGGCGCGCGGTGTCCTGGCCGGTGACGACGACGTAGTGATTGATGCCGGTAACGACCCACGATGGTTTCACCAGGGCGATGATCGGCAGTCGTCGCGAAAGGGCGTAGCCGAGCAGCGAGCGCGAGGCCGCCGCGTTGCCCACGGATGTGCAGCCAGCCACCGCGCCAGGCGCCAGGCGTTCGATAGTCTGCACCACCTGCCAGGGCTGCACGCCTCGCCCAACTATGGAGCGGCCACCAGACGCCAGGACGGCTCGGTCGAAAGGCGGCGCAGTGCCGGTCAGGTATGCGGCGACCATTGACGCGCAGGCCGGTCCACAGGCATACCATGCCACGTTGCAGCCCAACCCGGGGATCGACCTGAACTGACTCACGTAAGGCACATCAAGCAACTGTGCCGTCGCCAACACTACCTCCCAACCAGGGTCTCGGTTATCACCACGGGCGAGATCGCTGGACGCTCCAGTGGTCCGACGTCCGTCCGTTGTGAGATAACCACAAGCTGAAGACGAATCCGACAGGCAAGCGCTCGCATATGTGTCAAAACTGTGTCCTGGGGGCAAGGGGTACACACGGTCACACCGCGTAGTTCGCGGCGTCGGCTCGCTTAAGATGCCATCCCAGATCTGGACGCGCCATGTCGGGCCGCTGCAGGGCATCCGCGGGCGTCAGCGTCCCGCCGCCAGGCCGGAGACACTGGCATGGTACAGCACCGGTGGCTCACTCGCCCGGCGCCAGGCCCAGTGTATGCACAGTCGCGGCTGCGACCGCCGGCTCGCCGTAGTGCATGGGTACCCGCCGATGGGACCGCCACAGCTCCAACTGATCGGACGTGTGCGCGCTTCTGGGCAGTCCGGACGCTCCGCCCGGCGTCACCGAGCTGGATTGGTCGATCTGGGCGAGGTCGACGACCTGGCGGTAGACGGAGAGGCCGGTGATCGGGAAGTGGTTGCCGCCGCTCCACCCGTAGCCGGCGGCCTGGATCGTGTCGCCGTCGCCGCCGACGGCGACGCGCGGCGGGTTGAGCTCCGCCGCGTTTTCGGGCAAGGCGACAGTGAGGGTGTGCTGGGCAGCGGTGTGATGCCAATCCGCCCAGCGCCACCGGAGCGGATCCGGTCCGACCGCGTTGACGGTCTCCTGCCAGGCGGTTGCCAGAGGGGCCGGCAGCGTCTCGTCCCAAGCGCGGCCATCCGGCGCCGACGGCGCGGTATCCGACCTGGAGACGACGCCGGCCAGCCAGTGGCCGATCATCCCGGCGGTCGCGGGGAGGTGACCGTCCGTCAGCCAGGTCCAGGTATCCCGTCCGACCATGGGCTCGAACAGCGCGGCCGCGACCGCTCGGCGGAAGTGGGCGTATAATAGCGCCGCTGCGCTATCTGGTAGGAGGTTGGCGTCCCAGGCGGCCAGGAGCCGGCGTGCCGACTCCGCCTCACCTTCGTATGGCCCGCGGCGCGCCAAAAGTCTGGTCCAGGCGCGAGCAGCGCAAGACGTCGTGTCGCCCTGCATCGCGCCGATCTGCTCCGGTTCCGGTCGGTCGTTCGCCGAGAGTAGCTCGACGATCCGTTGGGCGCGGAATGGCACGGCGTAGACGCTCGAAATGTACGGATTGTCGCCCGCGATGATCTGCTGATTGGCCGTGGCAATGAACCCCTCCGGCGGGTTGATCGCACGGGGTAGGCGCTCGAACGGCACGTACCCGGTCCACTCGTGCTGCCCTGTCCAGCCGGGCGCCGGGAACGAACGGTGGGCCGTGGAGGAACGGATGGGCAGTGTGCCGCGTGTCAGATAGCCGATGTTGCCGGCAGTATCGGCGCAGAGGAGGTTGTTGACTGGGTCGACCCAGAGTGGCTGGGTTTCCTGCAGCTCGGCGACGGTGCGGGCCATCAACATGGGTCGCAGCGGCTCGAAGCCCCGGCAGGGCGTCTCGGTCGCGGTGTAGCGGAGCGCCAAGGCGTAGCCGCTGCGCGGGTCGCCGTGGATCACCGGCCCGTGCCGCGTTCTCCAGAGCTCGACCGAGCTGGACTGACCGCCCCGCACGCGAAGAACCTCGGTGCGGCGTTCCGCCTCCGCCCAGCCGTCGAGCGTGCGATATCGCGTTGGCTCGGCCGGGTCGAATTGCTCGATGTAGGGGTCCTGCGTATCGGCCATGGCGTGCGTGATATTCCAGGCGACGTGACCGTTATGGCCGAAGTGCGGGAGGGCTGGAACGCCGGGAAAGGTGGCGCCGACGGCGTCGAAGGAAGGACAGGTCAGGTGGACCTGCCAGTAGACGTTGGGGACGTCGAGCTGGCGGTGGGAATCGTTGCAGAGTACGGGCAGACCCGTCGACGTGCGCGAGCCGTGGACGGCCCAGGAGTTGGAGCCGCCGTCGGTCTCCGTCAGGAAGCTGAGCGCCGCCGCTGCCTGGCGTACCTCCGACTCGGCGGCGGTGAGGAGCTGCGTCATCATTCCGCCCGGCGGTAGGATGAGCGGCGACTCGATGGGAGCCCCGCCGTGCAGCTTGGCGTAGGCCTGGGGACCGATCCGGGCTAACAGGAGCGCCTGGGCAAGCTTGCGCGGCCAGGCGCCCATGGGGGCGTGCCGGATCTTGAAGCAGACGACAGAGTGCCAGGACTCCCATGGCTCAGGCGTCAGGTCGGCGAGCGCATACTCCGGCGGCAATGAGAGGTCGGCCCGGAGAAAGGCATTGACCCCGGCGGCATAGGCCTCGAACATCGAGCGCGTCGCTGGGGACATGGCGCCGACATCCGCCTGAGCGGATGCCGCGAGCTGCAGCCGGCGGGCCAGCACGTCGGCCGGTAACGCGGCGGCGCCGGCCGCCTCTGCCCAGCGGCCGGTCGCGCACAGGCGGTCGTACTCCATCTGCCAGAGCCGATCCTGCGCGCTGGCGAACCCCTGCCCGAACCAGACGTCGTGCTCGCTTGCCGCGAGGATGTGGGGGATGCCGAAGTCGTCGCGCCGGATCGTCACCGGCGACTGCAGCCCCTGTACGACGAGGCGACCGTCCAGCAACGGAGTCTCCGGAGTCTGATTCGGTCCTTGGGTAACGGTCAATCAAGCCTCCTTCTTGTCTATGCCGGCCATGATAGTCGACTGGCGTCATGGCACCCGATATGCGACCAAGGAGTCCGTTAGAGCCGGCCATGGTGGCTGGATGTGCTGTCCATCGCTGACACGCGCCTCAACCGCGGGTGCGAATTACCCGTCGTGTGGAGGAAGGAGCGTTCCGCGCTCCTCTGCCCCCGTCGCCGCGTCGATCAGCTGGAAGCTATGGGTAATTTTTGCGACGGCGCCCAGCATGGCGGACGCTGAACAGTAGCGGGTAGCCGAGAGCTCGATAGCCCGGCGAACCGCGTCGGGCCGGAGCTCGCGTCCCGTCACGACGTGTTCGACGGTGATAGCCGTCATGACCTTCGGATGGTCGGCGGCGCGGTCGGCGTGCAGCTCGACGCGGTAGCTAATGACTTGCTGGCGCATCTTGCGCAGGAGGCTGATCACGTCCATTCCCGTGCAGCCGCCCAGCCCGAGGAGCAGCAACTCCATCGGCGTGGAGCCACGACCTGTCCCGCCGACATCGGGTGAGGCGTCGAGCGTGATGTCGTGCCCACTGCCGGACGTTGCCCGAAATGCCATGCCGTCGAGCAGATCGACGGTACCGTCCAGAGGTGATGTCATAATTCCCCCACAATAGCGTGCTTGCCGCTTCCCCAGGTCCCGCCGTCGATCGCTGTGGGCCGGCCTCGGTGGCAGCAGCGCGCGACAATCGTACCTGACAGGGAGTTTGGGGTCGTCCACGCTCGTCATTCGTGGTCTAGCGTGTGCGCCACGCTGCGCCAAAGATGAATTGGCTCTTCCAAGGAGTTGATGAGGAGCAGCCGGCGGTGGGCGCCTTGGATACCGGAGGTGTTATTGTCTCCGACCGAGAGTGCTCCGCGCCATGCCTGCATCCGCCTTCCTGCCTGATCCTCACGTCCTCCCTTTGTGGTGCATCTACCAAGTTCAGGCCACCATTGGCAAGGTGGCAAGGCCGAAGCGACGAGGGTGGTGGCGACGCCGCTCACATCGATGGGTCGCTACACCACGTGCTCAGACACCTGGGGCAGTGCCCCGACTCCGCGCCCGGGCTTGCCTACAACGGGCGTCGTCCCGTAGCGGGGGTTTTGGGAGCCGGCCCCCGGCCTTCGTCTGGGCGATACCTGGCGCGGACCTTGGCATGGTGTTGGGCTTTTGAACGCATTCGGTTGCCCGCCGATCCGTTATCGCCAGCGGACGCGTACAGGATGGTTGGGTATACTGCGGGTATGCGCACCATCGAGCTTTCGGGCAAGGCGGCGCTCATCACGGGCGGCACGCGAAACATCGGGCGAGCTATCGCCCAGTACCTGGCCGAAGCCGGCGCGGACGTCGCCCTCATCTACCGTAGCGACGATGCGGCGGCGATCCGGGCGCGCGGGGAGATACGGGCCTCCACGGGCCGCCGGGCGGAGGTCTATCGCGCGGACGTGGGCCAAGAGGCGACGGTGGAAGAGGGCGTGAAGGAAGCGCTCACGGACTTCGGCGGCGCCTTCTCCGTCGTCGTCCACAACGCCGGGCACGGCGACGGCGGCGGGAGGATGCCCGCCATCCGCACTGACCAGTGGCGGGGCACCCTCGCCGTGAACCTGGACGCGGCCTTCTTCCTCACTCGCGCCCTCCTGCGTCGTGAGGGCGCGCTCCCACCCGGCAGTAGCGTCGTCTTCATCGCGTCGGGCCGAGGCCACGGTCCCGCCGCCGGGTTGGCCTCCTACGGGACGGCCAAGGCGGGTCTGATCCATTTCGCCGCGATGCTCGCTCAGGACGTGGGCCCGCGCGGCGTCCGCGTCAACGTGGTTTCCCCCGGCTTTACGGACACGGACCACGCGCCTGAGGAGGATAAACCCGGCGCCGTCGCGTGCGCCGCCCTGCGCCGCCTGGGCACGCCCGAAGACGTGGCCGGCGCCGTCTTGTTCTTCGCCTCCGACCTCTCTGCCTTTGTCACGGGCCAGTGGCTGCGCGTCGACGGTGGTACGGTCTAAGAAGACTCAGGTTGGCGCGTGCTCCTGTGCCTGTAGTCGTTTCAGATAACCTGCGATAAGTGCCATTCTCACAGGATTCCCGCAGTGCGGTAGCACACTTCGCCACATGATGTCGGCACTTCCAACGAGTCGGTGAGGAGCAAGCAGCGTGCGGCACCGGGCATACTGGGGGGTTGCTGTTGCCCTCTCCACCGAAAGTTCTCCGTGCCATGCCGTCGCCTGCGCTCTTGCCCGATCCCCGCGTCCTCCACTTGGAGGCCATCGAGGCCGATGCCGCGACCGTCACCCTGGTGGCCCGCGCGCGCCGCCCCGCCGTCGCCTGCCCCACCTGCGGCGAAGTCGCCACGAAGGTCCACAGCCGGTACGCTCGTGCGCTCGCCGACGTGCCCTGGGGCGGGATCGCGGTGCGGGTCCGGTTGCACACGCGGCGCTGGTTCTGCCCCAACCTCGCGTGCTCGCGGCGCGTCTTCACCGAGCGATTCCCAGAGGTCGCCGCGCCCCACGCCCGGCGGACCGCGCGGCTGGCCCGCCTGGTCGTCGCGCTCGCGCGGGAGCTGGGCGGGGACGATTGGGCGGTCCGCCGTGGGCACGTCTACGGGACCATCCTCATCGACCTGGAGCGGCACCATGTGGTCGAACTCCTGCCGGACCGCAAGGCCGAGACCCTCGCGGCTTGGCTCGGCCGGCAGCCCCAGATCGAGGTGGTGTGCCGCGACCGCAAGGAGGCGTACGCGGCGGGCGCACGCCAGGGCGCGCCGACTGCGCTCCAGGTCGCCGACCGCTGGCACCTGCTCCACAACCTCGCCGATGTTCTGGAGGAAGAACTCCTGCGCCATCGCACCGCGCTACGCGAAGCGACAGCCCAGGTTGCGAGCGATCCGCCGGACGCCGCGGTGCCGACGGGGCACGTCCCAGCGCCGCCGCTGGAAGGGACGTATCAGGGCCGACGCCGGTGTTCCGAAGCGCGCGAGCAGCGCCTGGACGAGGCCAGCCGCCAACGCCACGAGCGGATCGGCGCGCAGAACGAGACGATCCGGCGGTTGTCCGCGGCCGGGGCCGACGTGGCCGACATCGCGCGAGCCGCGGGCGTGAGCCGCCGCACCGTCTATCACTACCGGGAGCTGTCAGAGCCCCCCCGGGCGCAAGCAGCCGCGACGCCGATCGCACGTGCTCGATCCTCACGCGCCGTACCTGCTCCGCCGCTGGCAGGAAGGCTGCCACAACGGCATGCCGTTGTGGCGGGAGATCCAGACGCAGGGCTTCGCGCACGGCGCCTCCAACGTCGGGCGGTTCGTCGCACGAATCCGTCGCGACCAGGCGGCGGGCCGCCCTTTCCACAGGCCGAGCGGATCGATGCAGGTCCGGTCCGCTCGGCACGTGGCGGCGCTCTTCCTGCGGCGGCCGGGCGACCTCGCGGCGGAGCAGCGCGCCTTTCTGGAGCGGCTGCAGCACGTCGACCCAACGGCGGCAACGACCTACCGGCTCGCCCAAGCCTTCGCTGCTATGGTACGGGAGCGGGAGGGCACTCGCCTGGAGGCGTGGCTACGCGAGGCCGCGGCATGCGACGTGCCGGGTCCGCGGCGCTTCGCAGCCAGCCTGCACACCGACCTCGACGCCGTGCGCGCGGGCCTGACCATGCACTGGAGCAATGGGATGACCGAGGGCTTCGTCAACAAGCTCAAGCTCGTGAAGCGCCAAGGATACGGGCGCGCGGGGTTCGCCCTCCTCCGCCGTCGACTGGTCCGCGCGGCGTAGCGCGCCACCGACGCGATCGGAGCCGGGCCCGCCAGCGTCAAACCGCGTGCGGCCTGGCGATCCGGGACCGTCCGCTCGCTACGGGGCCCTCGGCTCCCATGGCAACACCGTACCCTTGTCACCAACTCGTTGGAAGAGCCGATGAATTGTGCAGCCAGATGGCGCGTGTCACAATCCAGGATCAATTGTTTCGGGGCGCGGTCGCTTTGAAAGGAGGGGCGTGTACCAGGACAGGGCATCCATACTAACACAATCTGACTATGACGACCTCCTCGTATATCTGTATTTCGGACCCGAACGCGACTTCCTGTTGAGCTGTATAGGTAGGGCATATTACAGCTTCTGTCGGACGCTACACGGCATTGCACGTATTGACAATGAGCGCGCGATGGAAATCTGGGAAGCCGCGCGGCACGGCCTGAAAGAGCAGTTCGCGCAGGCATCTACAATAAACGATCAGGATGAGTTTGACCATTGGCATAGATCAGCTTGTATGCTTCTCCATGGCACCTATAGCAGAAATGGGTATGAAAGGTTCCATGTCGGTCAGGCACAAAAATGGATAAACATGGCGTTCAAATTTGTCTACGCTATGGGTGAGCGGCGTGTGCCAGACTTCGACGCCATATATCGCTATTGTCACGTTCCTATCGACAACGTCGTGTTGGATAGATTGGAGACAGGCAGCTACAACATTCCCAGAGCACCGTTCTTCCCTTGTCACTGGAGCCGAATCGACGACTACGGCCAGTATCTAGAGTTCCAGAGTTGGCTACGGCAGCGATTTACCGTCCCACCACTGGATGTTGAGTTTTTACTATGGATGGGCAAGGGTGTTCCTGCCGAGTATCTGAACGACGCGGCGGGGGGAAACGGCTGCTAATGCGCCATCCCGATGGGCGACGTCCAGCTCGCTGGCCAGGCTGCGTAGGGCCACCGGTCCGGTGAGACTGGCGGAGATGCGCTCCAGCAGCCGCAGCCCTTCCTCTGGTCGGCTAGGCCCCATGGTGCGCAGGTCCGACTGCGCCAAGTCCCAGAGGTCGCGCCCAAAGCCGTCCGATACCTGCGCTGTGCGGCGGAAATCCGCTACTGCTTGTGGAAATCCGCCGACGAGCAGGTAGGTTTCAAACGCGTCGACCAAGGTACCGATGTGTACGAGCGCCTCTTGACAGGTGTGTCTGCCTTCCTCGGTGTAGAACGCTGGAAATCGAGAATTGCTGGAACGTAGCTGAATGGCGCGCGCGCAGCGGCGAGAAGATGTGGGTCCGACGGCTCCCAATTCGTGGTCGTCCACCATGGATTGCTTCGGGTGAGCTCCTGTAAGAGAGGACCACGCTGCGCGCGTCCAACCATGTAACCCCTCCATGGCTGATCCGGTAAGCCAGATTACCAGATCGCGGCCATTTTGGTAACTTTACTTTCCAAAAACGGCCTTATCTGGTAAGTCAGCTTACCAGAACCTCCGGCTCACGCCAATGATGGCTTCCAGACCGCGCAAAATCTGGCGCATTCCTTCCGCGGCGGACGGCAGCATCTCGTCGGCATCCGGCCATCATCAATCCCATGGCACGATTGATGCTGCCTACGTCTGCTTGATAGCTTGTATGGTGAGGAGGAACCGCGGATCGCTCGGCCTATTCTGGTCGTCGACGACGACGATGGCATTCGTGAGCTCGTCAGCGTGGCGCTGGGCGAGGAGGGCTACACCGTCGTGACCGCCAGCAACGGACAGGAAGCGCTGGACCGGGTGGCAGCGTACGCGCCCGGCCTTATCCTGTTGGACCTCTGGATGCCGGTGCTGGACGGCGCGGCCTTCCTCAAGGCGTACCGACGCGCCGCTGAGGCGCCCGCGCCGGTAATCATGCTGGCGGCAGCGACGAACGCTGCCGCGATCGCCTTCCAGGAACATGCCGACGCCTTCCTAGCCAAGCCGTTTGACCTCGGCGAGCTGTTGGACCTCGTCGATCAGCATATGCCGAGCAAATAGACAAATAGATCTGGTCCACGTTCGGAACCTTTCCGCACCTCGAACGTTGAGCATGCATACACTACAGACGTTTGCGCGAGCGGAGGTGAGATGAGAAGATTCCTGGCCGCTGCCCTGAGTGAGCGAGCCGTGACCTGTGCGGTCGTGGTGGCGCTAACCGTCCTGGCCGCGTCGACGCCGGTCCAGGCGGCGCCAGCGACGCCGGTGTGCCCGGTGTCCGCGCCCTGCCCACCTCCGCCGGTCTACTCCCGCTACTTCGCCCAAACCGGATACCAGATCGACCAGGATACGTTCTGGAACTATTTCCAACGCCGCGGCGGCCTGCCGACCTTCGGGTTCCCGGTGAGCCGCACCGTGCGTTTCCAGGGCTACCCGACGCAGTTCTTCCAGCGCCAGGTGATGCAGCTCTGGCCGGATGGCAGCGTCCACCTGATCAACCTGCTGGACCCGGCCATCATGCCCTACACCACCTTCAACTTCTCTGACTTCCCGGCGACGGATAGTCAGCTCGTCGCGCAGGCGCCCATTCCGAGCGATCCCAACTACGGGGCCGAAGCCATCGCCTTCGTTCGGGCGCATGCACCTGATGTCTGGAATGGCCTGCCGGTGAAGTTTGCCGGAACCTATTTCGGGACGGTCAGTCCCCAGGCTGCTTTTCCGAACCAGCCGGTAGCAAGCCCACAGGTGCAGTCGCTCTTGCCGCTGGTCCAGTTGGAGGTGTGGGGGTTGCCTACCAGCCAGCCGGCCTACGACCCCACGAACCACGGCTTCGTCTATTTGCGCTGGCAGCGCGGTGTCATGATGTTCGACAGTGCCTGCAACTGCACCCAGGGCGTCCTGTTCGCCGACTATTTCAAGAGCATCCTGACGAACAGCCACCTGCCGGTCGACCTCGCGCAAGAGGCCGCCGGGAGCCCCTACCTGGCGCAATATGCGCCCGGACAGCCGAACTCGGTGGCGCGTCCGGCCCAGCTTCCGCAGACGGACCTCACCGACGCCTTCACACCGGAAAACGGCCCACCGGTGGCGGTGACGAGCTGCGGCCACGTGCAGATCGGCGGACCCAACAAGGCGGTGTTGAACGGCCCAGCCGTGGCGCAAGCGGAGAGCTGCTTCCAGCAGGCCTTTCAGCAGTGTGCGCCGGCAACCCTGAGCGTGACCTGGATGAGCATCGATACGGGAGTTATTCGCACCTTTGCCGTCGCGCCAAGCGGGGACCATTGTTCCGTTACCGATCTCATGCAGCCTTACTTCGTTCCGCCCCACCCGGCGCAGACAGCGACGTTCACCTGCGCCAGCGTTGCCCAAAAGCCGGGCGGGCTGCTCATTTCCGGCTGCGGCGCCGACGGTGATCTGCTGCTGCCGGCGCCGGGAAACCTCACCCCCGGCCCCTCCCCTACGAAGGGAGGGGAGCTTGAGCGGTGAACATCGTTGCTCATCAAGCAAACATCGGCGGTGGCTGCCAAGATAGGCGACTGCGCATGCCGTGGAAGCTCCCCTCCCTTCCTACCGTATCGGTGGGGATGGGGAGGGTGGGGTGAGGTCCCCTGTGCTACTATCCGACCAACTCGCCTGACACTGACACTCAGGCGTCGTTGCGTCAACGCAAAGGAGACCGACATGCCTCAACTGGGTTCGACCGGCTCTCGCGTCGCCCCTCCTGTTACTCGTCGCTCCCTGCTGCTGGTGACCGCGACCGCGCTCGGCGGTGTTGCGCTGGCCGCTTGCGGCGCCGGCGCACCCGCCGCCACGACCAGCAGCGCGGCAAGCAGTGCGCCGCCGTCCGCCGCGGTGGCCAGCACATCGTCCGCCGCCACCAGCTCGGCCGTGTCCAGCTCGGCCGTGTCCAGCTCGGCAGCAGCGAGCAGTATCGCGAGCAGCGCGCCATCGTCGACGTCGGCAGCCAGCTCGACGACGGCAAGCTCCTCAGCGGCGCCTTCGTCGAGCGCCGCGAGTGCTGCCGCCTCGCTACCAAAGGCTGCGGCCGGCTCCCTGCTCCTACTGCTGGAAGCGGACGACAACCAGAAGAAGGTCTGGCAGCAGGTCGTGGACGCCTTCCACCAGGCCGGCCACAAGCCACAAGTCGAGCTGTCCAACCCCAGTGACATCTACACCAAGTTCGACACAATGCTGGCCGGTAATGCCGGCCCCGACCTCTTCGCCGGCTTCGAGACGAAACAGTTGCCGCACTACGTCGGCGTGGACGCCGCGCTAAACATGGATCCCTACATGTCGCGTTCCAGCACGATCAAGCCGGATGCCTTCTTCAAGTTTACCTGGAGCAAGCACGTGCTCAACGGGCATCTCTCCGCCATGCCCACCAACAATGCGCCGCTGGGCATCTTCTACAACGAGGATATGTTTCGCGAGGCTGGAGTTACGGCGCCGCCGGCCCAGTGGGGCGCGAAGGGCTGGGACTACGCCGCCTTCCTCGACGCGGCCCATAAGCTGACCAAGACCAGCGGCGCTGCCAAGGCTTGGTTCTCCTCCTGGAGCACCTGGTGGCTGTACTGCTACCCATTTGTCTGGGGCAACGGTGGACATCTCTTCAACAGCGACGTCACCCAGGTGTTGGTCGATTCGCCGGAAGTGATCTCCACCTACCAATGGCTGGCCGATCTTACCTGGAAGGAGCACGTGCAGCCGACGCCGGACGAGGTGAAGGCCAACAAGCCCGATTTCATCGCCGGCACGCTGGCCATCAGCGGCTGCACCGAGAACTGCGCCCCTCCCTACTTGCAAAAGATCACCAGTTTCAAGTGGAACGCCGCCGCGGTGCCCAGCGGCACGTCCGGGGTGTGGACACGCGACCCCTCGAACTCCGCCATCGCCTGGAAGGGGACCAAGCAGCCAGACGCCACCTGGGAGCTGGCCGAGTTCATGGGCGGCGACGTTGGGCAGCTCATCATCGGTCTCGGCGGAAACGGCGTGCCGTCGCGCGTCTCCGCCGCCAAATCCGATAAGTTCCTGCATCAGCCCAACGGCGTGAACTGGCAAGTGTTCGTCGACGCCATCGACCACGAGGGCATCCAGCCGGTCACCGACATCTTCCCCAAGATGGACGACCTGATCAGCAAGCAGACCGCGCCGCTGTGGGCGAATCAGGCGTCGGCGCAGCAAGTGATGACCACCCTGAAGCCGTTGCTGGAGGAGCTGCTCAAGTCGGCCAAGTTCCGCCGCGATCGCGGCCAGCTCTGGCAGCAGCACGGCTGGGCGGCGGCGACTTCGTGATCGCCGGCCATCTCCGGATGAACGCGACGGGCAGCTTCGTTGCCAACCGTCTGCCGCTCGTGCCCAACGCCTTCTCCGCGTTGCCGCTCGGCGCCGTGAGGCCGCTCGGCTGGCTGCGCCGGCAGCTCCAAATCCAGGCGGACGGCCTCAGCGGACACCTCGACGAGTTCTGGCCGGATGTGGGGCCGAACAGCGGCTGGCGGGGGGGAACGGGCGAAGGATGGGAGCGCGGCCCATACTACCTGGATGGTCTCGTGCCGCTGGCCTACCTTTTGGGTGACTCGCGCCTGATTGGCAAGCTCCGGCCCTGGCTAGACTGGGTGCTCGACCACCAGCGGGACGACGGCTGGCTGGGGCCTGTGCAGGACGCGCAGAACACCCGACACCACGCATTCGACGCCTGGCCGGTTTTCGTCGCCCTCAAGGCGTTGACGCAATTCCAGGAGGCGACGGACGACCCCCGGGTCATTCCGGCCGTGTCGAGCTTCTTCGGCTTTCTGCGCGACAACCTGGATCGGCGGCCGCTGCACAGTTGGGGGCAGTACCGCTGGGGCGACCTCGCGCTCAGCCTGGCCTGGCTGTACAACCGGACCGGGGAGGACTGGCTGCTGCCGCTGGCGGAGCGCTTTCGCGGGCAAGGCTACGATTGGAGCGACCACTTCCGCGAGTTTCGCTACGGCACACGCACGGTCGGTGAGTTCGCAATGGCAACCCATGTGGTCAACAATGCCATGGGCATCAAGACGCCGGGGGTCTGGTGGCAGTTCTCTCACGACCCGGCGGATCGCCAGGCAGTGTATGACGCGCTGGCGAACCTGGACCGCTACCATGGCCAAGTCACCGGCGTGTTCAGCGGCGACGAGCACCTGGCGGGACGTGATCCGTCCCAGGGCACGGAACTATGCGCGGTTGTCGAGTACATGTACTCACTGGAGGTGCTGTTGCCGCTGCTGGGCGACGCCGCGCTCGGCGACCGGCTGGAGCGGATTGCCTACAACGCGCTGCCGGCGACGTGCTCGCCCGACATGTGGTCCCACCAGTACGACCAGCAGGTCAATCAGGTGCTCTGTTCCGTTGCCGGACGTAACTGGACCAACAACGGCGAGGATTCCAACCTCTTCGGGCTGGAGCCGAACTTCGGCTGCTGCACCGCCAACATGCACCAGGGCTGGCCCAAGCTGGCCGCCAGCTTGTGGATGGCCACGCCGCAAGGCGGCCTGGCAGCGGTCGCCTACGCTCCCAGCCGGGTGACGGCGCCGGTTGCCGGCGGCCAGACGGTGAGCATTTTCGAGGAGACGGACTATCCGTTTGACGGCACGATCCGCCTCACCATCGAGTCGGACGCGCCGCATACCTTCCCATTAACACTCCGCGTCCCCGCCTGGTGCGCCGGCGGCACACTGCGACTGCCGGACGGCGCGACGGAAGTCCTGGAAGCGGGCACGTTCCACACCTTTGAGCGTCGCTTCATTCCGGGCGATTCTCTACTGCTGACCTTGCCCATGCCTATCCGCGCCGCCGCTGGCTATCACCACTCGGTATCGCTCGAGCGTGGGCCGCTCGTCTTCGCATTGCCGATCGGGGAGGAGTGGCGCTACCTTCGCGGCGAGCGGCCCCACGCCGACTGGGAGGTGTACCCGACTACACCATGGAACTACGGGCTGGTAGTCGACCGCGAGCAGCCCGACCGCTTGGCGACCGTCGAGCTCTCACCGCTGGCTCCGCCTACCGGGGGAGTGGGTGGCAATGTCTCCCCACCGTTTTCTCCGGATGGCGCTCCGGTCCGGATGCAGGTCAAGGGGCGGCGGGCACCGGGGTGGACGTTGGTGCAGCACTCGGCCGGTCCGCTGCCGGAGAGCCCGGTCGCCTCCGACGAACCGCTGGAAACGCTCACGCTGATTCCCTATGGCAGCACGAACCTGCGCGTGGCGGCGTTTCCTGAGATTGCTCCCTGACATTGGGGCGGTTATCGTCGCTGGTGGGAGCCTCATCAGTCTCGCACGGCGCGTCGCTCATTTGCTATCGGCAATCGCCTGTAGAGGCGCCTTCAGGCCGGTCAACATCGCAACTGGGGTGATGGCGTTCTTCCACAGCGCGTCCAGCTTGGGGTTGATGGCGTTGTACATCTGGTCCTGGTTTTGGTGGCGACCTAACGCGGTTTGCGGTACGAAGTTGCGCGCCACGTCGACCAGCAGCTTGGTGTCAATGTTGGGGGATGCCTTGGTCGTGCCTTTCAGATAGGATTCCAAATAGTCTAGTCGGGCGGGTACCTGCTGCACCAATTGCGGCAGCCGGTTGTCCTCGATCATATATTGGATGGCCTGCCACGCCTCGACCGGCGTTTTTGTGCCTTTGACGATGAACATGTCGCCGGTGTTGGCGTCGGCCGTCGTGATCTTCACCTTAGGCATCGGTGCCGCGTACATTGGGACCGAAGGTGTAGCGTTGACGTAGTTCGACCAACCGCCGGCGGAAACCGCTTGCATGGCCGCTTTGCTGGTTTTGAAGACGTCGACATTGCCGAAGAGGGAGGCTGCTTGTCCGGGCAGCGGCACGATGCGCGATTTGTAGTACAGGTCTTGCAATCGCGTGTAGCAATCGACCATATCGGGATTGTCACAGATGATCGTCTTGAGGTCTTGGCTGATCCAGTCGGTCTGCCAGAGTAATGGCCAGCTGCCGATAGTCCAGGCCAAGCCGTTGTGGCCGAACTGAGTCACCGTGTCACCGTTGCGCTTGGTGAGCTTCTCTGCTGCCCCCACCCAGTCTTCCCAGGTCCAAGGCTTGGTCGGATCGCTGGAGGGCAACGGCACACCGGCATCGCGGAACAGGTCGGTGTTGCAGAGGATTACCAGGGCATTGCCGCCGACCTTCCAGGGAAGTTGGACGATGTGGTCCTGGTATACCGCTCGAGAGGCGAGCTCCTTGGGATTATAGTTGTCTGTCTTGTAGTGATCGCGCTTGATGAAGCCGTCCAGCAGCGCCGGATCGGTGAACCCTTTCTGCACCAGATAGTCGGCAAAACGCGGACCCTCGAAGATCGCCGGTGGTGACCCGCCGGCGATCAGGGCAGTGAGCTTTTCCATCGCCTGCTGGGTGCCGCCGCCACCCTGGGGGACGCCCTCCAAGGTAACGTTGGGGTGGAGCTTCTGGAAGGGCTCCCCAATCTGACCGGGAAACGACTTCAACTTGTCACCCGCCACCGTCAGCATAGCCGTTGCCGTCACTGGCCCCTTGGCCGGCTGCGGCCCGGAGCCGCCGACCCCTGAGAGGGCGCCACTGGCGCAGGCGGTCATCGCGACGACCGAGCCGGCGGCAACCGTTGCCAACAGCAGGCGTCGCCGTGTCAGGCCGCCAACTGGCGGCACTCGCTCTGACTTACCTCGTTGTTTCAAAACGGACCTCCAAAGGTACCCCATCTCTCTTCGTGCCGCCCAACCGGCACTCCATGGCCGGCGATAGGCATTGTATACGGTGCATCGTGCATGCCGTTGGGGCTTTTGATGCATTGGTGCAAACTTCGTTACCGCCAGGGGGCGTTGCCTGCGCCGGGCGCCTGCTGCTAAACCAGCAGGCTAACAGTTTGAACCCGCCTGAAGGCGGCTCGGGCTATCGGCGGAACCGGCGGTCCTGGTGAGCCTGCTTTAGCAGGGTTGGTGTTGTTAGCCCGCCGGTTCAGCGTCGGGCTGGCCGGCGGAGGCAGCGCTTCCAGGCATTCGCCGGTGGGCCGGTAGGTGGCCACAAGAACACCGCTGGCAAGGATGGTCCCACAAGCGCAAAGCGATCGTACAATGACGAGGTGCACCAAAACAAGCATGCCGACCGCCCCGCGGCCCGGCGTCCTCGCCGCGATTTGAGGGGCTTCTCGATGCGGGCGACGGCTGGCCTGGCGACCGTTGGCGGTGCGGTGGCGCTGTTCGGCGCCTGGATCGGGCATCGCCTGCTCGTCGACCGCGGCCGGCTCCTCTTGCGCCTGGAAGCGCTCGAGCGGCAACTGGGGCAGGCGCGCGACCTGGCTCCGCCGGGCGACGCCCCGCGCGCCGGGCTCGCCATCGGTTCGGCGGCGCCAGACTTCGCGCTGCCGGATCTGACGGGGAGGCAGCACGCCTCGACCGATTGGCGCGGGCGCCGCCGAACGCTGATCTTCTTCGAGCCAACCTGCGACTTCTGCAGGCAACTGCTGCCCGACCTGGCCCGCCTCAACGCGCAGGCGGACGGCTCCTCGCCCGTCCCGACACTCCTGAGCAGCCGAGACGGCCAGGAGACCCGGCGGCTGGTCACGCAGCACGGGCTGGGCTGCGCCGTGCTGGTTCAGGACGACGGCGAGGTGGCCGAGCTCTTCCGGGTCCCCGGGACACCGGCAGCGTACCGCATCGACGAGTCCGGCCGCATCGCCAGCCATCTGGCGGTAGGCGCGCGGGAGGTGCTGGCGCTGGCAGGCCGAAGAGAGGCCGGGCACGCCGCCCCCGTCGCCAGCACGGCGAACGAGGGACGCTCAGCGGCCAGGGCAACGTCGGACGCGGGCCGGGGGCGCCCGATCGAGTCCAGCCCTGTCGAGCGGCACGGGCTCACGACCGGCATGCCCGCTCCTCCCTTCACGCTACCGAGCGTGAGCGGGGAGCGGCTCTCCCTCGTCAGCTATCGCGGGCGACGGGTCCTCCTGGTCTTCTCCGATCCCCGCTGCGGCCCCTGCGACCGGGTCGCGCCGGCGCTGGAGCGCGCCCACCGCACCTCGCCGCACCTCGAGATCCTCATGGTGAGCCGCGGCGACCTTTCGGCGAATCGGGCGCAGATCGCCAAGCACGGGCTGACCTTCCCTGTTGCGCTGCAGCGCTATTGGGAGGTCTCCCGCGCCTACGGGACGTTCGCGACGCCGGTCGCCTACTTGATCGATGAGCAGGGCATCCTACTCTCCCACGCCATCGTAGACGAAGCAAGCATCCTCGCCCTGGCAACCCGCGGCGGGCAGGAGGCAGCCGGTCGGGAGTCTCGGCGAGAGCCATGGTCCGGCAACTTGGACCAGCGCGTAGCCCGATGAGGTCGCTCTTCGTCGTCGCCTTGCCCCGCTCCCTCTCCACCCTCGTGTACGAGGCCGCTTGCACCACGCTTGACCTGCGCTCGCCATCCTGGACCATGGACGGCGAGATCCTCAACGTCGACCGCATGGCGGCCTATGGCGGACCGCGCTTCGAGGAGGGCGCCAAGTTCACGACCCCAGACGGGGATCCCGCACTGTTCCAGAAGCTGACCGATTATCTCAGTCAGGTCACGGTCGCCCAGGACTTCGCCTACAAAGATGTCGTACAACCGTTTGCGGTAGCCGCTTGGTCCGGTCTGGAGCGGTTTCGCGTGCTCAGGATCCGGCGCGACCTGGCCGAGGTCGCCTACTCCGTGCTCGCCCGCGGCTGGTATTACCCGCGTGTCGCTGCTCCGGGCGCACACGACGACTTGCCGGCAGCGCCAACGGCGCCCGGACCCGGCGAACGGCTGATCACACCGCTGATCAGAAAGGAGGCGAGATCTATGACCGGCCGCTTCATCAGCGCCGTCGTCCAGGGGTTGGCGCGGGCCGAGCGAGCGCTCGACGCTATCCCGGCGGTCACGTTGGACTATGACGATCTCATCTGGTCCGAGGCGGCCCTCACCGCTGCGCTCCGGCGCCTCTACCCGGAGGAGGATGTCCAACCGGCCCGATACATCACCGAGCAGTTCTGCTGGCAGCGCGAGGGCATCCTCCGTCGGCGCACGTCCCCCCAGTACCAACAGCTCCAGCAGATGGTGCGCCACGGCCCTGATGCCCTGGGCTAACGAGTGGCGCGGTCCAGCCGACTCCCGGTGAGCGGGCGGCTATTGTCGCCTCGGACCTCTGCGTGAATGCTACATCGTGTCGCCCGAGGCCGCGTTGAGCTTTGCACTGTCATCGTTAGCGGACGGGACCGCGCTCACCGCCTTCGCCTCGCCGTGCCTGAATGGCATAGCACAGACGGACGTCACGAGGCGTTTCCTGTCCCGCCAACAGCGACAAAAAGCTGGGACGGAACGGCCGCTCCTTCCAAGCGAAGTACGCCTCGTAGGCCGGGCCATCGCGCTGCAGATCGAGCAGGTACTCGGCCAGTTCCTTCGGACTGCGAAAGTCCGCGGTGTTGATGAAGCAGCGATCGCCGGGAGCGAAGGTCTCCACGTTGGGAGCGCCAAGGTAGACCGGCACGGAGCCGGCGACCAGCGGATCGAAGAACTTCTCGGTGACGTAGTCCTCACCGACCGCGTTCTCGAAGGCCAGGGTGAACTTGTAGCCGGCGATGACGGCCAGCTTTGTCGGACGCCCCTGATCCGGCACGAGCTGCCTGTTCTGCAGCACCTTGCCATAGGAGTGAACGTCCATGTGGCGCATGAGCTCGACGGCGTAATCTAGCCGGCCGCTTCGGTTGAAGGGACTGGAGATGAAGAGCGCAGCCAGCTTGTCCGGCGTCTTCGGCCGCGGCGGCTGCCGCAGCGCGCGCACGAAGTCGGCGACGGCCCCGTAGTAGGACGTGTAGGTGATTGCCACGTCGGCATCCAAGCGGTAGGTCATGGCCAGGTCGAACTGACCCATATACGCGGGATCCCGCAATTGCGGATAGTTGACGTCGCACTCCTTCGACCAGGCCACCCAGAGCTGGCCCGGCGGCTTCGGCTGGCTGGGCTGCGCATGGAGCGAGGGGACGTGAAACACGACCACCGCCGCTGCCGCGAAGCGGCGGACGTCGGTCGTAATCCGGAAGCCCTCGGGGAGCGGCTCAGGCCCGGGTTCGAGCGGCTGCCCCCACATCGTGTTGAAGAACAGGATCAGGCGCTCTGAGCGCGAGGGCTGGTCACGGGCGGCACGGCCGCCCAGCGCTTCCACGGCGGCGCGCAGCGCCCGGATCAGGTGACTCCCCAACGCTCTGCGCCCTTCCGTTGATCCGCCGCTCCCCGGACGCGGCTCGCCTCCTGGCTAATCGGCATGGTCGCTACCGGCCACGCGACTCGGCATCGGCCGATCCGGGTCTGGGAGCATGGCTAGCTCATGCTCGGAGATGCCACACACTTCCAAGAACGTCCTCGTCGCCGCCTCAATGCCGCGGAAGAACTGCAGGTCCCTGGGAGCGAACGCTCTCCTCTGGACACGGCAGTCGTCGAAATCGAGCCCCGTGATGCCGAGGTCAGCTAGTCGTTCGCCTATGCTCCGGCGGTAGTCGGGCGATGCGCTCAGCTGGTCGATGTCGATGGCGGCATCGGTGCGACGGATATTCTGCAGATAGGCCAGCGCCCAGACGGCGTAGAAGGCAAAGTACGCCATCTCTGGGCGGAGCCGTCCTGCTATCGAGCCGTAATGCTTTATTTCATCTCTGATGTCCGGGGCGTGGTAGGGTTCGATGCCGACTCCATCGGCAACATCCTCGATCACCGTTGGTCGTCGTGGCGATCCCAGCAACAGGAGGGTGGTTACGGGGAAATAGGAGCTGATGCTATACGACATCCATTGGTCGCGCGGATTCCGCCACAGATGGAGATTGACCGCGTCAAAATTCGCATGGAGCCAGGCGGTCCGAAAGGATGATCGGCAGAATTCGAGGAAGGGACGACCGGTAGCGGCGGCCAGCAGTAGCGCGATGTACCGCCGGAGATCGGGTTCGTCATCCTGTTCCCCCAGGAAGAATAGGTCATACGGAAAGGACTTGCGGAAGCACCGTGCCACCTGCTCTCTGATTGGTCCGTATTCAACCTTGTACGGCCGATCCAGATCCGGATGCCGCTGCAACCTGTTGAGCTCCCGCGTGAAGGGCATGCTCTCGAAGAGCCTGGGATCCATGGTAAGGAAGAGCTCGCTAAGCGGCTCCTCATAGCAGTAGTAGCCGGCAGGAGAGCGGCGAAAGACGGAGAAGAGATAGGTGCTACCGGAACGGAACAGGGAGTGGAGGAATACCGGCCTTCGATCTTGCATTGCCTAAGTGAACACCTTCGGAGCGAGTCCGTCGAGGCGGCGTCACCGCCACCCATTTACGCCTCACAGGCGGGAGCGCCTCCGCCCAGCGGGATGAGCTCGACCGGCAACCGCTCGGAGTGCAGCCAGCTCCCACTCCAGTGGCCATCCGGGGAGCGGGCGAGCCTGCACGTCACGGAATCGTAGCCCTGGATAACCAGGGCCGGACCGCCAGGCTGTTCCTCCAGGCGCCACGCCCGCTCCCACGGGCCTCTACCGTCGCCAATTCGGCCACCCGGCAGGAGTTCCAGCGCACGCTCATCGGATCCCACACGGCGATAGAGAAAGTAGCGCGACCGGATAAGGTCAGCTTCCAGGGCAGTAGAACTCACCGCCCGCGGCGACACCTCCACCGTCCCGTCCCATTGCCGGCGCAGCTCGCGCAACGCCTCCAGGCAGACGTCGTGGTGCTCGAAACCGGGCAATCGAAAATTCTCCCCCCAGGCGGTCCATTTCGCCCCCGTCCGATGCTGGAAGATAGCCCGGCCGTCGAAGTCGTGCTGCAGGCTGATCTCGGCGTAGCCCGGATTACCGCGGCTGGTCGAGCCAAAGCCCCAGGCCGGGCGGGTCGAGGGCATGCTGTACGGCTGGTCCAGCATCCGCCAGGCCATGTGGAAGGTCTCCTTGTCGCCGTACACGTACTTGTAGTAGAATTCTGATTGCTCGTTCAGGTGCAGCGCGAGGTGCAGCGCCGCCCAGCAGCGCTCCTTGTCGACCACGATCTGCCCGCTCTCGAATTCCGGCTCGTCGCGATAGGGCGCCCGGCAGATCTCCCAGATGGGGTGGTGGCGACCAAGGGTCGTGAAATCCGGCCAGAAGATGGCGCCGGTCGCCCGGTACTCGGCACGGGTCAGCAGGGCCGCCGGGTCGATCAGCGGGACGTTGTCGGCATCCAAGAAGATAACTTCCTTGAACGGACTGTGCAGGATCGCGTACGGCTTGCATTCCCAGCCGCCCAGCGCGCGCATGGGATGGCGGCGATGGACCTGGAGCGCGTCGACACACTCGACGTCGAAGGGGCGCAACAGCTCGATCATCCGCGGCGACATCTCGGTGGGCCCCAGATACCACAGCTGGATGGGCAGGCGGCAGCCGAGGACCCGCCGCAGCATGGTCAGGCCCACCCAGGCGTTGGTGTAGTAGCGTGGCCCCCCGGCGACGATCACGATGCCGGCGCCGCCAAACTGTCGGGCGGGATACGGCGGCGCCGTTCGGATCGCCTCGTCCTGCAACTGCTGGTAGCCGACTTGCTGCGTGGTCACAGCCAGGCGGCGAGCCTCGGCCCTGGCGGGCCGATAGGCTACCTCGTCGGCCGTGTCGCCGGTCGCCCGCATCACGACAGCCAGCCGGCCCTGCAAGCGATCGCGCTCCAGCAGCGCCTGTCCGTACCGTTTGACCAGGGAGCTGATCAGCCAGCCTTGGCCGGCCACCAGCCCCCACGGCAACAGACAGGCCAGGCTCCGCGCCCACCTCATCGAGGCCCTCTAGCGCGAAGTCCGGCCACGGCCGGGGACCTGCGACGCAGGCTGGCCGGCGCGGGGTTCGACCAGCAGTGCCGGATCGGACCAGGCCGCGGCCGCCCGCACGTCTTCATCGGCATCCCGCCGCAGCATTCGAAGCCCGTAGCGAACCTCCGGCGCCGAAAGCAGCCGCCGTTCGGCCGTGGCAAGCGCCCGCGCGATGTAGGCCCGGTGTTGCCGGTTCGGGTGAAGGCACTCCCCCAAGATACTCTGGGCCACCTCCTCGTTCGATCGGGGTGGGGTGACCGGCCACCCCTCGATTCGGGGTCGCGCCCCTTTCGCTGCCAGGCAGTTTACGACGCCTTCGATGTGGAGGTCCCTCGAGCTCCGCGGTATCAGCCGCCCCGGTTGGACGAGATAACTGTCGTACCCGAAGCGTTCGAGCGCGGCCGTGAGCTGGGCTGGCGTCTGGCCGAAGAAACGCAGGGTATGCCCGTTCGACTCGTAGAATACCAGTGGCGCATCGGGCCGGGCAAACAGCCGGGTCATGCCGGCAATGGCTGCGATCTCCGAACCTTCCACGTCCATCTTGACGACGTCGACGTGATCCCGGCCTAGCTCGCCGAGGAGCCCGTCGACGGTCCGAGCGGTGACGCCGATGGCGACAACGTGGCTCGCAGTGATGAGCGCCGGGGAGCGCGCGACTACCGGATTCGACACCGTGCCCCATGGACCGTTTGGCAGGAACTCGAGTACCGCGTCACGGTCGGCTACCGCGGCGCTGATGACGTGCAACCGATCAAAGCCGTTGCGAGCCACACTGGCGCGCAGCAGCGCCACGTTGGCGGGCGCGGCCTCGACGCACAGCACCCGGCAGCCGAGCGCGGCGGCGGCGAGCGCGAACGTGCCGACGTGCCCGCCAAGGTCGAGCACAGTATCGCCGGGTTTCATGCCATCGAGCAGCACGGCGTAGTCGTCGAGAAACCAGGGGTCCAAGGCCGCGATGGACTGGCTGATCGGATCCGTCGCCCGCGTATCGAAGGCGATCTGGAACGTGATGCCATTCTTGAGCTTCAGGGTGCGGAAGGCGATCTCGGGAGCCCCGGCCGGCAAGGCCCCGGAGGTGTCATCACGGGCTGCGCCCGGCGCACCGCCGGGCACGAGTGTAGCCGCCAGATCGCGCCGCAGCTCGCGGTAGGGCTCGAGCGCCCAGTCGGGCAGCAGCTCCTCCGGGCCGCCCTCGTGGAGCGGGCGCTCGGCCATGTACTCCTCGAGTATCTGGCCGTTGCCCTGATGTGTCCAGGTGTGGCCTCGATCCCGGGTGCTGCCTCGATGCCGCACCGCCAGGAATAACTCTGGCGCCCGCACCGGCAGGAGCTTCACCCCGGCCCTGGTCTGGTCCTGCACGAACCAGACATCCTCATCCCTCCGCACCGCCCGGAAGCCGCGCTCCTGCCAGTCGTCTCGGGCGAACAGCAGTGTCGCCCCGGGGGCGTTGGCCGCGGCCGATCGCCGCACCTCCCACCGCGCCAGATCGAAGAACAGGAATGGCATCAAGAAGGTGAGGGTGGGCACGCATACGCGCCGCCAGCTCGCCAGCAGCGCCGAGACCATCGTCTCCAGGAAGCATGGGGCATACCAGTCGTCGTCGTCCATCTTCTGGCAGAGCACGCCCCGCGCCGCCGCTGCACCCCAGTTGAGCTTGGTTCCGAGCGGCGTCCCCGGCTCGACGCGGATCAGGCGCCCGCCAACGGCAGTCACGACGCACTCGTCGACGGGGGAGTCGGCGCCGTCGTCGACGACGATCAATTCGCGCCTGGGGTAGGTCTGGTGCTGGTAGCAGGCCAGCGCGATCGGGAACAGGCGCGGCCGATCGCGCGTGGTGAGCACGACCGATACCAGCGGCATGTCCCGTTGAAGCAGATCGCCGGCCATTGGCGCTACTTTCCGACCATGGCCCGGCGACAAGGAGCGGCCATCGTGGTCAAAACGACGTGCTCCACGCCGTCTCGCCGTTGGCATGCTTAGCTCGCACAGGATCGCCGTGACCGGAACCGGGCCGCGAAGTCACACCGGGTGGCACACCACGTTCTTCGGACCGGGCCCTTTGGTGACGTTGATATTCACCTCAATAACGGCGCAGAACCCCGGAGGACACTGCAACGAGCGCTCGATGCATCGAGCCCGCTCGACACCGTCCTCGGCGAAGATCTCCTCGCACAGGTGGGTACACTCGTTGACGCATTCGTTGATGCACGTCCCGAGCTGGGCGCCCGGCCCGACCTTTTTCAGACAGTAGTCGGCGCAGCCGGCCTTGCCGCTCGGCGCGGCCAGGGCCGCCCGTCCGGGGATAGCGGCCGCCAGGGCCGCGCCCACCAGCCCGCCGGCGAAGCGGCGCAGCGCCACACGACGGGGAATACCAGACGCGAGCGCCTTCGCCAACTCGTCAAAGTGCTTGACCATGGGGCATCTTCCTTCCGTCTCACGTAAATGACACGCGAGGATAGCATGGGTTCACCGACGGTAAATGGCAATCTCCCCTCATTGTCCAGCCGCCGGGTTGCTCTTGCTGCGGGTATAGCCCCTTTTTCCTATCCGGCAACAGGGGCAGAGGCCAGCGCGAGGATTGCTTCGGTCCCCATGGCGACATCCGCGGCGATCACGCCTCGCTCATTGATCAGGTAGCCGACCGGCGTGGCGAAAGTAGCGTAGTCTCGCGAAACCTCCCAGTGGCGCTGCAAGACCACTGGGAACGTCAGTCCGTGCTCGGCAATTGCTGCCGTATTGACATCCGGTTCGCGCCGGCTGATCATCACGACCTTCAGTTCTGTCGAGCGCCGGTGGAGCTCTTCCAGCTTCGGCGCCAGGTCCTGGCAGGGACCGCACAAGGGATCGGAGAAGACCAGCAGCAGGCGACGCCCGAGGAAATCGTCGAGCGCCAGCTCCCCGCCGTTGACCCGGGGCAGGCGGAACTTTGCTGCCGGCGTCCCGGCCTTGAGGCCAGTGCGGTTGATCCGGCTCGCCGCCAGCGCGCCGTCGAGCCGCTGGACCTGATTGCCGCTCGCCGGCGGCAGCGCTGCCTGCCCGTTGTCGGCCGTACCGGCAGCAGGCGAGGGACCGGCCAGCGCCAGGATAGCCCGCGCCCCCGTCGCCAGGCCGCTGGCGGTGCGCCCGCGCCCGTCGATGAGGTAGCCCATCGGCGTGGCGTCGACCTGATACAACCGGGCCACCTCGAAGTCATCCTGCAGCAGGACCGCGCAGCGCAGGCCGTGCTGGACCATCAGTTGGTGGTTCTCTTCCGCCGAGCCGGTGGAAATCAGGAGCGGAACGGGCCGGCCATCCGCCGGCTCCTGCTCCAGCCGGGCCACGTCTGGAAGCATCCGCCGGCAGAAGGTGCAATTGGGGTCGAAAAAGATCAGCAGGACTGTGCTGCCTTGCCACTGGGACAGGGTGACGGTCCCCCCGCCCAGCCGCGGCAGCTCGAAGTCGAAGACCACCGAGCCGGCGGGGAGTCCCTTGCCGGCGTCAACAGCGTCGCCGGTGAGCTTGGCCAGCTCCTCCTCCAGCTTCTCGACGCGCACCAGCAGCCGGCCATTTTGCAGCAGCAACTGGTAGCCGAACCAGCCGCCTAGGCCCGCGGCGACCCACGCGACCGCCCGCCCAATCACGCCAGTCCTCCTGAACCGAGAGCGCAACAGTCAGACAAGGCCATCTCTCCGTTGCGAGCGGAGTATACCCATGCGAGAAGAAGCTCGCACGACATAATCGCCCCGGGCGGATCACAGGGTTTTGCAACGGCCGGGCCAGACGGCCACCAGGCCCACGGCGAATGCCGGGCGAGCCTGCCCCTAAGGACGCGTGATGCGCATTAGGATTCCCAGAGGCGTCAACGCGGCCGCGGGCGCTCCGGCGTGCGCGCCTCAAACGGCTCCCCCCTGGCAACGGTGCTGTTACAGCCCGATAATGCGCATCACGCGTCTAAAGGAGCGGGCTACGATCACAAAGCCGGCTGGGCACGCTTGTCGTCGTGTCCAAGCGGCCAGTCCTGTGAGGTCGCTCACATCTGCGTCGCCAAGGGCAGGGATATCGGTAGCTGCCGCCCCCACGCGGGGGATGTCCCTCGGCACGCCGCCGATAGCCCAGCCGGCTTGAGCCGGCTTTGTCCTATTAGCCTGGGGCTTGAGCCCCAGGCACCCCTCAATACCGGATGCTAGTATATGGTGACTGAGGTCAGGCACGTGCTCCGCTAGTCCGCACCGCCGGGCGCTCTAGAAAGCTGTGGCATGCCGCGCATCTTCGACAACATCGCCCTGTCGCTGCTTCCGGCGCTGGAGCAGACGCTGCGGCTCTCCTATCGCGCGGACTTCTGCGTCGGCTATTTCAACCTGCGCGGCTGGAAGTGCATCGACGTGCTCGTCGACGCCTGGCCGGGCGGGGAAGGCAGTTGCTGCCGCCTCCTCGTCGGAATGCAACAACTGCCCCAGGACGAGTTGCGCGGCGCGCTGAGCCTCATCCGCGATGACGCGGACATCGATCAGGCGGAAGCGGTGCGACTGAAGCGCCGCATGGCCGAAGAGTTTCGTCAGCAGCTTGTGCTTGGCGCACCAACGAACGACGACGAAGCCGGTCTGCGCCGGCTGAGCGCGCAGCTCCACGCCGGCAAGGTGGTCGTCAAGCTCTACCTGCGCCACCAACTGCACGCCAAGCTCTACCTGCTGCGTCGCGCGGACCTCAAGTGGAACGCAGTCGCTCATTGAGCAAACGTGGAAACGGAGCCATGACGCGAATGGGGAGCAGGAACGGCGCGAAAAATGGCGTGAGCACGACCGTGCTGCCTTCCCAGCGCCCCACTTCCACGGTGACACGTGTTTTCCTCCCCGGGAATGTATACGTCCGGACATCCATGGTCGGGAATGTGTCGCGGTAATGCTGCCAAAACCCTTTCCCGTAACAGAAGATGGTTGCTGGACGATGCTGAGCAGCGAAATCACGCAGTAGCCGTGTACGGTAAGGTAAGCACTCGTCCATATATTCGCGTTTCGTTCGCCAGAGATATGTGAAAGGAAAGTCGGACAGGCTGGCTGCAGGAAGCGGTAGCAATTCCAGTAGAAACGTCGATCCGGTCTCGCTCCCCAAATACCGGGCGACGTAGTCCTTTGCTTTGCCGCCGTCCGCCCAGTCGTCGGCATGATCAACGAGGAGCCTGGTGAGCTTGGCCATGGTGCGCCACGTGGGGGTAGGGTGGCTTAGCGCCGAAGACGGTAGAACCTGCAACAGTAGGGCCTGCAACATATGGGTGATCGTGTCAGTCGGATGATGGAGGCATTGCAGGCGCCAGCGGAGGTGTTCCTGGGCTTCGCCCTGCATTCGCTCCTCCATACCCAAGAACCACAGCTTGCCGGAAGGATTGCCATAGCCTACGTGCGTAAGCAGGGGCCCAAGCTCCTCGATGGTGAGATTCAGCAATGAAGGAGTCGGTGGTCGCGGCTGGGAGCCGGCGGAGCCAACACTGTCGCCCATCTGTGCCTCCATGCTCCTTTCGATGCTAGCATGGTTCGGCATCATCGACGCACACTGCGACGCGGAAGGGGCCCACTACACCAAGGAGGACATCACCGGCTACATCGCCAAGAACACCATCATTCCCCACCTCTTTAGCGCCGCCGAGCGGGACTGCGCCGTCGCCTTCGAGCCGGGCAGCGCCCTCTGGCGGCTGCTCCAGGAGAACCCCGACCGGTATATCTATGACGCTGTCCGGAAAGGCGTCGACACGCCGCTGCCGTCGGACATCGCAGCCGGCATACCCGACGTGAGCCAGCGCGGCGGCTGGAACCGTCTCGCCGACCCGGAAATCGCCCTCCCAACGGAGACCTGGCGGGAGCACGTGGCGCGGCGGACACGCTGCCTGGAGCTGCGCGCCAAGCTGGCCGCCGGCGAAGTCCACCGCATCGATGACCTGATCACCTATAACCTGGACATCACCCAGTTCGCCCAGGATGCCATCCAATACTGCGAGGGATCGGATTTGCTGCTCGCCATCTATCGCGCCATCGAGAAGGTGAGCGTGCTGGACCCCACCTGCGGCTCTGGCGCTTTCCTGTTCGCCGCGCTGAACATCCTGGAGCCGCTCTACGAAGCCTGCCTGGAGCGGATGCAGGGCTTCGTCGAGGATGCCGACCGTTCTCCCCGTGGCGCCCAGCGCTACCTGGACTTCCGCGCCACGCTACAGACCATGCAGCAGCACCCCAACCGGACTTACTTCATCCTCAAGGCAATCATCCTGAACAACCTCTACGGCGTGGACATCATGGAAGAGGCCGTGGAGATCTGCAAGCTGCGCCTCTTCCTCAAGCTGGCGGCGCAGGTGGACGACGCCGACAAGATCGAGCCGCTGCCGGACATCGACTTCAACATCCGCGCCGGCAACACCCTCGTCGGCAACACCCTCGTCGGCTTCGCCACCGCCGACGACGTGCGTCGCGCCGTGGGCAGCCGGCTCGACTTCGACGGCGCAATGGCGCGTATCGAGGCGCGACTCGCCGAGGCCCATCACCAATTCCTGGACTTCCGCAAGCTGCAAACGGACCTCAGCCTTGGCGCGGGCCTGCTCACCGGCGCCAAAGAGGACCTTCGCCGCCGCCTGGACGCCCCCGGCGGCGAGCTGGACCGCTACCTCTGGCCACCGAGTACGGCATCGCCCGCGAGGCGTTTCGGAGTGACGCTGCCTACGAGCAGCGCTTCACCCAGTGGCGCGACAGCCACCAGCCGCTGCACTGGCTGGTGGAGTTTTACGGCGTGATATCTGGCGGCGGGTTTAATGTGGTGATTGGCAATCCGCCGTACGTCGTCTATTCAAAAGACAAGTGCTCCTACGAGTTGCTTCGATCCGAGTACACCACAATCGACACGAAGAACCTGTATGCCTTCGTGTTCGAACGGTCGCTCAGCATTGCGAACAAGAGGGCGCCGGTCGGACTGATCGTGCAGTTAACGGTCCTTTCCTCCGAGCGTCTTCCGTCACTGCAGAATCTCCTCCTGGGGCGAGGCGACACGTACGCGGCTCCGTTTCCTAGGCGACCGGAGTCGATTTTTGACGGCGTCGAGATGCCGGTTGCCATCGTGATCTCTGCCCCCGGTGGTGGCGACCACTTTGCAACGTCGTGGGTGGCGAGGTTTTATACCGAGGAGCGGCCTGACGCAATTTTCCGCTTGCCATTCATACGGCACAACGTGCGTCGCGTCGGAACTGGAAAGGCGCATTTACGAGAAGCTCCTGACAAAGCAGCCGGTCATGCTTGAGAGACTGACTCAGAGCAGAAGCCAGCGGCTCGTCTACTACCAGGAGGCATGCAGGTACTGGGTCAAGGCCTGTCTTGGCGTGCCGTACTTTCGCCGGAATGGGGAGAATATCGATCCGCCGCACGGTCGAACCATATGCTTTGAGGGTCGGGCGTCCTCGGCCCTTGCAACGTGCCTAATGAACTCGTCACTGTTTTACTGGTACTACAGCGTGTTCTCGGACTGCGAACACATCAATGATGCGCTCATTCGCGGATTCCCGTTACCCGGTAGTTGGGGCGACGAGGATTGGTTAGACGCGTCCGACCACCTCATGGCCGATCTCGTCCGGAATTCCAGACGCAAGGCCATATCGATCAAGCAGGGTCACATCATCGAGTACGACGAGATGAAGGCCTCGCTCTCAAAGAGCTTCATCGACCATGTTGACCGTGTTCTGGCCCAGCACTACGGCATTACGGATGAGGAGCTGGATTTCATCATCAATTACGACATCAAGTACCGTATGGGGCGGGACGCGGATTCGGAAGCGGACGGATCGTGACCGGCAGGGTCGGCGAACTCCAGCGCCGCGCCACACTCAAAGCGCTACCGCTATACAGAGCCGACCCCTATTCGGACAGGCACACGCGGGGAAGGTGACCAACGTGCCCAAGCTTGCTGATAGAGATCTTGAAAAGTGGGAGTACACGCTCCACACCCGGATAAAGCACAAGATACTTATGCAGTACCTCAGGCCGTGGCTGACGATCTTGGGATCCGATGGTGGCTCACTTGTATACGTGGACGCATTCGCAGGCAGGGGGCGGTATTCCACAGGACAATCGGGCTCGCCATTACTCGTGTTGGATCTGATCCGCGACGAACTGTCGAGGCCGTCTGCCAAGTTGACCCAAGTTATCTGCCACTTCATAGAATCCGACTCCACAAACTTCGCCAACCTGCAGTCAGAGTTGGCGAAGCACCCCGCCAAGGCCGATCCTAGGATTTCCTGCCAGCCTCACCAATCGACATTCTCCGGAGTCAGCGACGAGATCCTCTCAGAAATACGTCGCCTGAGGCGACCGTCTTTCTTCTTCCTTGATCCCTTCGGCTACGACGATCCAACCATGGACGTACTTGGAGCGGTGATCCAACTGCCACACGCCGAGATGCTCATCAATTTGATGTACAACTTTGCCACCAGGGCGCTGAGCATCACCAACAATCCAGCACTGGCCAATACCCTTGATGTACCCGTTCACGGCCTGTGGGCGGCAGGGGCGCGGCGGGAGTTGCCAGGAGCGGTCGTCGGGACCAGACGGTCGCGGATGGACACCGAGCCGCTGCTGGCGGGGACGTGGGCCGCGGCGCCTGCCG
>Ga0207416_1001191_pt1 | contig 36723 bp, 41 predicted proteins | sample PaiPotPPM11metaG_FD_184107 | JGI IMG/M metagenome (GOLD analysis project Ga0207416, IMG submission 184107) | Iron sulfur acid spring bacterial and archeal communities from Banff, Canada, to study Microbial Dark Matter (Phase II) - Paint Pots PPM... ...
CGCAGTGGGAGCAGTAGGCGGAGCCAGCGAGAATCTGGTGACCACAGGCATGGCAGTACATGACACCACTCATCATTGCTACTCTACCCGCCCAGCAGCACGTGGGTTTCAGGACGGGTGGATCGTCGGTGGCCGTGCTGGTGCCGCTCGGGGTAGCACCCGCCCCGGCAACCGGCATGGCGTGGATCGTTAGGATCGAGCAGTCTTGGAGAGGCCGGCTGGTCATGCTCGCCAGCGGGCCCCTCGCTGTGGGAGCCGGCGCTAACTGGAGGGCAGCTTCTTCCTCGACTTGTGGCCATCCCGGCCACTCGCGGCACCTTCGGGCGATCCTCGCGGTGCTATGATGGCTCCATGACGAACGCGATCGTCCATGTCGTGAGCCTCGCCGGTCTTGGACTCGCCATCTGCACCGGCCTCATGCTCAGCCTGCTCCACCTCCTCAAACGCCACTCCATGCGTCATGCAGCCCGGGTTCCGGATCGAGGAGCGCCACCTCGGTGGAGCACGCTGCACCTCGAAGAAGTAGCGCGCATTCGGGCCAGGCCGAAGCGGCTGAGCCGCAGCCATCGGGGGTTCCGCCCCTGGGAGGAAACCCAGGCGCCGGTCAAGCGTTCACAAGCCAACGAGAATTGACCCGATCGCGCGGAGTGGGTACCCTGGTGGCATGCCCTGATCGTTCAAGGCATGCAGTGCCCGGAGCCACAGCCCATTTGCAGCTGAGCCTGGGGTCCTGTGGCTCCGAGCCCTTCCAGACCCCAAGCTGGCTCATGATGCCATCCACCTTGTGCCTGCTAGACTACGCAGGCGAGTGAAATCACAAGCCCATGCAGGTGGGGTACCCGTAGTATTGCACTCTGTTGGTCCATCGTCTAGACCCAATTTGAGCCTCAGACGTTACCCACGGCAAACGCTTAATCAACCCTCGTGCACCGCCTCCAGGAGCTCGGCTGGGACCATGATCCGGCAGGCAGGGCAGAGGTACAACGTGCTCGGCGGCAAGTTGCCGAGCAGGATAGTGCCACACGCACATTGCCCGTCACCGCATTCGATCGCAAACTCCAACAGCTCGCGATAGTAGCGCTCGGTGTCGCGCTCAGCCTGTTCGATTTGATCAGCGGTCGCGCCTGCGGTCGTAGTGTCGAAGTTGGCGCGCAGGTAGGCCATAACATCTTGGTCGTAGCGCTCGGCGTCGATGGCACAGCCGGTGAGGACACAGACCAGCCACGCCACCCGTCGCTCAAAGCCCTCGCGCCCAACCAGGGCAGATTGTGCAGCAGGCATACTCCGCCTCCAGTGACCGAGAGGACCTCAGGAGTTCCTAAGCCATTATGGTGGCTCTGCGTACCGCTGCCTCATGCCCCCACTCCAGCGTGGCAGTGATGGTCCTGATATCTCCCGCCAAGGGTTCGCGAACGTCGCACCTAACTTCTCCATCGGTTCGCGCATCCGTGCATCGCTCTTCGGGTGACTTACCTGGTCCACGTCAGCACCCTTTCAGGTTGGGTATTGCCCTATCTGGCCGGTTATGGATTCCCGGTGCCTTTCGGCTGCCAGCCTTCGCTTCTTTGACCATCCCGATCCCGCTGGAGGGTTCCGCGTTCCTTACGGTCGGCGTACCGGCGTATCGACCACCGCCGGACTCCATCGGGGTTGCCACGTTCCACATGAGTGAGATACGACCGGGGTGGGTGCCGTCTTTACTCCGGGGCCGAGGTGTCCGCATGCCTTCCGTCCTAGGGGGAAGCACCTACACAAGTCACTGGGGCTTGTTGTCTCATGGCCCACGTCACCGTCTTGATCAGCCATCGGTCCGGTGACTCCTACGTTCTCGAAGCCTCATCAACGGTTCACTCACGTTCACCCGTCCGGTCTTTCCCTGGCCCGGGTTGTCCTGATGGCTAGGACGCGCCTTGGACGTTTCCCCCAGCACTCGATTCATGGAGGCGGGAACAGACTTGGACACTAATCTGGATGGCTTGACCATCACTCAACTCATGCGACCTCGTGTCGCAGCCAGTGGTACGCAGTGAGCGGCCGCACGACCTCGGGCATGGCGGACAGCGTGACGCAGCGCTCGCCCAGCACCTGATCGAGCTCCTCCAGGCTGGCAAAGCTGTGATTGACCAGGGGTTCGTTGGTGAGCGGCCAGAGGCGCTCCGCCGGCTGTAACTCGGGGGAGTGGGAGGGGAGCGGCACCAACTCGATGCCCTCCGGCACCATCACCTGATCGCTGGTATGCCAGCCCGCTTGATCCAGCACCAGGAGAATGTGCTTCTCCGGTCCAGCCCCACCTGCTTTGCAAAGTCGGCCAGCGCCGCCGTGAAGGCAGCGATGTTCACGGTGGGCAGGAGCAGCCAGTGGGTATCCCCCGAACTCGGATGCAGGAAGGCGTAGACGTAGAGCCATTCGTACTTCTGGCGCACGATGGCCAGTGGTCGGGTGCCTTTGAGCGCCCACACCTTGCGCAGAATCGGCTTCAGGCCGACGCGATGCTGGTCGGTAGTCCAGGCCTCGACGGTGACGCCGGGGGCGGCTGCTTGGCGCTCGGCGACCAGGTCGGGGAAGTTTTTTTGAACGCGGCTTGTTCTGCCGGATCGGCCTGGTGATGGCGCGGACGAGGGACATGCGGGGTGTGCCCGCAGCGCCGCAGGTAGTCCCAGCCTCGTTGCGGTCGCACCTGCTCTCGCCCAGTCTTGGCGGCGATCCACCGGGCCACCTTGGGACCGCTCCAGAGGCCACCATCGGCCGGTCGTCCGGCCAGTGCCTGCACCAAGTCCTCCTGCTGTTCCTTGGTCAGCAGCCGTCGTGGCGGCGGGGGCACCTTGTCGCGACTGCGATTGCGCAGCGAGGTCGGGCCCTCTTGGTTGTAGCGGTGAGCGATCGTCTTGGCATAGCTGTAGGTGAGGCAGACCGTAGCGGCGGCCGTCTTGATGGTCTCGCCCTGGGCCAGCAACCGCACGAGCTGCCAGCGCCGGGCTTCGACCGGATCGGTGGTGTGCCGATCCCGCGCGGCCAGCTCCTCGGCGGTGAGATGGGGATGGAGGTGGAAGTGACGAGTCATGCCTTATCATGCCACATACAGCCTCCCATCCGTACGGATTTGGTATCACTCCGTCTGCTGCGTGATGCGCCGTTCCAAGAATCTGCGGCACTCCCGAACCAGCACAGGCGTTTGACAAGTCACCGCCACGATGGTATTATCCAACGCTGATGGTAATATACCAACACTATTGGCTACACACCAACGAGGAGGTAGAGCACACATGAACTGGTATAGGGGCGGCGTGCTGGCTATGGCTTCTATCCTGGCGACAGGATGGGGAACTGGATCTTCGGCTTCAAGTAGTACGTTGAAGGCTTCGAAGCCTCTTGTCTTGGGGATCACTGTATATCCCCCGACCGTCCCCGTTGTCGCCCTTGCCGTCGATGGCGCGAAGGCCGAAGCTCGCAAGCGGGGCGTGAATGCCAAGTTTGCATTTGCTGCGGATGCCGCTTCTCAGCAGTCAGCCGTTGAGACTCTACTCGGCGAGGGGGTCAAGGTCCTGGCAATTGACCCCAACGACAGCACGGCAATTACTACGGCCGTTAAGGAGGCCAATTCCCGCAAGATTCCAGTGATCATGTGGGTAGGAACTGCGGCCGGTGGCAAGGTTGCAACAACAATCTCAAGCGATGAGTTAAAGGGTGGGAAGAACATCGCTCAGTACATCTTCAAGACCTTTATGCGGGGCAGCGGAGATGTGGCGTTCGTACAGGGTGATGAGACTCATTCGGCATTTATCAATAGAGAAAAGGGCTTCCGTGCCGTCCTGGCCCGGTACCGTAACATCAAGCTAGTGGCGCTTGGCATTGGCAACCAGACCGCTGATCAGGCCTATCCTGTCGCGCTTGATATGATCACAAAGAATCCACAGCTGAAGGCGATATTCGCCGACTCGGATGCGATGGCTGACGGCGTTTACCGAGCAGTCGTGGCATCGGGAAAGGCAGGCCAAATTGGTGTGTTCGGTTACAACGGAGCCTGCCAGACTCTGCATAGTATTTGGCAAGGGAAGATCACGGCTACACTCTATCAGGGTTGGTCCGGATTCGGGGTCACCGTCGTGGACACAGCGTTGAAGCTGTACAATACGCACTCGGCCCCCAAGACCATCGTCCAGCCCACTTATGTGATCGACAAAAAAGCTATGAGTCAGATCCACAATGGTCGGTATGCGGTGAAGAATGCTAGCCTGACCTCGGCGATCAACGCTGCTATCGCGAACCGCTGCCCCAGTTGATGCAGTGCTTGCACTAAATGCGGCCAGCGAGTCAGAGAGATGGTGACTCGCTGGCCGCATCCTAGCAATGAGCGGAATGGACAGGAACAAACGTGACCCTCATGGTCCACGCGGAAACGCTCCCCAAGCTGGAGGTGCGTGGACTATCGAAGCGGTACGATTCCACACAGGCACTTTTCGACGTTAACCTTCAATTCGAAAGGGGAGAGATCCACTCGTTACTGGGTGAGAACGGTGCTGGCAAGTCCACCCTAGTCCGGATAATCACGGGTAATATAGAGGCCGACGCAGGCGAGATCCTAATCGATGGCGCGGCGTTGCGGCTGTCATCGCCAGCGGTGGCCAGCGAGTTGGGGATCGCTGCTGTCCACCAGGAGCTGTCACTGATTCCCAATCTAACGGTGAGCCAAAATTTATCGATTGAACACCTGCCAACCAGCGGCGGGCTTCTTGGACGGCTTGCAGGCGTGGTTGACAAACGCGAGTTGAAGCGCAGGACGCGAGACACCGCGAACCGGTTCCGAGAAGACTGGGACCCCAACGCGCTTGTGTCTTCGTTGACGCCGAGTCAGCGTCAGCGCCTTGAGATCGGCCGTGCCTTGTCACGCAACGCAACGCTGCTTGTTCTCGATGAGCCAACGTCTTCGCTCGCACCGGACGATCGGGATGAGCTTTACCAGAAGCTACGCTCGCTTCGTGACCAAGGCATCTCCATTGTTTTCATCACGCACAATCTCGAGGAGGCGTTGGAGGTATCCGACCGCGTGAGCGTGCTCCGCGATGGACGCTATCTTGGGAGTCATCGATGCTCTGATCTCACGGTGGAGCAGGTGGTGGAGCTGATGACCGGGAGGCAGGCTGGCATTCTTTTCCCTCGGCGCGAGATCGCGGTTCCGAAGGCACGACCGAGGCTCTCGGTTCGGCACCTGAGTGCCGCACCCTACCTTAAGGAGGTGTCATTCGACTTGTATCCCGGCGAGATTCTCGGCTTGGCCGGACTGGTGGGATCGGGCAGGACAAAGATCCTGAGGACTATCTTCGGCACGCTCAAACAGACTGGTGGGTCGATTCAACTCGATGGCGCGAACCTCGATGTCAGTAGCCCCGCGGAGGCCATTGCGAACGGTCTGGCGCTGATTCCTGAGGATCGCCAGACCGAGGGCTTGTTCCCCTCCCACACGGTTATACACAACATAAGTGTTGTGGCGGCAACCACCCCAGGCCGTGACCGGTCACTCTTCATCTCGCCCAAGCGCCTGCAGAAGTTGGCTTCAGACATGATCGCCCGGCTCGACATCAAGGTTGAATCGCCTTTCGAGCCCGCGAGTAAGTTGTCCGGCGGTAATCAACAGAAGCTGGTCCTTGCGCGCTGGCTAGCAATACAACCGAAAGTCCTGTTGGCCGACGAACCGACGAGGGGAGTATCCATTGGCAGCAAGGTAGAGATCTATCGAACACTGCGTGAGCAGGCAAGAGCCGGCGTAGGGATAGTAGTGGTCTCGAGCGAGTTCGACGAACTCGTTGGTTTGTGTGACCGAATTGTCTTGGTACGAGACGGGAGGACCGTTGGCGAGTGCACCTCCCATGATCTGTCTGAGGACGACCTGCTCAACATGCTCCTCTCACACGGCCGCAGCGTTGTAGGAGAACGGGAAGGATGACGTCGCCCAAATACGAAGACACACCTCTAACAGAGCGTCCCGGTACTGCGGAGACTACTAAGTATCTACCTGGACGAGCGCTTGCACAGCGATTGGGAACCCGACTCTCGCGCGCCTGGCGCTCTACCGGTCTCTTAATCCCGCTCGCGTTGTTTTGGCTACTGCTCGCGGTTACCACCCCGGTTTTCTTCACTGTAGAAAACGTCACCAATCTCCTATTAGAGGCGGCCGTAGTCGGCATCCTCGCTATTGGCACGACCACACTGCTCATCACAGAGGAGATAGATCTCTCAATCGGTGCCGTGGAGGGCCTATCGGCCGTGGCGGCAGGAATTGTAATCGTGAACCACCAGGTCTGGTGGCCTCTCGGAATCGTGGCCGCCATCGGAACCGGCGTCATCGTCGGGTGCGTGAACGGGGTGGTGACGACAAGGCTCGGGGTGCCCTCCTTCATCGTTACCTTGGCCACACTCGGCGTGTGTACGGGGCTCGCTCTGCAGTTCACTAATGGTCAGTCCATTTACGGCTTCCCGAACGACTTTCAACAGATTGGTGTAGCCGGACTTGCAGGTATTCGCCTGCCCGTATTCATTGCGATCGCGCTTCTTGTGGTGATCCATTTTGTCTTGACGCGTACCAGACTCGGGTTGCGGTTCTACTCGGTTGGGGGTAATCGTAAGGCCGCCGCCTTGGTCGGCATAAATGTGCCGCGGGTGAAGACCCTCGCTTTCGCCCTTTCCGGCGGAGCGGCGGCTCTCGCAGGAGTCGTTCAAGCCGCGAGATTGGACTCCGCAAACGGGACGTTTGGCTCAGGCGACCTTCTTGACGCGATCGCTGCCGTGGTTATCGGCGGGACGTCACTAACGGGTGGAGTAGGGTCAGTGGTCGGCACAGGGCTCGGAGTGGTTCTGGTGGCGACCATCCACAACGGATTGAACCTGTGGAACGTGTCTCCTTTCTGGCAGCAAGTAGTTGTAGGACTGATCATTCTCATCATGGGCATCGCTACGAGCAGACGGAATGCGCGGTAATTCACTGCTCGAATACGAGGACCGTCTGAACGGTCGGCCAGTGAGGGCCGTCGCCAACGTGGCAGCGATCCTTTGGGCATTCGCCGAGGAAGGACCCGTGTTGGGTGTGAACGAACTGGCCCGGATTGTCGGACTCGACAAGAGTTCAGTTTCCCGGATCCTCCACAGCCTTTTCTCGGCTGGATTGGTTGCCCGTGATGGCCCGGGCCAGCCTTATCGCCTCGGAATGGGAATAGTAGCGCTGGCTCAGGTCGCACTGAAGAGCATCGACGTCCGGCACGCTGCGGCTCCAGTCGTTCAGGAGATTTCAACCGGGACAGGCGAGACCTCGCATTTCGCTATTTGGGATCGGGACTGCGCAGTGATCATCGAGCATGTTCCTGGCGCTCATCCTGTGCGTGCTGTGGGCGCTGTGGGCGAGACCATGCCAGCGCACTGCACTTCACTCGGCAAGGTGCTGCTGGCCTATCAGTCCCAAGATGTCATCGATCGCGTGCTAGGCGGACCTCTGACCCGGTACACGCAAGGAACGATCACGGACCGGGGCCAGTTGGAAGCCGAATTGACTGCCATTAGGGAAGCGGGCGTTGGCTACAACCATGCCGAGTATCGACAGGACTTGGTCGGGGTTGCGGCAGCAGTACGCAATCACGAAGGGATGGTAGTGGGAGTCATCAGCGTATCCGGACCGTCCTATCGTCTCATCCACCAGAAGCTACCCCTGTTAGCAACGTTAGTGAAGGAAGCTGCCCAAAAAGTCTCTGCTCGGCTTGGAGCGGTGCCAGCAGCTGCGGCCGTCGTCGGGGACAGTGAACGACAGAGGGCCCGATAGGATGGGGAATCGTAGAGCTGACAGGAGTGGGGAGATGAAGGGACGGCCAAAGGAACCAAGTGGGCTGGCTGAACCCTCGCCTACAGTGGCAGCCAGCCGATCTGTTCAGCGGTTGCGCGGGTTTGTCCGCCGGCCCACGGTAGAACAGGTAAAAGAGCTAGCCGCTCTTGAGTTCTTTCACTTCACGGAAGAGGAAGCCGGAACCTATGCCGCCGCGATCGACATCGTCCTTTCTCTAGTGGACCAGTTGGACGACCTCCAAGTGCCAGTGCCTCCGCTGCGCTACCTCAATCGCGACCCGGGCAGGATTCCGTCACCTGTAGAAAACCCATTCAACGCATTCATGCGTGTGTGCCGCATTGAAGGTGCGAGCGGTGGCAGCTTGGCCGGAGTAACTGTCGGCGTGAAGGACAACATTGCCGTAGCTGGTGTCCCGATGACCAACGGCGCTCGGCTAGCCGCATACGTACCCATCTCAGACGCTAGTGTGGTCGAGCGCCTGCTGGACGCTGGTGCGAAGATCACGGCCAAGCTGAACATGGACGACTTCGGTTCCGCGGGGACCGGGGAAACGAGCGTGATCGGACCGGTGCGAAATCCCTTGGACCCGAAGAGATCTGCCGGAGGCTCCTCCTCGGGCGCCGGCGCAGCAGTGATATCTGGGGCGGTTGACCTGGCTATTGCAGTCGATCAGGGCGGATCTGCGCGAATCCCGGCAGCATTCTGCGGCGCCGTTGGCCTTAAGCCTACTCATGGACTGATTCCCTCGCACGGCGTCACCCACATCGATCACACGATTGATTACATCTGCCCGGTTGCAAGATCGGTTGAACTCACAGCGAGGGCTCTCGATGTCATGGCTGGTGACGATTCGAGGGACCCTCAGTGGGTGCGGGGATCGATCCCTGCTATGCGCGCGGCTGACTCGTTGGAGCAAGGCGTGCGAGGACTGAAAGTGGGCTTAGTTCGGGAGTCGATCGAAGATGTTGTCTGCGAACCCGAGGTGATCAAAGGGCTCCACCGAGCTACGGACATGCTGGCGTCGGCCGGCGCGGAAGTACGTCAAATCTCGATCCCATTATGGGGACACGCGTGGGCGATCGAAGTAACATTGCTCTGCCAGTTTGTCTGGGCGATGGCACAGTCCGAAGGGCAAGGTTGGGGGCACTTGGGCCTGAACGATGTCGACCGAGCCCACGTATTCGCCTTATCCCGTCGATTGGAAGCCGACAATTTCGCGCCCCTCTTCAAGGTCTGGATGTTGATCGGCCGTTATCTTCACGACGCCTACCTGTCGACGTACTTGGGCAAGGCCGGCAACCTTCGATTGGCACTACGGGGGGAAATTAGCGCTGCCTTCTCGGAGTGCAACCTCTTGGTTACACCTACGACGCCTGACGTGGCTCCTCTTCTGGCCGAGCCACCGGTTACCGACGCTGACTTACTGGCTCGCGGTACCACGATGAGCGGGAACACCTGTCCGCTGAACCTGTCGGGTCACCCCGCGCTGGCGGTTCCGGTTCAATCCACTCACGGCGGTCTGCCCGTGTCCGTGCAAGTGATTGCTCCGCACTTCCGAGACCAACTGGCCCTTCAGGCTGGGCGGGTTCTCCATGAATGAGGCTGTCTCCCGGGCTGCTCCCTTGATCGGCCTCCGTAGCGATGTGCTTTCCCCACCGACCAAAGAGATGTTCGCTGCCATGGCTCAGGCGCGCGTTGGGTGGGCGCTCGAAGGCGAAGATCCCTCGACGTTTGCGCTCGAAAGCGAGGCTGCGCAGCTTCTAGGAATGGAATCTGCAGTCTTTCTGCCGAGTTGCACCATCGCCAACCAGCTGGCCATCAAGGCGCTTGGCGGGCAAAACGCGCTCGCGATTGCCGGTGAAAACTCGCATGTGGCGCGTTCCGAGGCCAGAGGGCTTCGAGACGTCTATGGGGTCCCGGTGCTCACCGTGTCCGAATACGAAGGTAAACCTGAAATTGTTTCCCTAGTGGCGACTCTAAGGCAGACGCAGTATGGCTCACGCAGGCCGGTCGTTGTCATCGAGAACACGCACAACTTCGCGGGCGGGGTCGCGCTTCGCCCCGAGGACACGACTGACGTAGCGATGGTGGCGCACAGAAACCAGGTACCGACGCTTCTGGACGGAGCTCGGCTCTTCAACGCCGCTACCGCGCTCGACCTAGAGCCACGTGATCTCACCGGCCACCTGGATGCCGTCGCTATCAGTCTCAGTAAGGGCCTCTGCGCACCTGTGGGTGCTCTGTTCGTTGGAAACCGCACTACCACCGAAGCCGTGCGTGAACTCGCGAAGGCGATCGGTGCCGCTTGCATGCACAAGCTGGGGTACCTGGCAGCCGCGGGCCTCCTGGCGCTGCGTACTATGCGGAACCGGCTGGCCGAAGATCACAGGCGAGCTGCCCTGCTCGCCCAAGGTCTGGCGAATGTTCCCGGACTCGCGCTCGTGCCCATCGCCATTCGAACCAACATCGTGATGGTTGATGTGTCCAGGTCTCGATGCGGAGCTGGAGACATTGCCGTGAGGTTGAAGCAGGCGGGAGTCGGAGCATTCCCGATGTCCCCCTCTCGGCTACGGTTCTGCCTACATCGTGGAATATCGGACGCCGATGTCGATCGTACAATTTCGAACGTCCAGCAAGTGGTCGCCGAGGTCATCCTTGCAAGGGTCGGCCCCCGCAAGCTCCGCTCAAACGAGATCTGAAGGAGGATCTGTCACTTGGAGATTACGAGCTTGGCGAGGTCGACGCGGGTCGATCTCATTCGATTCGAGGTTATTCGCAATGCTCTGGTTGCGGCGACTGAAGAAATGGCGCTCGCACTAAAAAGGAGCGCGTATTCGACCAACGTTAAAACGCGTTCGGATTTTTCGTGCGCATTCTTCGATCACTCGCTTCGCCCCATCGCGCAAGGCTTCACGCAGCCCGTCCACCTCGGCTCCCTAGTCCGGATCGTACCCGCAGCAATCAGCAAATACGACCCCGATCGATTGGTCGCGGGCGACACGATCATCACCAACCACCCCTTTGAAGGCGGCGTCCATCTGAATGACGTCACGCTGATTTCGCCCGTGTACGTCGATAGTGAGCTTCTCGGCTACGTCGCGAGTTTGGCCCATCACGTTGATGTCGGTGGAGGGGCTCCGGCTAGTATCGGTGCATTTCGGGAAGTATTCCAAGAGGGAGTGATCATTCCACCCGTCCGCCTTACCACCGGCGGCGAAATCATCCCAGATATATTCAATCTCATTCTGGCTCAGATCCGCTCTAAGCACGAGACTGGTGGCGACTTCCGAGCTCAACTGGCTGCTAACAACACCGGCATCCGAAGACTGCAAGAGCTGGTTCGCCAGCACGGATTGGAGGCCGTCCGCGAGGACATAGACGAGCTGGTGCACTACACGGAGCGCCGGACGCGCTCAGAGGTAAACAAGTTGCCGCGCGGCGTGTTCAGTGCCACTGGTCAAGTGGATACGGACGGATATACCGACGAACCGGTAACGCTTTCAGTCCGGATCGTTATTGACGATGAAGGTGTTCTTTTCGACTTCACGGACTCCGATCGGCAGCGCAGATCTCCAGTTAATTCCACGTACGCCCAGACCTACTCCGCGTGTTCATACATCTTGAAGGCGCTGTTAGATCCGGACATACCCGTCAATGCCGGGTTCTACAAATTCGTCCAACTCGAGGCCCCTTTGGGTTCCGTAACCAACTGTACCCCCCCGTTTCCTGTCGTAGGCGGATGGGAGACACACATGCGGCTAGTCGAAGTCGCATTGCTGGCGCTCGCGCCGGCGATGCCAGACCGCGTGCCCGCCGGGACGAAGGGAATGATCTGCCATTCAGGATTCGGCGGCATCGACCCCGACACGGGCGAGTACTACTGCTTCCTCGAGACTCTGGCAGGAGGCTATGGCGCTCGTAGCCGAAAGGATGGCCCCGATGCCGTTCAGGTCCACGGGCAGAACACGGAGAACGCGCCCGTAGAAGAAACCGAGCTCAACTACCCGGTTCGCATTGTGCGCTACGAATTGATCGCGGACTCAGAGGGGGCGGGCGAGTTTCGCGGCGGCCTGGGTCTTCGGCGTGACTACATGTTTCCCGACCGCCCAACGACATTCACGGTTCTCGCTGACCGGGACAAGCAAGGGCCGCACGGGCTACGGGGTGGGTTGCCCGGAAAGGTGGCTGAATACATCCTGAATCCGGATAGCGGAAGAGGCACAGCTCTGCGGGCAAAGGGCACTGTCGAGCTGCAGCCCGGCGACGTCGTCAGTTTCAGAACCTGCGGAGGCGGTGGCTACGGTCATCCATTTAGCCGCGAGCCTGCCCGCGTCCTTCGCGATGTACGGGAGGGAAAGGTGGGGCTCGAGAGAGCTCGGAGAGTCTATGGCGTAGTAATCGATCCTCGGGAGTGGGTGGTCGATCTAGTGGCCACGGACCTCGTCCGGTCGGGTGCTGGAGATGAGTAAGCGATATCGTATCGGCATCGACATCGGCGGGACGTTCACTGATGCCATAACCCTGGACGAGTCGAGCGGGGCTACCCGGCTTGTTAAGGTCAGTTCCACTCCACACGATCCCTCAGAGGGATTTCTCATGGCACTATCTCGGTCGCTGCGGGACGCCGAAATCGACCCTGCCGAGGTGCAATACGTGATGCACGCCACCACAGTGGCCACGAATGCGATTATCGAAGGCAAGGTAGCTAGGACGGCCTTTGTTACAACAGAAGGCTTCCGCGACATGCTTGAAATAGGCCATCAGACACGGCCGTCCTTGTACGATCTTCAGTTCGACAAATTGCCCCCGCTCGTTCCTCGCGATCTTGCTTTCGAGGTCCAGGAACGGCTCGAACCGGACGGGACCGTACTCAAACCACTGGACGAACACGAAGTTCGACGGCTGGGACAGCGTCTGGCCGAACAGTCAGTTGAAGCGGTCGCAGTCTGCATGCTCCATGGATATCGGAACCCGGAGAACGAGCGGCGGATCGGTCGGATTCTCGAATCCTACCTGCCGGGCATTCCTATCTCGCTGTCACACGAAATCTCCCCTGAGTTTCGGGAGTATGTCCGCGCCAGCACGAGTGTGATCAATGCTTCGATACGGCCGATTGTAGCCCGCTACTTGGACAACATTGTGGCCCGACTGGTCGAGCTCGGGCTGCGCACAAGCCTGCTCATCATGCAGAGCAACGGGGGGATGTTCTCTTCTGATGCCGCCCAACAGAAGCCGGTTTTTATGGTGGAGTCAGGGCCAGCGGCGGGAGTTGTGGCGGCGACATACCTGGGCGGTGTGATCTCGGAGCCGAACGTGATTCCCTTCGATATGGGGGGCACAACCGCCAAGGTCGGGCTTGTTCAAGAGCTACAGCCCAAGGTAACGAAGGGTTACCAGGTGGGCGGCACAGCTCAGGCTGGTATTGGCGCTACGAGCGCGAGCGGCTACCCCATTCGTACGCCAGTAATCGATCTAGTCGAGATCGGTGCCGGCGGTGGCTCGATCGCATGGATCGACGCCGGAGGCCTTCTCCGAGTAGGGCCTCGCAGCGCGGGAGCTGACCCAGGACCGGTCTGCTACGGTAGGGGCGGTGCTGAGCCAACGATAACCGACGCCAACCTTGTACTCGGGCGCATCAACCCCGGGTACTTCCTGGGTGGAGAGATCGCACTTGAAGTGGGATCAGCACGAGCGGCGATTCAGTCTCGGTGTGCCGCACCACTTGGCCTGACAGTCGAACAGGCAGCGGAGGGCATCATCGAGATCGCCAACCAGGCGATGGTGAATGCGCTTCGATTGGTATCGGTTCAGCGCGGCTATGACCCACGCAAATTCTCTATGATCGCGTTTGGGGGAGCGGGGCCGTTGCATGCGAACAAGCTGATGGCGGAGTTATCCATTCCGCGGCTCGTTGTACCGCGGAGCCCTGGCCTTTTCTCAGCCCTTGGTCTCCTCGTCACCGATCTCAGGCGAGAGAGCTCCGCTACGTGGTTGCGACTGGCGTCTCAAGTGACGGTTGAGGAGATCAATAGCGCAGTTTCCGAGCTGGAGACGCGGGTTGCCTCGGAGCTCGTGGCGGACGGAGTATCATCTACAGACATCGGGTTCCACCGGTTCCTGGAGATGCGGTATGTGGGCCAGAGCTATGAACTGCCGGTGATACTCCCAGACCGCGCAGCCGAATGGTCCGTCGAGTCCCTGGAGCACTGGTTTCACACCGAGCACGACAGAGCTTATGGACACGCATCGCCAGGCGAAGCTATCGAGATCGTCAATATACGAGTAGCGGCGATCGGTAAGATCCCAAGTCCTGAGCTTTCGCGTTTACCACCGCAGAGCGAAAGTCAATCGATTCCCAAAGAGACGCGACAGGTTTACTTCCGAGAGTCGAGTGGCTATGTCGACTGCGCGATCTACGACCGATACACACTGCTCGCCGGCGCCGTCGTGGAGGGTCCAGCGATTATCGAGGAGATGGACTCCACGACTGTTCTTCATCCAGCGTACCGCGCGCAAGTCGACGAATTCGGCAATCTCGTCATCTGCAAGGTCTCGGGAGGATAGTTGAAATGCGGAAGATGTCGGAAGTTGTTGTGATCGGCGGTGGATGCGTAGGGGCCGCGATCGCGTGGCGCTTGACTTGCCGCGGCGTACGCGACGTACAGCTCCTCGAGAAGGAGAACTTGGCTTCCGGCAGCACAGGTCGATCTACAGCCATCATACGCACGCACTACACTCATGAAGTCTTAGCCCGCATTGCGCTGGAGGCCAGGATTATCTTTGAGAGGTTCGTTGACGAAGTCGGTGGCGATTGTGGGTTTCGCGAGAGCGGGTTCCTGATTCTGAACCCAAGCGCGGATCGTGAGGTGGCTGCGGCCAATGTTGAGATGCATCGGGCAATCGGCATCGAGGCAAGCCTTCTCGAGCCAGGGGACATCCGGCAGATCGAGCCACGCATCGCTACTGATGACATCGGCATCGCCGTGTGGGAGCCACACTCCGGTCAAGCGGATCCTGATGGGACAACGAAGGCATTCGCGGCGGCGGCAAGAGCTGGCGGTGCCGAGGTCGTCACTGGGGTTCGCGTTACCGGCATCCGAACTTCTGGTCATAGAGTTGTCGGTGTAAGTACGGATCACGGGGATGTGGCTGCCCAGCATGTCGTTGTCGCAACGGGGTATTGGTCGGCCTCATTGCTGGCCCCCCTTGGTGTCGACCTGCCGATTACACCGACCGGGCACACCATAGCCACGATTCGGCGCCCAGCCGGTTTCGGGCCGCCGCATCCAATCGTTTCGGACCGAGTGCTGGGGAGTTACTATATGCCAGAAGGCGAAAGTTTGACGTTGGTCGGTACTACGGGTCCGGACGGTTCAGCAGTCACCAATCTGGAAGTGCAACCGACTCCGGCCAGTCAGGGGTTCGAGCAGCTGGCCGAGCGTCTTCTCACACGATTCCCCACCGTGGGAGATGCAGAACTGCTTGGCGGTTGGACTGGAGTCTACGACTGCTCGCCAGATCTTCAACCGTTCCTCGGTCCGGTGCCCGAGTGGGATGGACTTCACATTGCAGCGGGATTTAGCGGTCATGGGTTCAAGCTTAGCCCGGTAGCCGGAGACCTCGTGGCGTCCGGAATAGTGGGAAGCCCACGACCGGAGCTTACCTTCTTTTCACTGTCGCGATTCGCGGCGAATGCATTGATTACTGCGGCGAATACATACTCTGTGCCGACCCTCGGATAGACGGGTGTTGGGGATCAGAAATGTTGTCTCTCCCGCCTTCGCGGTGATGCAGCCAGGCGCTATGGAGCATCCGCAGACGAAGCAGGTCGGGCTTCGCACGGCCATATATGTGGTCTTTGGAGGGACTTGAGTCGAAAGTGATCTGGTCGGGTAGGCAGCTGGCGAGGTGCGCTGTGCGTCCTTTTCGAACCGCCCCCCACCGAACGGAGCATGCCGGTTTCCTGGCACTCCGCTCTCCAACTGTTCATTCCGAGTGTCGAGGTCCTGTTGGCCGTCCTGCGTGGATCGCGCTGTGGCACTCCTGACAGACCACCAACGTCTTGCGTTCCAATGCCGCCATCCGCTTGACCCAGGGCGGGCGCTCCCGCCCTCCCTTGTCCGTCAGATCCCGCAGCTTCCGGATGTGATGGACTTCGATATCCAGATCTGACCCGCACAGCTCGCACCTATTTGCAAGTAGCCGGGTCAGAAGTTCCGTGCGGCGATTCCGATAGACGGAGGGGGTGTCATCGAGGACTGCTCTCGGGTGGCGGATGAGCGAGATGCCGCCGAACTGGGCAGTGAGCGGTTCGCGCCCGTCCCGGTCCACTCGTACCTGCAGATACCTCAAGCGTCTCCCCTCCGGCGTCTCGACGGTAGTTGCGTACTTCCGCCGCATCGTCGACTTGTGCTTACGTGCCAACGTCTTCAGCAGCGGCTGGTGCATGACCCAATGGAGGGTGTGGAGCACATACACGTTGACGGTCAGCTGGTAGTACTGAACCACCCCGCGATACTCCTGTTGGTAGCGGGCGACGATGGAGAAGTCGCTCTCCTCCAGGAGCTAATGTGATCCACGAGTAGAGTGCATGATGTGGTCCCTATCCTGCAGCACGAGGAACGAGACTTTCCCCACCGCCGGCAGGAGGTATACGATGCGAGCTCGCTTTGTGCAGGGCGTGACACCAGCGGAACAGGAAGCGCTGGTGGGAACCGTCCGCAACAGTGGTGATGCCACCCTGGTCCGCCGCTGCCAGGCCATTGTGCTCTCCGCTGCCGGCCAGACGGTTCCCGCTATTGCCCGGCTGATGGGCGTCGATGCCAGTACCATCCATCGCTGGCTGGGCCGCTTCGAAACAGGGGGGATCGGTGCACTGGGACGAGGCGTACGAGCTGCTCCTGGTGGAGATAGCGCACCACGATCCGCGCTGGTATGGTCTGGAGCACTCGACCTGGACTTGTGCCTCCTGGCGGGATACCTTGCCATGGTGAGCATCTCCGTCACAATCTCTCCTTCTCGGGTGACCAGGACCTCGCCGATCATTGATCAGTTCAAAGCGGATCTGATTGCTCAGTGAAATGAATGTGGGCTGCCCGGGACAGACGACGTCCCGAGCAGCCGGCCAGGAGTGAAGGAGATGCTCACGATGGCACGGCAGCGAGGGCGGTACTACCAACGCCTTGCGCGAGAGACGGGATCATGCAATCGGCCGACGCCCGATTGCACGCGACGGGGATGTTCCAGAGGGCGGCGAGGCGTAAGATCGCTCGCTCATCTGGGTCGTGGGGGAGCAATTCCGGCTGATGCCAGAAGAAAACCACCAGGTCGACGCGCGATCGTCGCTCCGATGCGTGGGTCACTGCCCAGTGGACAATCTCTCCCTTGTGGAGTTTGTGAATGTCGATGCCCAGCTCCCGCTCCAGCAGTGCGCCGGTGGTCGCACTCGCGTACAGGTCGTGCGCGAGCAGCAGCGCACGGTTGCATCGTGTCCATTCGAGGAGATCCTGCTTCTTGGTTCGGTGCGCGACGAGCGCGATCTTCTTGCGCTGATTCATGAGTGGTCCTCCGTGAGCAGGAGCTGACTGTCTTACTCGCCATCGTGCCACTCAAAGCTCGGCAGGAACTTGGTCCACACGTTCAGAGATCCTTCCTGTTGTATGTGTACAACACACAAAGCGGGGTCGCGTTGGAGACGAACTCCGAGACCTGGCCCAGCAGTTGGAGCAAGTGCACCGCAAACAGTGGACACCGACGCAGTGGGAAGAGTTCGAGCGCTTATTTGTGGAGCACCTTGAGACGTTGACGGTGGAGGACCTGCAGGCTTACGAGTGCTCGATGCAGGAGTGGCTCGAGGGTGCCAAAGCCATGGCACGTGCATGGCAACGGACCGGCATGACGTGACACAGGAGGGGCTTGCTGCCGATTGCCTTCCTCGGTCTCCTGCTCCTCGAGCTCGAGACGCGGCTCGCCGAGAAGCGTCACCAGCCGGCCAGCGCAGTGCGTCATTATTATCGCGAGGGGCCTGGATAATGGCTGTCTGATCGAGTACGCTTTGTGCACACCGGGGGTTCGCCGGTGTGGAAGGGGAAGCGGCGATGAAGCTGGGGCGTGTGGGCCGGCACTTTACGTTTGCGCTGGTTCTGGGATTGACGCTCGGTGGCACGGGATGGGCGAGTGGAGATACGACGCGTGGAGCTAAGGTGGCGGGCACGTGGAGTGTGCTGGCAGGAGAGCGCAGTTTCAACCGTCCAGCGGGGATAGGGGTGGGCGCTCAGGGCGCGGTCTACGTGGCGGACACGGCTAACTACCGCATCCAGAAGCTCTCGTCCGGACTCGACGGATCGTCGCGCTGCTGCGTCGTCAGCAATTGTTGGCGCTCTTGTGCTGCCAATCCTTTGACGTTTTCAGCCACTCATCTACACAGTCTCGCCTATTATGCTGTGGCCTGCCAGTTCTTCGACCAGCGTCAGCAGTACCGAGTGGTCGTATGCGCCACAGCCCTTCACTTCTAGCGCCTGGAAGAGCTGATCGACGATGGCTGTGAGCGGAAGGGGCACGCCTACCTCCCGAGCCAAGGTGAGCGCGATTCCCAAATCCTTGTGATGAAGCGCCACTCTGCCGCCTGGGGCGAAGTTGTGGCTCACGAAGTTCTGTCCGCGCAGCTCGAGCACCCTGCTATTTGCCAATCCGCCGGAGAGTGCCTCGACGATGAGCTGGGGGCTCACTCCCGCTTTCGATCCAAGGACCAGTGCCTCGCTGATGGCTTCTAATGTCAGGGCGACCACGATTTGATTACACGCCTTAACGATCTGCCCGGCTCCGCTCTCTCCCACGTGCAGCACTTTCTGTCCTAGAATCTCAAGGAGTGGCCGCGCGCTCTCGAACTCGGCGGAGGTACCGCCGGCCATGATCGATAGTGTGGCCTCAATCGCTCCCACGTCTCCACCACTGACGGGAGCGTCGACGAACCCGACACCAATGGACCGGGCTTTGTCTGCCAGCGCCCGAGCCATGGCGGGAGAAATGGTGCTCATGTCGACGATCAGCACTCCTCGACGTGCTCCCGCGAGTATACTGTCCGGACCAGTGACGACGCTCTCGACCTGGGTCGAGTCGGGGAGCATGGTGAGGATGATTTCGCTGACCTCACCGACTTCACGGGGGTTTCGGCAGGGGCGGGCGCCTTCGGCGGCCAGCTCTTCGACCGCTTGGGGGCTGCGGTTGTGTACGGCGACAGCCATGCCTGCCCGGAGGAGGTTCCGTGCCATGGGTTTCCCCATGACGCCGAGGCCGATGAAGCCTACATTCCGGTCCACGTCAATGCCTTTCTCCGCGGATCGTGTTGGAGAGCGGAACGCGGGCGGAGGGCGGGCGAGAGGTGATGGGCGGGACGCCACTCAGGGCGTCCCCTACCCAACAACACCGTAGTGGGGTGCGCCGTGGTGGGGCTGGCATTGGGGGTGGGTCGAGGTGGTGGCATTTCTATGCTTGATTCGCGGTAAGTCGCGACCGCCGGGTGTGCCAGTCGGTCGCGCGTTCGTAGGCGCGTGCCACTCTAAATACCCTGGCGTCGTCCAGGGGCTTGCCGACGACTTGGAGCCCGATGGGCAGCCCGGTGCTGCTGAACCCACAGGGCAGCACCAGCGCCGGGTGGCCGGTGAGGTCGAACAGGGGGGTGTAGCGCGTATTCGCTTGGAGGACATCTTCCTCAAGGCCATCCAGCATTACCGTGCGCTGCCCGATGCGGTATGCTTCCAGCGCCGCTGCAGGTAGTATCAGCACGTCGACACCGGCAAGCGCGGACCGTACCTCCTCAGTGAAGCGGCGGCGAACACGCTGCGCGTGAATGTAGTCGGTTGCCGGTATAAACTCTCCGCCCTCAAGCAGCGCGCGAACCACCGGGTGATAGTCGCCGGCGCGGGTCCTGAGATAGGGCCGGTGATACTCCGCGGCTTCAGCACCACAGATCACCCAATTGACCGTGCGCGCCTGCGTCAGGTCCGGCAGGACAACTTCGGAGAGTGTGGCCCCCTCGCGGTCGAACACGGCGTAGGCCCGGCGTACGGCCTCCCGTACCTCGGGCTGGATAGCCTCTGTTGCCTGTGGCGCCAGGATCCCAATTCGTAGGCCTTGCACTCCGTCTTCAATTATGCTGAGAAAGTCAGGGAGCGTGGCGGGAACCGTGGTTGAGTCCTTCGGATCAGGGCCGGCCATTGCCTGGAGTACCACCGCGGCGTCTGGGACGGTCCGCGTCATGGGGCCAACGTGGTCCATGTTGTAGCTCACCGGAATCACACCCGCCCGGCTCACCAGCCCGTATGTCGGTTTGGAGCCGACGATTCCGCACAGCGTGGCGGGGATGCGTATGGAGCCGCCGGTGTCCGTGCCAATCGAGGCGTGGCAGAGACCTGCCGCCACCGCTGCAGCGGAACCGCTCGACGAGCCGGCGCAGCTTCGATCGAGGTCCCATGGATTGTGCGTTGGTCCGAACCGCGTATGTGGGGCGCCAAACGCAAATTCGTAGAGGTTCGCCTTCGCGATGATGATCGCTCCGGCCGCTTTCAGGCGCTGGACTGCCGTCGCGTCCTGGTCGGGCACCCAGTGCTCCAGGATCGGGGACCCGGCGGTGGTGCGGGTGCCGGCCGTACAGATGTTGTCCTTCAGAGAGATGGGCACGCCATGAAGCGGCCCGAGGTAGGCGCCCTCCCCCAGCAGTTGTTCGAGCCGTTCCGCCTCTTTCTCTGCCTCACCGCCCATGATGGTGATGTAACAGTTCAAGGCGGAGCCGATTCGCTCGATGTGCTCCAGCGTGGCTCGAACCACGTCGACGGGAGAGACCGCGCGGCTCCGAATCATCGCCGCAAGCTCGGTCAACGAGGCGAAGACGAGCTCGTCGCTCATGGTACAGTCAATCCGCCGCCGAAAACCAGATCGCCGGCTCATAGCCGGCTACGTCGATCTCGCGCAGCCGTGCGAGGTCCCTGAATTGCTGAGCGATCTTCGGTGCCAGCTCCGCCAGCCGCCGGTCATCGTGGCCGATGCCGGCGGCACGTGCAAACGTTCGCAGCGCTTCCAGGCTCAGATGCTCTTCTCTCGGCTCTCCCATCACATTCTCCCTATGCCATGCCTCCTGGGGCTTTAGAGTAGTTTGAATTCGCATTGATTTGTAGGGCCGGTGCCTTCCCTTGGCCAGACCACAGGTCCAGGGATCCACTGAGCATACCCGGGCGCCCCCAGTGTCAATCGGTAGGGCCGGTGCCCCCGTGCCCGGCCGCCCTGGCCACATCACTCAATGTCAATGAGAGACGCTTTAGTGCTGCACGACCTCCTGAACAACATCGAGAACATACGAGATGTCGGCGTCGCTAATTCCTCTGTGAGTCACGAAGCGCACCATCTGCTCGGCATACTGGAACGCCCAAACGCTCCTCTCGTCGAGCAGCGAGATAAGCTGGGCACCGGACATGAGGGACGGATCGATATGGATCATCACGATGTTGGTGTGAACCGCGTCGAGAGAAAGGTCGATCCCATCCATCTGGCTCAGTCCGCGCGCCAGCACCATGGCACGCCGATGATCTTCCGCTAGCCGGGGTAGCATCGTGTTCAGGGCCACAATTCCGGCCGCGGCTGCGATGCCTGCCTTGTGGACACCGGCGCCAAGGCGATGCACGTTGACGCGGCTGCGCTCCACGAAGCTACTCGATCCGCAGAGCAGCGCCCCCTCGGGCGCGCAGAGCCCCTTATTGAGACTGAGAGTGAGGGTGTCGACACCAGCTGTCAGGTCCCGAAGGGAAATGCCAAGTGCCACACAGGCATTGAAAACGCGGGCCCCGTCCAGGTGGATTGGAACGCCGAACCTTTGCGCTACCTGACTGATAGCCGTCATCTGGCCGGCGTTCAGTACGGACCCTCCGGCCGCGTTGTGGGTGTTCTCGAGACAGATCAGGCTGGTTGTGGGCCGGTGGGAGGAGCGCTGATCCTGGATCGCGTGCTCGATCTCATCCGGCGGCATGAAGCCAAGCGTCCCGGGAACAGGCCGTGCTACCAGGCCGCAGAGAGAGGCAAAGCTCCACTCCTCCGACCAGAGGATGTGGGACGATGCCTCGAGGATTATCTGCTCGCCCCGTCCTGTGTGCGACATGAGTGCAATAAGGTTGGCCATCGTGCCGGTAGGAACAAAGACCGCGGCCTCCTTTCCCGCCAGCTCTGCCGCTAGCGCCTCGAGGGCGTTAACCGAGGGGTCCTCGCCCACCAGCGTCCATCCCAGGTGTGCGCTGCGCATGGCCGCCCACATCTCGTCGGTCGGCTGCGTTACCGCATCGGTCCGAAGATCCACCACGCAGGTCGTGTCGGGCACAGCTACCTCACGGACCCGATGAGTCTCCACCTGTGCCTCCTTCCTCAACGGGATGCTCGTTTGCCGCTCTATGCGTTTAAAGATCAGACGTATTCGTGAGGGCCGACGATTCGACCAGGTGTCCCTGGCCGGTGTCCACTAGCGATGGAGCCTCCAGTTCCCCCATGGGCTCATCATCTGCGGCTTGCTCCTCCTGGGCCGGCAGGCCAGGCTCGGCAAATAGGGCCTGTTCGCGCTCCAGATGGTTGCGCCGTGGGTCGGACGGGTCGGCGGCAAGCATGGAGGCGAGAAGCAGCCGGGTGTATGGGTGGAGCTGGTTTGTAAAGATCTGCTCAACCGTCCCCATCTCGACGATTCGACCGTACCGCATGATGCCGACCCGATGGCACAGCGCTTGAACCGTATCCAGGTCATGCGAGATGAAGAGATACGACAGCTCGTGCTTAACCTGCAGCTCCCGCAAAAGGGCAAGAACCTGCGCTTGAATAGAGGCATCCAGGGCCGACACCGGCTCGTCCAGAACCAGGAGCTTCGGGTTCACGACCAGAGCGCGAGCAATGCTCACCCGCTGTTGTTGGCCTCCGCTCAGCTGGTGGCGGTGCCGGCCGGCCAGCTCCGCCGACAGTCCCACCTCGGCCATGATCCTGCGTACCGCCGCTCGCCTGGTCTCGCCATCGAGGTCGGTCAACAGCCGCAGCGGCTCCTCGATAGCCCGTGCCGCCGTCATGCGTGGATTCAAGGAGCTGGCCGGGTCCTGGAACACCATCTGGATATCCCGACGCAGCGGCCGGAATTCCCGGTATGAGAGACCCTCGATATTCTGATCCCTGAAGCGAACGCGTCCGGCCGTTGGTTGCTCCAGGCCGACGACACAGCGGGCCACAGTACTCTTTCCAGACCCGCTCTCGCCGACCAGGCCAAAGACCTCACCCACCCCGATCCGAAAGCTCGCTCCCCGTACGGCATGTATGATCTTCCGCCCCCGTCCGGAGAACAGGGACCGGCCGACGTGGAAGGTCTTCTGCAGGGTGTCGATCTCAAGGAGCGTTGTCACGTGGCACTCAGATTGTGTTCCGCATGGTGGCACTCAACCCAATGGCCGGGCCGTAGCTCACGAAGAAGCGGGGCTTCGGAGGCGCAAAGGGCGGTTGCCATGTCGCAACGAGCGCGGTACTGGCACCCGTGCAGATCAGCACGCACCTCGGGAGCAGCATCCGTCAATGATGCATCGAGGGTCGTGGATGAGCGCAGGGCGCGCAGCAGACGGCGACTGTACGGATGGAGTGGGCCCGAGAAAAACTCTTCCACCGTGGCAAACTCGACGACTCGCCCACCGTACATCACCGCCACTTTCTGGCAGTAGTTGGCAACAATGCGCAGGTCATGCGTGATCAGTAAGGCGGCGGCCCGCGCCTCTTCTATCATCCTGGTCGCAACGTCGAGGACCTGCGCTTGCACTGTCACGTCCAGGCCTGTTGTCGGCTCGTCGGCGATAACCAGCTTGGGCGATGTGCCGATTGCAATGGCAATCACGATGCGCTGGGCCATACCCCCGCTGAGCTGGCCAGGGTAGCTTTGCATGACGCGCTCAGGGTCCTTGAACCCAACTGCTTGCAGCACCCTGAGGATATGGTGCTCGACCGTCTGGCGGGAGCCCGGCATGTGCACCCGGTACACATTGCGGATCTGCTTCCCGACCGGCAGTAGGGGATTGAGCGATGCCCTGGCGTTCTGCACGATGAGGCTGATCTTCTTACCGCGGATTCGTTGCAGCTCGCGCTCGCGCAGACGTGTTAGCTCCTGGCCCTCGAACTGGATGCTGCCCCGCACGATTCTTCCCGGGGGGCGAATCAGTCTCAATATCGAGGCGGCAGTTATCGACTTCCCCGACCCGGTCTCGCCGACCAGGCCGACGAACTCTTCCGGCCCAATGGCGAGTGATAGACCGTTGACGGCCCGAACGGTTCCACTCCGGGTAAAGAAGTACGTGTGCAGATCCTCGATGGCAAGGACAGGTTCAGCTGTGGCGTCCGCCTCGCTGGAAGAAGCCGCGGACACCTCAGCGGGGCCGGATGAGGAGGATGCCATGGTTGGCTACTTCCGCCTGATAGCCGGGAATAATGACGGTTGTAGAGTCAATCTCTTCGATAATGGCCGGTCCGGTCACGAGGTTTCCATGGTGCAGCGCATAGCGGTCATATATGGGACAGTCGACAAAGTGAACGGCCTCGGAGAAGTACACACGGCGCGAGGACTTCAGAGCGTGAGAGGGGGAGGGGTCACCCTCGGGCACTTGCTTGAGCGGGGGTCGGGGAATCAAGCCGATGGCAGAGAGTGCAATGTTTACAACTTCCACCGGCTCTTCGGGCGCATGGAACCCGTAGCGCTGCTCGTGCTGAGCGTCGAACCGCGCCTTTATCCGGCCCAGGTCCTCTCGCAGATCACCGTCGTGCAGCGCGACTGGAAGCTTCCACGACTGCCCGATATATCGAAGATCCAGGTACCGCTCGAAGCGCGTTTGATCCCGCGTCAGCCCCTCCGTCGCGAGCGTTTGGGCAGCACTGGCTTCGAATCCCTGAAGCACGGATTCCAGTTCGTCCACGTCGACTTCGGCAAGCGGCTGGATGCGTGTAACTCGATAGTCATGGCGCAGGTTGCTGACCACCATGCCCAGGGCCGACGCAACGCCGGGGCTGGGCGGTACCACGACGGTTGGGATGCCGAGCTCGTGGGCCAGCTGATTGGCGTGGATCGGCCCGGCGCCACCAAACGCGACCAGAACAAACTCCCGTGGATCGTAGCCACGCTGGACCGAGATGAGTCGCATCGCCTGTACCATCGTGGCATTGGCAATCTCGACGATGCCCACGGCAGCCGCCACAACCTCGAGTCCCAGCGGGCGCGCGCAGTGCGTGTCGATCGCCTCCCGCGCCGCGTCCGCGTCCAGCGTAATCTCCCCACCCAGAAAGTACCCCGGGTTCAGGCGACCCATGACAAGATTGGCGTCGCTCACCGTTGGCTCCGTGCCGCCCCTGCTGTAGCACGCCGGTCCCGGATCGGCTCCGGCGCTGCGAGGCCCGACCCGAGGGAAACCTCCGGAATCGACCCAGGCGATACTGCCTCCACCCGCCCCGACCTCCACCAGGTCCATGACGGGCGCAAGAATCGGGTATCCACTGCCCTTTGCCAGACCGGTTCCGGAGCCCGCCACCGAGCCTACCTCGAACTCGCTGAGGATCGCTGGTTGATTGTCTCGGATGAGCCCCACCTTCGCAGTCGTGCCGCCCATGTCGAAGGAGATTGCGTCGGCGAACCCCGCGATCTCGGCGAGATACGCAGCGGCTGCGACCCCGGCCGCCGGACCGGACTCCAGCATGTACACAGGTCGATCTTTGGCGAGCGCAGCGCTCATGATGCCACCGCTCGATTGCACCACGTGCACGTCGGTGGGAAATCCGGCATGTGCCAGCCGCTGCTCAACCGTGCCAAGGTAGCGCTGCATCAACGGCAAGACATAGGCGTTGGTGACGGTCGTACTCGCACGCCAGTACTCGCGGATCTCGGGCGCGATCTCACTGGAGACGGAAATCGCTGCCTCCGGGTAGAGACGCTGCACTATTCCCCTGGCACGCTGCTCGTGTGCAGGATTCTGATAGGAGTGGAGGAAGCAGATGGCAATGGCATCGACGCCCTCCGCTCGAAGAGTCCCAACTGCCTCTGCAATTGCTGCCTCGTCGAGGGGTAGAACCACGTTTCCCTGATAGTCCAGGCGCTCAGGAATTTCCAGGGAAAGCCGGCGAGGCACGAGAGGAGCCGGCTTTTCTGTCTGGAGGTTATACAGCTCGTACCGGACCTGCCGCGCGATCTCCAGGAGGTCCCTGAATCCTTGCGTGACGAGCATTCCCACTCGCGCTCCACGGCGTTCCAGGACCGCGTTGGTGGCCACGGTGGTGGCGTGGATGATGTAGCTCAGGAGCTCCGGCCGCAATCCAACGCGATCGGCGAGCCGCTCGGTGACATGTAGGAAGCCCTCGGACGGATCGGCCGGTGTCGTGAGTACTTTGTCAATGAAGGTAGCCCCGGTTGCTTCGTCGATGAGGACACCATCGGTAAAGGTGCCACCGATGTCGACGCCCAATCGATATGCGTTCGTCACGCTTCGCTCCCTTTCGATGCCGCAAGATCGGCCCGCCGCGCGCGTGTCGCCTCCTCATCCACGCTTGCAGTAGCCTGATCGATCACGACGCCGTACAACTCGCAGGCGCGCGCCACCGATACCTTCCCGTCCATGATGTCGGCAAGTACGCGCCCCGGCTCGCGCTCCCACGGCGCACCGTACCCGCCCCCACCTCCCATCTGGATGCTGAAGGTATCACCGGCTTCGAGGTCGATCGAGAACTTGGACTTAAGCAATCGCGCCTCTCCCTCCGGGTTCAAGACATAATGAGCGGCGCGCGCGGAGCCGCCGCCGGCCAGCCCCCAGGGAGCGAACTTGGCCTTATCGGCAAGGACCGAGAACACCGTGGGCTGGTCGAACTGATAGTCTCGGCGTAGCCCCAACCCTCCGCGGAAGCGCCCGGCCCCTTCGGAATCAGGAATCAGCGCGTACCGGCTGATTCGAACGGGGTAGTTCGCTTCGGTCTCTTCGATCGGGGAATTCTCAGTGTTCTGCACAAAGGGTTGGACGGCATCTATTCCATCCTTCGTTAGCCGGGCGCCGAATCCGCCACCCATCGCCTCGTAGAAAACGTAGTATCCGGAGCTAGATCGGTCCCGAGCGCGTCCTGCAAAGGCAATATTGCAGAGACAGCCCTTGGACCCGGCCGCGAGCCGTTCCGGGACCGCCTGAGCGAGTGCCTGGAACGCCGTCTCCATCACCCGAAAGGCGGTCTCCCAGCCTCCACCGATGGCGGCTGGTCGCTGTGCGTTGACAACTGAGCCCTCTGGAGCGATGATATCCAGCACGCGATAGAACCCCGCGTTCACGGACACGTCGGCACGTATAAGCGACCGTATGGGGTAGGCGCAGCTCGACAAGATCATGGCATAGGTTGCGTTCAACGGACAGGGACGCTGGGGGTCAGAGCCCGTCAAATCAAATACCACATTGCCCTCGCCGACAGTGATCTGGACCACAACTTTGATCGGCGTGTCGGTCAACCCGTCGTCGTCCATGAATCCCTCGGCTCGGTAGGTGCCACGGGGGATTGACCGGAGCTCCTCACGTACGCGCCGCTCGGTGTAATCGAGGATCTCGGCAACGGCACGATCGATCGTGTCCCAACCGTACTTCTCGATCATCTCTTGCAGCCGGCGAATCCCCATGCTGGCGCCCGCAATCTGTGCCCGAAGGTCACCGCCGGTTTCCTTGGGTGACCGGATGTTGTTCACGATCAGCTGAAAGACGTTATCGTCGATGTGCCCCGCGTCGAGGACTCGCACGGGAGGAATGGTGAGCCCTTCGCCGAAAATGTCCTTCGACAGACCGGTAAGGCTTCCCGGCGTGCTGCCGCCCACGTCGAGATGATGAGCGAGGTTGGCGACGAAGGCCACCAGTGTGTCGCCGATGAAGACAGGCGATACAAGGCACACATCGTTGAGGTGAACGCCACCGCGGTGTCCATCGTTGCACAGGATGCCATCGCCGGGCTGCATGCGCTCGGGCCCGTACTCCTCGGTAATGCGAGGCACGAAGTGGGCGAGCGAGCCCAGATGGTTCGGCTGAGAGAACGATTGCGCAATCACCCTGCCGGAAGCATCGAAAATAGCGCATGAAAAATCGAGTCGGGTCTTGATGTTGGTGGAGTAGGCAGCTCGCTGGAGGGCCAGCGCCATCTCATCGGCAATAGCGGTCAGACCGTTTCTGATCACCTCCAGACGAATGGGATCTAACGGGACGGTCATGATGGCCATCGTTCTGCCTCCGCAGGCACCAGCACTGTGATGTACTCGGTCGCGTGCTGCAGGTGACGGCGTGTAATTGCAGCGCACTCTTCGCCATCCCGGCTCCGGGCAGCTGCCAGGAGCAGGTCGTGATCCGCATTATTGCCGACTACTGTGCCCGGCTGGTCTAGGAAGAGCCGGTTGTATGGTTCGGAAACATTGATAAGCTCCGAAATCATCTCGCACAGTCGTGTGCGCTCAGACGCTCGATACAGGGTCAGATGAAATTCGTTGTTGAGTTTGAGCCACTCCCTGGGCTCCTCGAACACCTGCGTCATCTCGCTCGCAAGGAGCTCCATCCGGTCCAGATGCTCGTCCGTCAGGTTAGGTGCGCCGAGTCGAGCCCCCATGCTCTCTAGCTCAAACCGGATTTCGTACACCTCATGAATCTCGCGTGGAGTCGGCCGCGAGACCACGACTCCCTTATTCGTGATCGAGCGGAGCAGGCCCTGTTCTTCCAGAGCTCGGATGGCCTCGCGCACCGGTGCCCGGCTGACTCCGTAGGCTGCTGCCAGCTGGGTCTCCACCAGCCTGTCGCCTGGCCGGTACTTGTTGTGGAGAATGTCCTCGAAGAGCGCGCGCTGCACCAGCTCACGCAGAGTGCGGTAGCTTGACCGAGGATCCATGCGTTCCATTGCCTGTAGCTGGCTCTTCATGGAATCCTTTCGGGGATTGGATTGAAACACGCGTGCCGGCGGTCAGCGTGTCGTCGGGTCAAGGTATGCACGGATACCATCTCCTACCAGGGCGAAGCCCAGGACGATAACGCCGATAACAGCACCGGGAAAGAGCGCTGCCCACCACTGGCCCGTGATGAGACTTGGTGCTCCCACGGCCACCATATAGCCCCACTCGGGTGTCGGGGCCGGAACACCGGCACCGACGAAGCTCAAGCCGGCTGTCAGAAGGAGCGCCTGGCCCGCGACTACCGACCCATTGACAAGGGTTGGCGTCAGGGAATTGGGCAGTACGTGAAAGAGAATCAGTCGTAGCTCGGAATTCCCGGCACAGCGCGCGGACTCTATGTAGGTTTCCTGCCGGGTGTGCAAAACGGCGCTACGTGCCAGCCGTACAAAGATCGGAATCTGCAGGGCGATCAGGACATAGATCACCACATAGATGTTTCTGCCCAGGCTGCTGACCAGGGCAAGTGCCAGCACAAATATGGGAAAGGCCTGGAAGACGTCCATGAAACGCAGGATGGCATCGCTGAGCCATCCGGTCCAGCCGGGCCTGCCGAAGTAGAATCCTGACCACACTCCTATCGCCGTGCCCACACTCGCGCCGGCCAGGGTTGAGACAAGAGCAATGGTCAGATCGATTCTGGCTCCCCAGACGATACGGGAGAAGATGTCGCTGCCGTTGATGTCGGTTCCCAGCCAATTGTGGGTACTCGGAGGCAAAAGGATCCTGCTGGCGTCCGCATCCTCCGGGCCGTAGCGGGCTATAAGCCCCGAGAATATTGCCATAACGACCGCACCCAGGACGATAACGACGCCCAACAAGAATGGAAGGCGCTTGTTGGAGATCTGCCATCGCTGGGTGATGCGTTCGGAGACAATCACGATGTGCTCATTCGTCAGTATTCGAGACGCGGGTCGACAATCAGGTGCGTGAGGTCAACCACTAGATAGATGAGGAAGTTCGCCATGGCGGCGAGGAGTACGAAGGCCTGGACAGGAGAATAGTCGGCGCGTACCACCGAGTCGACCACGTACGAGCCCAACCCGTTCCAGGAGAAGACCTTCTCGACCAGTACGTCTCCGCCGAGGAGGTACCCGTAGGTGAGGCCCATGAGGGTGAGTATGGGTGGGAGGCCGTTTCGAAGAGCATAGCGCAGGACGACTCGATCGGGGAGCCCGCAGGCGCGAGCGTAGGTACACATGTTGGATCGCAGCATCTCGTCGACGGTAGAGCGAGTCATTTTCACAATGCCGGCCGTGTACACGATGCTCAGCGTCAGGACGGGCAGAATGAGATGCGAGAACGCGGAGCGAAATGCCGTCCAGTTCTGAGTCAGCAGACTGTCGACGGTGTAGAAGCCGGTAACGTGCTGCGGTGGATTGACCTCGATGTCGAGGCGGCCGGTGGGAGACGGTAACCATCCAAGCTTGAAGAAGAAGATGTACGACAGGGCGAGAGCCAGCCAGAAGTCGGGAAATGACCCGGACAGTAGACCGTAGAAGGCGATGCCGCGATCCAGAAACCGAGCTCTGGTAAGAGCAACCAGCAGCCCTGCCAGGAGCCCTCCCAGCATGATGATCAGCGAAGAGAGCGTAATGAGCTCGAGCGTCGCCGGCAGGCGATCTTTCAGCTCGTCCGTCACCGGCCGCGTGGAGAACCAGGAGTCGCCCCAGTTCCCGTGGAGCAGATCGGAGATGTACGTTCCGTACTGCACGGGTAGAGGCCGATCCGTGCCGAGATGATGCTCCATTGCGTTGAGCGTGTCGGGGGTGGCGAAGGGACCGACGAGCTCGTACGCAGGATTCCCCGGGAGAATGCGGAGAATGACAAAGGTCACAACCGTGATGGCTAAGATTTGGGGTATGGCGAGAAGAAGACGCCGAGCAATGAACTTTGTGAGTCTCACCGTTGCCTCGGGCTAAAGAGTACAACCTGATATGGTTCCTCGACACGCCCTGTGCGTGCCGGTTTCGGGTAGCCACCCACTCCACCACGCATGCACGCGAACCCTGCGGTGCATGGAGAGCGGGAGGTGACGGAGGACCGAGCCGTCGGAGTGAGGGCGTCAGGATGAGTGTGACCTCACAGCGTTGACCTTGCCACCCCGTCACCGTCGCGAGCACAGTGCTATTTGTCAAGCGATTTGACGGTCCGCTACTTGAAGTCTACAACCGACCAGTCGACCGCCTCTCCTGGGTACCAGTTGATGTTCTTGAGGTTGTTGCGGGTGGCTACGTGGAATCCGGTCTGTCCGATCCACAGCCATCCGGCGTCATTGATGAGTATCCGGGCAACCTGCTGATGCGCTCGGACACGCTGCCGCCAGTTCAGGATCTTGCCGGCCTGGATCAGTGCCTTGTCGAACGCCGCGTTCTTGTACCCGCCCCAGTTGTTCGAACTGGTAGACAGGTAGAACACTGCCAGGATGTAGTGCGGGTCGGGGGAGTCGGCGCCGAAGTTGTAGTACCCCAGTGGTGTCTTGGCCGAAAAGGCAATCTGATTGAAGGCAGCGGCCGGCACGCCCTTCAAAGCGAGATGCACGCCAATCTTCGCGAAACTGGTCCTCAGCTGAATACCCATCTGCTCCGCGTCCGGCTGGGACGTCGGGTACGTGTAGTAGGTTGAGAACCCACTCCCATGCCCTGACTGCTTCAAAAGCTGCTGGGCCTTCTTGAGGTCGAGCGTGTAGGGGAAGAGGGAAGGATCGTAGCCGGCGTCGGCCGCGGCTAGAGGACCGGCACCACGTAGGGCGAAGCCCTTGTAGACCTGGTTGACGATCGCGTCGTAGGGCACGGCATAGGAAAGTGCCTGGCGCACAAGGGGATTGTCAAGCGGCGGGTAATTGCGATTGAGCGGGCTCTGGAGCAGGTCGTATCCCCTGAAGCTCCAGATCTTCACACCCGGACTCCCTGCCAGAAAGTGTAGCTGTTGAGGGGAGAGGTCCTGTGCGACATCGACATCGCCGCGCGCCAGGAGCGCCACCCTGCTCGACGCGTCCGGTACGATCTGGAAGCGAAGGCGCTTGACCCGGGCCTTGAACGGGTGATGATCGTCCGCGACCATGACGACTTCCTGCCCGGGCACCAATTTTTCGAGTTTGTACGGGCCGAATCCTGCGTCGTGGGTCTTGAGCCATGCGGTCGCCCAGGGATCCGAGTGAGTTGCATGCTTCCTGGCGGCAGTGGAGTCGACGATGCCACGCCAGAACGTGCTCATCTCGAGAAGCAGATCCGGTGTCGGCCCCGTGAGGTGGAACTCTACTGTGTAGCGGTCAGCGACCTTGACGCTGTTCGGACCGGCCAGATTCTGAATCGTGTCGAAGAATGAACCGATGCCCTTTACGGCAAAGCTCCTGGCGACCATCCATTTGACGTCGTGTGCTGTGAGCTCGTTCCCGAGGTGACTCTTCCAGCCCTTTCTCAGATGGAAGGTCCACACCCGACCGTTGGGGGACACACTCCACCGCTCCGCCATTCTCGGTTTGGTGATGCCCTGGTAGTCCTGCGCCTGCCAGGCAACACTGTAGCCGGCTCCCTCTGGTTTCCAGCGCCATCGGGTGAGGCGGTCGTTGAGATTGAATATCTCATCGTATACATCCTTGCCGAAGAAGAACTCGTAGTCGAGTCCCGGCGGAGTCGTCGAGGCGGCGATGATGATCTCTTGTCGCTTTGATGCGGGCGCTGAGTCGCGCTCGCTCGCGAGTGCATGTGCCGCCGAGAGGGGACCGGTCGCGGTGGCGCCGATGCCGAGCGCCGCCGCAAGGCGGACAAAGTGCCGCCGGCTAAGGCGTCCCTGTTTGAAAGCGAGGAGCAGTCGTTCGGGGTCTTTCAATTCCTCGGCAAGGTTGTGCGCAACCTCAGGATCAACGGCTCCTTCAAAGGCTCGGTTCGTGTCGTCCATGCCTATCCTCCTTCTCGGGCCACGACTTGAGCCATCCTTGCCGCTCATCAAGGGCCGCACGTCGGACAACTCAAGTGCTTGCTACAAGGGATCCTACTGCTAGTACGCTGACCGAACGATTTGTTCTCCTGCCTCCTTCTTGTACGGAAAGAATAGTCGACTGTATACAATCTACAGTCGACGCAACCGTTGGTCAAGAGGCTCTTTTGTCGCTATCCCAAAGTGTTGTCGTCTGCACCATAGACGCTACGCGGTGTCGTTGGGTTGGAGTGGCGTGATACCCTGTGGGCTGATGAAGAGATGCCGGGGAGGGAAAGATGCACTGCGCAAAGTGCAGGAGCGAGAGGTTCACCAAGGCGGGGTTCAACCAGCAGGGACGGCAGATCGTCCGATGCACTGGGTGCGGCCGGCGGCAGACGGAGCGCTCCTCTTCTCCCTTCGGCGGCTCTCGGTTCCCCAATGACATCATTGCCCCCGCTGTGCGCTGGTATCTCCGCTTCCGCCTGTCCTACGTGGACATCGTTGAGCTCCTCGCCGAGCGCGGCATCTCCGTCGATCCTTCAACAATGTTCGACTGGGTCCAACGATCCAGCAACTTGCTTCCCCATTCAATGACCCACCTCCTCAGGAGGGGACCGAGGTCGAGGTCATCGACCCGAGGCATCCCCTCTTCGGGCGCCGGTTCCTGCTGCGCTCGCTCAGCGCTCCCCTGCATGGCCCTGCCCACGTCTGCGTGGTCTACCGCGAGTACATGACCTTGCGCCTCCCGCTCGCCGCGACTACGCTGGCAGCACCTCGGCTCGGGATTCCCACCAAGCTGACGCTCGAGGCGGTGACCGACTTCCTCACTCTGGCCGAGGCATGGGAGGCCCTATGTCCAACCAACCTGACGAGCTCTGGCGACACCTGTCCCCCGACCTGTGCCAGGACATCCGCGCCGAGCTCTCCTCCATCTTCTGCGAGGTGATCGATGCCTACCTCCGAACTCATCACCCCCCAGCACCTGGCGCGCAAGGCCCTGATCTATGTCCGCCAGTCCAGTCCCCATCAGGTGCTCTCCCACCAGGAGAGCCAGCGCCTCCAGTACGCCCTGGCCGAGCACGCCGTCGCGCTCGGGTGGCGGCCTGAGGATGTGCACACCATCGATGCCGATCTGGGCCTGACCGCGACCGCCGCCGAGCATCGCCAAGGCTTCAAAGATGTGGTCGCCCAGGTGACCTTGGGGGAGGTGGGCATTATCCTCTCCTATGAGGTCGCCCGGCTGGCCCGCAATTGCTCGGATTGGTATCCCTTGCTTGACCTCTGCGGTTATAGGGGGTGCTTGATTGCGGATGATGACGGCATCTACGATCCGGGCTCGGCCAACGGTCGGTTGCTCCTCGGATTGAAGGGGCAGTTGTCGGAGTATGAACTGCACACCATCCGTGCCCGCCTGACCGCCGGCTTGCTCAACAAAGCCAGGAGGGGGGAACTGGCGCTCCAACTGCCGGTGGGGCTAGTGCGGGATGCCCTGGGCAGGGTCACCAAAGACCCGAACCGGGAAGTCCAGGACCGGGTGCAGCTGGTCTTTACCACCTTCCTGGAGGTGCGCTCCGCTAGCAAGGTGCTGCAGCACTTCAACGCGCGCAGCCTCTCTCTCCCCCGGCGCGATCGTTTCGGTGATGTGGTCTGGAAGCAGCCGACCGTCGCCGCCCTCCTGGCCATCCTCAAGAATCCGGCCTACGCCGGCGCCTTTGTCTACGGCCGCACCCGCACCCGTAACTTAACCCATAGTTTGGCCGTGGTGGCCAAGTTATGCTTCCAATGGCCGATGGGTTCGTGAGGCTGCGCTGGTCACGTCCCCCAGCCGAGCTCGCGTAGCACCTCCTTTCGCTCCACCATTGCCATGGGATCTCGGACGAATCCCGGCTGACTGATCAGGGCGGCGATCCGACCGGCGCTGGGATAGAGCCCCTGCTGGTGCAGCTGCACGGCGGCCTGAAGGAAGAGGATCCCCCCGTGTGCCCTGGGCCCAGCAAGTAGGACCGCCCCAGGAGCGGGAGGATCTCGTCCTCGACCAAGCGGCGCACGAGCACCCCATGGGTGGTGGCCAGGCGGGCGACGTAGCCGGTCAGGCTCTCCACCCCAGGCGTCCCGATCCCCACTGGCTCCAGCGAGAAGAGGCGGCTGCGCGGCGGGATCGGAGGACGCGCCAGGTCCCACCCCTCGTAGACCGTCAGCTCGTCAGCCCTCATGCTCCACCCTCCCATGGCCGACTGGATCGCGCGTCGGGCGTCGCTGGGCAGCTCGACCGGCGGACACCGTGGGGCCATCCCGGTCGACCGGGAAGCTCCCAACCCGTTCGACGTGGCTGCGGGGAGTGCCTTCGGTTCTATCTCCAGTCCCAGGAGCAGGCGGAGCTCATCGCGCTCCCGGTCGGTCTGCACGAGTGCCGCTTCCCCCTCCGTGCTCTCGCGCGCCAGGCTCAGCAGAGTGCGTGTGGAGGCCGCGTGCCGCTCCAGGTGCTGTCGGTCCAGGGTAGAGGCACCCGCCTCCAGCGCCGCTGCCAGGCCCCGTTGCAGCCAGTTCTTGAGCACCCCGACACAGCCGGCCGAGCGCTCGTAGAACTCCTCCCAGTGTCCGAGCAGGTCCGGCTCCGCAGCCAGGGGCAGGTGGCGTTGGAAGGTCAGGAGCACGCTCTTGAAGGCCAAGAGGTCCTCCGCCACCTCGGCGTGGTAGCGCCCGAAGTGGATGACCACACTGCGGCGGCTCAACTGGGCGCTCAAGTCGGCCAGACCGAGGAGCTCGTAGGTGCCGACCAGCACGTGCACCGTCCCGCTCAGCGCCGCCAGCGACTTGAGCGTGTCCATCTGGTCGAGCAGGCGCCGGCCGCTGGTCAGGCGCTTGAGGTGCTGCGCCTCGTCCACGATGACGACGGCGACCCGGCGCTGACACAGGCACTCCTCGAGCGCCCGGCGCAGGTCTGCCGCGGCCGTGCTCCGCTCGATCCGCACCCGCCCGGTCCCATGATGGCCATTGCCCCGCAGCGCATGGTCGATCTTGTGCTCGATGAGCGGTTCCTCCAGGGCCAGCAACGCTCGGGTGTAGTAGTCTTTCCAATTGAACTGGCCCGATTCCGGCGCCGCCGCCTCGAGCGCGACCACCGGGAGGCGACCGGGATCCCGCTCCAGCTCGGGCAGCGCCCGCTCGATCAGCTGCTGCTCGAGCCGCAGACGCAGGGTTGTCTTGCCGACCCCGGTCGGCCCGATAACCAGGATCAGCGACGCCCCGGCGGGCTCACGGACGGTGTTCAGCACGGCCAGGTGAGTGTGCTTGAGGCGGGGATGGGCGACGACCTTGGCGGCGAAGTAGGCGAGGCGATCCGCGGGTGGCTGCGCCAGGAGGTGGGGCGGGAAGCGCTCGGCAGCCGCCATCAGTCGTAGTCCTCATAGACGATTAGGCACGCATCGGTCGGAGCAGACGCGGTGCTCGGCTGTAGCCCTGCTCCGTCGGCTCCGCTCGCCTTCGCCAGCGAGGCAGCTTGGGGTGCCTGACTGCACGTGCCGATGTGGCGGACGTTCCGGGCCTCGGCATCCCGCAGGCGCTGCTCCAGCAGCACCTCTTCTGCCTGCAGCGAGTCCAGGAAGTCGGCCAGTTTGCGCGCCGTGATGGGGAGCTGCTGGCCGTGGCGCTGCAGACGGCGGCGCAACTCCGCGGTGGCGAGCAGGATCTCTCGCTCCGAGCGGCCGGCGAAGGAGGCGTGGTGCTCGGAGATGCAGCGGACCCAGCGCCCCTTGACGAAGGCGTGGGCCAGGCCTGCGTCGAAGGGGTCGAAGCGCACCGGCACCTGGGTCCCTTCGATGACCGGATCGAGGAATGTTGAAAGTCAATTAGATTTGCCGGCCCACGAGATGCGCAACGAGCCTCACGCGGCTGCCGAGGAAGGGAGACCAAGATAGGCAGCGAGCGCAGGCACGATCCCGAAGAGGGTGAACGAATAGTGGGGCGTGTCGGCGTGGGAGGCGTTGCG
>Ga0207416_1001192_pt1 | contig 36707 bp, 31 predicted proteins | sample PaiPotPPM11metaG_FD_184107 | JGI IMG/M metagenome (GOLD analysis project Ga0207416, IMG submission 184107) | Iron sulfur acid spring bacterial and archeal communities from Banff, Canada, to study Microbial Dark Matter (Phase II) - Paint Pots PPM... ...
CGCCGTCTGCCGGTCCGGCAGCGGCCGCCAGCGCGCCATCCCGTTGCCTCCTCATAGAACTTTCGTTCTACCATGTACGCTGGCGCGACGTGCGCGCCGACACCGAACGGCGGTGCAACGTGGTCGGCCGCTAGCGCCGGAGGAACGTCTCCAACGCGCCGGTGAGCGCGTGGGCCATCCAGCCGGGATGCCCGGACAGTAGGCTAGCGCTTCGTGCGAGGCAATCCAGGTCTTCCGGCGTCAATGTTCCTGGCATGGGTTCCTACTTGCCCAGAGTTCCGGCGAAGCGGGCCAGTGCGCCGCGCCGCGCTAACTCCACAGTTCCAAATGGCGCTAGCGGAGTGCGAGCAGGAGCGCCGCCCACAGCGCCACCAGCAGGGCCGTTCCGATCAAGCTGAGTGGGAACGCCAGGCGCACGGTCAACTACAGCCGCGCCCCCGGCCGCCGTGGCACGAGCAGCACGCGCTGGCCGGCCAGCCGCATCGCGAGCCGGAGCAACCACCGCCCCATCACTCGCCGCCCGCGCCATCGGCCGGCGGCACCGGCGTATAGGCCAGGATGTCGCAGACCGTGCAGTTGAAGTAGCGGCAGAGCTTGTCGAGCGTGTCGCGGTCGAAGCGGCTGGCTCGATCGTGGTAGAGCGCGAACGCGGTCCCGTAGGCAACGCCCGCGTCCCTGGCTAAGTCCTGGATGCTGGCCCGCCGCTCGCCGAGCAGCGCGGATACCCGGTTGACGATCATCGCTCCTCCCCACCTCGCCTCTCGCTACGTGCGTTCATTCTACACGATTCTGTAGGAAATGTGCCCCTACCTATTGACATCCCACTACATCTTGTTGTATAATATCTACAGGAAGTTAGAGAGTAGGAGCAAGCAGATGGTCAAGCTTACCGCCCCCGTCACCCCCGCCTGGGTCAGCGCCAATGACCGCGCCTACCAGAATCGCCAGGCTGGCCGCGTCGTCACCCTGGTAGCCCCCGGCGTCTACCAGTGCCCCAGCTCGAAGGCCGATGGCACGGTCTATACCCAGCGCATCCTGAACGTCGGCCAGCTCCAAGCCACCTGCGATTGCCCCCACGGCCAGCACGGCGCCGCCGGCCACTGCTGGCACAGCGCCGCCGCCCTGGCCGCCGAGGTGTGCCGGGTGAGCCGGCCCCGCCCCAGCGCCGAGGAGGCAGCCCGCAAGATGGCGCGCTTTGCCCGGCGCTAGCCTGCTGGCGTGCGGCCCCGGCGGACCCCCCCCGAGGCGCCGGCCCATCCCCGGTGTCGCTGGACGTCAGCGGCAGGCGAGAGCAGGGAGCAAGCAATGGAGCAGGTAGTCATCATCATCGCCACCATGGCGGACGGCACGGTCATTCGGGAGCGGACGGCCGACTTTGGCCGGTTCGTCACCCTCGCCCTGGCGTTCCGCGCCGACCCCGCGTGCGTCCGACTGGTCTGGGTGGTGATCGACCCGCCGCCCCGGCCGCCAGCGCACGCCGCAGCCGTCGCCCGGCTGCCCTTACCCCAGGCGGCCGCAGCCTGGCCCAGCTCGCCACCATCGACGCCAGCGACCTCGACGCGCCAATACCGTGGTGAGATGAGCGCGCCAAGTCCGACGACGAACACGACTGGGCTTTTGTCTTCCACGCCGACGGCTACGAGGCGCGCTGCCCCTGCGGCCTGGTCGTGACCGTGGCGACGGACCCCGATTGGCGGCAGACCGGCAAGGTACGCCTACACGAGCAGCCACCACCGTCGGCGATGGCGACTGGAAAGACGCCCTCTTGCGGCTAGCGCTGCCGCAACCTGGCGCCGCGTGGCCGCAAGAGGGTAGAGCGGCGATCGGGCCACGTGACCCGAGGAATGCGGCGGATCCTCTAGCGGGTCCGCTGGGCGGCCGCCCCCCGGCCGCTACGGGCCGAACTGGATCACGGCGGTCCCTTCGGTCACCTCGGGCGGAGTGCCGGCCGCCTGGGGCGCGTTCTGGCGGATCCACTCGGCGGCGAGCCGCGTGGACTCCGCGGTGCCGGCGGCGTCCTGGTAGACGCTGATGCTGGCCCCGCCGTCTCCCGAGCGGACCAGATAGTAGGCGACGAAGCCCGGGACGCCCCGGATCAGTTGCTCCACGTCGGCGCGGCGCTGCTCCAGGGTGTCCATCAGTTGGGCGGCGTTCCTGTACCGCCGGATCACCACGTGCATATCAGCCCTCCCTCGGCCACGGCGCCGCCGTCGGCGCCGCATGGCGCTACCGACCAGCATACGGACGTCCGCCGGGTTGTCAAGGGGGCGAGCGTGGGAGGGTGCGCCGCAGCGTTGTGCAAGCTAGCTGGCTTTCTTTTGCGAGGGCCGGTGCGATCGGATGGGGCGGTCGCTGAGCTTGCGCGCGGCGGAGCGGAGCAGGCGCCGGTGGGGGCGAGCGATGAGGCCTGACGGCGGCGCGGGCCCGGGGGTGGCGCCACGGTCGGCGAACGTAACCGGCTACCATGGCTCCCATCGGCGGAGGGTCGTGGTTGCGACCGTGGCGACCGAGGATGACCGGGTGAAGGAGGGACAGACGCGATGAAGCTCAGCGCGCTCAAGGGGATGCCGGTGGTCAGCCTGGGGGACGGGACCAAGGTGGGCGCGGTGCGGGATGTGCTGGTGGACACGGCGGCGCTGCGCGTCGTGGCTTTGGTGCTCGAAGGCAGTAGCGGGGCGTCGCGCTTGCCGTTCGCGGCGGTGCGCCGGATCGGCGCCGACGCCGTCATGGTGGAGCGGGTCGAGCTGACGCAGGGCGCCACCGGGCAGGCGACGACGGAGCAGCTGCGCAGCCTGGAGGAGCTCGGCGGCCTCAAGGTCGTGGACGGCGCGGGGACGTACCTGGGCGACGTGCAGGATGTGGACTTCGGCGAGCAGGATGGTCAGGTGCGGGAGCTGGTGGCGCAACGGGGCGGGATCCTGGGGATGGGCGCGACCGAGGCGCGGATACCGGTCGCCGCGATCCGGGGGATCGGGACCCAGCTCGTGACCGTCGACCTGGCGACCACGGCTGGGTAGGGACCCGACGCGGACGGGCCCGGTGACCGTCGTTGCCTCCCCCGGCCGCCGGGGCGTGCCGGACTACTGCGAGGCGCTGCGTCTCGCGGCGGGAGCGAGCTGGCGGCTACTGCTTCGCGGACCGTACCTGCTGTTCCGGCCGCGGGGGCAGCACGCCCCGGCAAATCGTGCAGACCAGGGCGCTCGGCGGGTTTTGTTCGCCGCACGTGGGGCAGCGCACCGGCTCGGTTACCGCGGGGGGCGGGCTCCGCTTGCCGCGGAGCCTGTCCCAAAAGCTCATCCTGACCTCCCTCCGAATGTCGGGCGTCCGACGGCTAAGGTAACATCGCTCCTGAGCATACGGAAGCGGCGGCGGAAGAGCAATGCCGCTCCCGACCGCGGCGATGAGCGCCGAACCGCGGACCCGCCCCCGCCGGGGCGTGCCGGCGATCGTGCCCCAGGATGCCCGGAACGGGTCTGGTAGCCGTGGCCTTGGGCGCCGCCGGCGCCGAGGCGGGGAAGTCGCCCGTCGGCCAAGCGGTCACTCCGGCGGCGGCGGCGGGTCGCGGTCGCGGTGCTGGACGCGATCCAGCCAGCGTCGGTACTCGGCGAGCTCGACGCGCTGCTCGGTGAGGGCGCGGTCGAGGCGCTCCAGCGACTCGTGGAGGGGCTGGAGCTGCCCGGCGAGGCTCCGGAGATACTGCTCGGGCGGGGACGCCTCGTGCCGGATGGCCTGCTGCAGGCCCCGGATGGTGGCGTCGAGCGGGGCGACATCCCGCGCCCAGAACGCCCGGAAGGCGTCTAAGGCGCCAAGGACGGCGGAGGTCCTGGACGCGACATCCTCCCCGAGTCGGCGGAGCTTCTCGTCGAGGCCGGGCTGGCCTTCCATGGTCCTCTCCCACGAGCGGCGCTCGGTGTCCCGGCCCTCAGCCGGCGACGGACCTACCACGGCACGGGGCGCTCTTGGCACTCCCTTACCGGCGCTGCCGCCGAGCTTGCCGATGCGGGCATAGAGCTCGCCGCCGTGCCGCTCCTTGGTGACTTCGCCACCCTTGCGCCCGATCTCGGCGAAGTGCTCCAGGCTGTAGTGCTCCCGCACGGCCTGGCCGCCGCGCTTGCCCAGCTCGCGGAAGTGCTCCGGGCCGTACTTGTCGCGCGTGGCCTGGCCGCCATGCTTGGCCTCGGCGGTGCCGGGTTTGGGTCCCCGCTTTGCCATCGCCGTGCCCCGTTCGGTGTGCGCCGCGCGGCTGCCGTTCCCAGTACCGTAGTATAGGTCCCTCCGGTGGGCACCGGAGCAGGAATGGCCGTAGGAACGCCCAGGACGCCCCAGAACGCCTCCTCCCCTCGTCATTGCTATCATTGGTCGGGACAAGGGAAGAGGACCGTATGGCGTTCCGCTATCAGAATCGCAAGGGCCGGACGTACTACCTGCACGGCCGCACGGTGCAGATGCGCAACCAGCGAGAGCAGCAGATCTACTACTTCGCCAAGGACGCGGAGGGGGCGCTGGACGCGCTGCCCGACGGCTATGAGGTGACCGAGGTGACCTCGTCGGCGCTGCCCGTGCTCAAGAAGGCCGCGGCGAGTACGGCCGGCGCCTAGCCCCCGCGTCCGTGATTGTGGCGGCGCTATCCTGGTCGGGTGGACCGCATCGACCGCGGCGAGGGGTACGGCTTCCTGACCGGCCCACCGACTCGCGCCGAGCCGCGGCGGTAGCTACACGGCGCGCCGCCCCATCACCAGGTTGTAGACGACGACGATGATGGCAATAACCAGCAGGATATGGATGAGACTCCCGCCGAGGTGGAGCACGAAGCCGAGCAGCCAGAGCACGACCAGGATCACCGCCACGGTCCACAGGATGTTCACGAGCGACACGGGCATCCTCCTTCCAGGGAGCATCGACGTGCAAGCGCCGAGCCGCACCGACCCAGCCCGGCAAGCGTACGCGGCCGGCCGGCCGATGGCAAGCGTCGGCGAGCGTCCTCCCGGAGTCGCCCCGACCCGATGCCGAGCCGGCGGACTTTACGTTAGCAGATAGCGGTGTTATACTTGTGGCTGGAGAATGCGCGATGGCGACGGTGGGCGAGCGGCTGCGGTCGGCGCGGGAGCGGCGGGTGCTGACGCAAGCGGACCTGGCGACGAAGGCCAAGGTGACGGTGGTCGCCATCTCGCGCATCGAGAACGGCCGCCTGGACGGCCCGCCGCGGCAGAGCACGGTGCGGCGGCTGGCAAAGGCGCTGAAGGTGGATCCGGCCTGGCTGCTGTTCGGGGAGCAGCCGGGCGAGTCACCCGTGCCGAGGGGGTAGCATTGCACAGCAGCGGCCGGCGGGTCGGAGTCGCTGGCCGCGCCCTGCCTCCGGTGCGGGGGCAGCGAGTACCGGTCAGGAGGAGGAAAGCCCAGTGACCAGCACCCAGCGCGCAGTATCGCGCGAGGCCCAAGCAACGGCAAGTGTTCCAGCAGCCGTCCCGGCAAAGCGCCTAGCGCACAAGCGCGCGGACGGCGAGGGCAGCATCAGCCCGCATAAGAGTGGCCTGTGGCGCGGGCGGCTGATGGTCGGCTACCTGCCCGACGGCAAGCCCGACGTGCGGGAAGTCTACGGCAAGACGCAGCAGGAGTGCCGGCGCAAGCTGGCCGAGTTGCGACGACGGGCGGAACAGGGGATGCTGCCCAGCAGCGCCGCCGATCGCCAGACGGTGGCGGCGCTCGTTGGTCGCTGGCTGGAGGCCAGCAAGGGCAGCCTCGGCGGACGCACATGGCAACGCTACGCGACGGTGGCGCGGCTGCACATCTTGCCGGACCTCGGCAGGATCAGGCTGGGCGCCCTGCGCGCCGACGACCTCCAGCGGCTCTACGCGCGGAAGTTGGAGGCAGGACTGTCGCCGTTGACGGTGCGCTACCTCCATGCGGTGATCCATCGGGCGCTGCACGAAGCGGTGCAGTGGGGCGAGCTGCCGCGCAACGTGGCCGACGCCGCCAAGAAGCCGGCACCGTTGCACCGGGAGATCCACCCGCCGACGCCAGCGGAGCTGCGGACGCTATTGGACCGGGCCGAGGAACGCGCGGACCCGCTCCGTGCCCTCTGGGCGACAGCGGTGTACTCCGGCTGCCGCGAAGGGGAGCTGCTGGGGCTGACCTGGGATGATGTGGACCTCGACGCGGGGACGCTGGCGATACGACGGACGCTCACCGGTGTTGTCGCTGGCGTTCCCTCCTTCGATAAGCCGAAGACCCAGCGGAGCCAGCGGACCGTCAAGCTCGCGGCATACGCCACCGCGGCGTTGCGCACCCACCGACAGCGCCAACTGGCCGACCGTCTGGCCCTGGGCACGGACTACGCGCCCTACCGCCTGGTGTTCGCGTCCCACGTCGGGACGCCGCTCTTGCGCCGCAACGTCTTGCGCTCCTTCAAGGCCGCGCTGGCCCTGGCCGGATTGCCGCCGACGGTGCGCTTCCACGACCTGCGCCACGCCGCCGCGACGCTGATGCTGGCCGCCGGGGTGCATCCGAAGGTGGCCGCGGAGCGCCTCGGCCATAGCGACGTGCGCATGACGCTCAACGTCTACAGTCACGTGCTCAGCGGCCTGGACGCGGACGCCGCCGACCGCCTGGAGCGCGCGGTACACGGCGCCGCGCCCAGTTAGGGTATCCATTAGGGGAGGAAGGCGATACCGGGCGCCCCGTCGGCTCGGAGCAACCCTTGTTCCCTCTGGTAGGAAGGGTGGACCTGAGCGGGCTCGAACCGCTGACCCCCACAATGCGAATGTGGTGCTCTCCCAACTGAGCTACAGGCCCGAAGAACCGCTGTCAGTGTACCACGCTGCCAAGCGGAAGGAATGGCGCCACGCGGCCGGCAACCGCCCCTGGGGGCTGGCCCTACACCGCCTCCAGCGCCCAAAAGGTACGGCACAAGAGGAAGCGGGGAACGCGGCGTTCTAGGCGCTCCAACACCCCCACAACCGGCAATGGGAGGCGTCGATACACGTACGGCGAGATCAGAAAACAAGGACGGGCGACCCTCAGGTCCCAACCGGCGGCGCGCGCCAGCGAGCGGAACTCATCGCGGCCCACGGTGGCCACGCGCGCCCCCCAGCGTTGCCGGCCCACCGCCAGCAGCGAGCGCGGCGACCAGGAATAGGTGTCGCACACCAACGTCCCCCCGGCACTGGTAACCCGTCGGAGCTCTCGCAGCAGCGGCGCCGGATCGGCGAAATGAAAGAGAAAGCGTACCGTCGCAATGCCGTCACAGGCGCCGTCACTCAGCGGTAGCGCAAAAGCGTCCGCCTGCACGGCGGGTCCAGCGCCGCCGCGCCCGGCCACCCGGAGCATGGCGAGTGAAGCGTCGCACGGAATGACCCTGTCGCCGCGACCGCGCAACGCCTTGGTCAGGCGACCCGTGCCACAGCCGACATCCGCCACGACACCACCGGCGGGGAGCAGGTCACAGGCCAGCGCCAGCTCGCGAGCATTGACGCGCGCTCCGCTGTCACCACCGAAGCGCTGGGCGTCGTAGGTATCCGCCACGTCCACTCGCCGGTAGAAGGAGCGCTTCTCCACCGCCTGACCCTGCGCGGAGGGTTGCTCCTCTCGAGCAACGGGCTTGAAGCGGATGAGCTTGCCTCGATCGGGAGGCCGTACACCGCCGTTGTCACGCGCCTGCATGCTCACCGTGAGGAGCCTCCCACGGCCACCCGGCCAACATGGTCAGCTACCGCCATGAGTGGAGTGATGGCTAGGTCCGTTGCGGCCGTGCCTACGGCCCCAGCCTCGCCAGTCCCCATCCCACGAAAGGCAAACCATAGGCCGGCGGGAACCCAAATCCACAGCGTCACCAGCCGGGCCAGCAGCGCCGCGGCGAGCGCGTAGGCGCCGTCGCCGCCCAACCCCACCACGGTGGCCACCAGTGATGCTTCCACCGCGCCAACTCCCGCCGGCAGCAAGGAGAGGCCACCAACCAGACCGGCCAGACCCCAGGCCAGCGCGGCGCCGGCCAGTGGGATAGACAGGTCCACCGTGCGGGTGGCCAGCCAGAACAGCACGGCGTCGCAGCTCCGGGCGATCAGCGCGCACAGCACGGCCAGGCCCACGGACCGGATGCCGGCGATCGACAGCAAGCCGCGCAGGATCTGCTGCAGCCGGTAGGTGTAGGACGTTGGATTGTCGGTCGCGGACGCTCGCCGCTTCAATAGCAAGCGCAATGCAATCGGGAGAGCGGCCAGGCACGGCAACAGGCAGATCGCCGCGATCGTCGCCAGCCCGACGTGTCGGACCTGGAGATGCCCCAGCACGGCGCCCGTGAGCGCGACCAGGAAAAAGCTCGTGGCCTCCGTCGCTCGCTCCAGCGGGAGGATCGACACGCTCTCCAGCTCGCTCACGCCGCTCACGTCGCGCAAGAGGGAGAACTTCAGGAACTCGCCCAGGCGACCGGGGGTAAGGCCGAGCGAGAAGCCGGCCATGTAAATTCGCAGGCTGTCCCACCAGCCCAGGTTCGGCGCCACCCGCCGCGCCAGGCCGTGCCAGCGCAGGAAACGGAAGCCATAGCTGCCAAATCCGAGCAACAGCATCGCCGGCAGCGTCGACAGCACCCTGGCCGACCAATCAACCTTGCTACCCATGTGCCAGCTCACCCAGATGCCGACGGCGAGAAATATGGTCGCTAGGACCGCGATGCTCAGCACGATCGCGCGTGTTGGACGCCGATCAGGCGAAGCCTTGTCTCCCAAAGGCTTCAGCGCAGGGCCGGGGCGGGCCAGCGGGGCGATCATGAGATCTTCACCGCCTTCATCCACGACTGCAGTTGCGCCGCCAGCCGCGCGCCGACCTCGCCGTTGGCCTGCCACACATCCTTCGTCTCCTGAGGGTCGCCGTTGAGGTCGTAGAGGCGGCGCTGGCCGGACGCGTTGTTCTGAATCAGCTTCCACCCGGGAGCGGTCACCGACGTGAAGACATAGTCGGGCATCGAGGCAAAGGCCAGGCGAGCGGAGCCGCTGTCGCTGCCGTCGAGCAGTCCGACCACGCTCTTCCCCTGCGCTTGATGCGACGCGGGTAGCCCGGCCAACTCCAGGAAGGTGGGAAACAGGTCGATGGACTGGGTCGGAGCAGTGACGACGGTGCCCGGTTGAATGCGGGCAGGGTAGCGCAACAGCAAGGGAACGCGCTGCTCGACGTCGTAGAGGCTGCGCGGATGGAAGATGTTGCCGTCCTCTTCAAAGTCCGTGTGTTCCGCGAAGCTCTCCCCGTGGTCGCCGGTGACCGCCACGACCGTCGATTGGGTAAGGCCCAAACTGTCGAGCGCGGAGAACAGCCGGGAGATCTGGCTATCCATGTAGCTAATCTCACCTTGGTACAGCGAGAGCAGGCGCTGCAGATCGGCCGGCGCCGGATGCACCTGGCCGTTGATGATCGCTTCGACCGTATCGATGTCACCCTTGAGCTTGCCTGTGTACCCCGCATCGTAGAGCGTGGCATACTGCCCCGGCGGCTCGTAGGGGTAATGCGGGTCGAAGTAGTGCAGCCACATGAAGAAGGGCTGGCTGCCAAACGACTTCAACTGGGCGATGGCAGCGTCCGTGGTGCGATCGGCACGCCCCTTCGAGTTGCTCTCCACCTGCTGATTCAGCCCGGTGACGGAGTTGGCAACCTGTGGAACCAGAAGATACTGCTCCGCCACGCGGTAGCTGGCGGCGCCCTGCTGAACGATCGGGTTGCTGAGCAGCCCCGGCTTGTTGAGCGTCAGATCCTGATAGACCTGGAAGCCGCGCTGGAAGTTGGAATACTGCGAATCAAAGCTCATCCAGCTATACAGGCCCGCCGTGGCGTAGCCGGCCTGGCTAAAGACGGTCGCCAGTGTGTCCAATGAGTCAGGCAGCTTGTCGACCATGTGGATGCGCACCCCGCTGCTCGACGGATACATCCCCGTAAACATGCTGGCGTGCGACGGATTGGTCTGAGGCTCCTGGATGGTGTGTGTGACGAAGCGCGCCCCCTGCGCCGCGACAGCGTCCAGCGCCGGGGTCTTCACGAAAGGGTGCCCATAGGAGCCAAGTTGATCCGCGCGCAAAGTATCGACGGTAACGAGCAAGATGTTGGGCGGGGGACTGCCACCCCCGTCCGGACCCGACAGCGCCACGTCGCGGGCCTGCCGGACCGTTGCCGCCAAGCTTTCCGATTGGCGGGCGAGACCGGCGATGCTCAACACGCCGAGAGACGCGACGCCGGCGGTGGCCAGCCGCAGCACCGCTCGCCGCGACGCGCCCCGAGCAGGCACGATACGCCCGGTGGGGCCCGTCCTGGCGGGCGGCGCGCTAGCGCGCCGCCTTTGGCGACGCCAGCCCCACAGCGTCCAGACGACGCCGGCCAGCAAACCGATGGCGGCCAGCGCGCCGCCATCGATGACCCAGGCGTACACCAACAGCTCAGGCCGGAACCCTACGCCACGAACAAACCAGGTGAGTCGCAGCACCTCAGCCGTGCCGGCAAGAACTCCAAGGACCAAGCCAATGAGGGCTGACCAAACTACCTTGTGACGATACACGATGGCGCCTCTATCTCTCAAGCAGCCGCGGCAACGCGGGCCACGCGGGCATCTGCCGTGACCAATGAGGCATAGAGCGCCTCATATTGCGCCGCCAGCGCGTCCGGCGCGAAGCGCGTGCGAGCGGCGACCCGCTGCGCGGTACGGACGCGCTGGCGAAGCCCTCCGTCGCTCAACAGGCGCGCCATCTGGGCAGTCAGGAGGTCGGGCCGGTCGGGAGGACAGAGGAGCGCCGTGACCTCGTCTTCCAACATCTCCTCCAGCAGCGGTAGACGCGTCGTAACCAGCGGGCAGCCGGCTTCTAACGCCTCCATGACCAGCGACGGAAAGGCGCCTTGGCCCGCCGTACACCGATATGGTAACGCCAGCAGATCGACTGCGCACAAGAACGTACCGACGTGAACCTTGCCGAGCCAGGTGACATGATCTTCCAACTGGGCCAGCGGCCCGCGCACGGGCTCCGGATTGCCCTGTCCACTCCAGGCGAGGGCCAGGTGGGCATCCTCGTCCTGTTCCACCAGCCGGGCAAAGGCCGCCGCCAGCACGTCAACGCCCTTGACGTCGTTGAAGTGGCCGATGTAGCCCACGACCGACCGCCCCTGGGGAATGCCGAGCTCCGCGCGCGCCCGCTCGGGGGCGCACCTGGTCAACTTGTCGCGCTCGATGACGTTCGACAAGACGCTGACGCGGTCGGCCGGTCCGCCCAATGCCAGCAGCTCGTCGTACTGGTAGGCGCTGCTGACCACGTAGTGCGCCCCCGCGAAGCGAGTCATCCGCCCAAACAGGCCATTGTTAATGGCCCACAGCGGCAGGTAGGTGCGCCAGCTCCGGCGCAGGCGCCGCGGTTTCAGCAACTGTCCCCCCGGAGCGAGATGCCCTTCATAGCTCACCACGACCGGAACCGACGTCGACGCTTGGACGATGTCGCCGATCCAGCCGAAGGCCGGCGTCGGCAGGGCGAGGTGCAAGAGGTCTGCCACATTGGCGCCGGCAACCACCCGCGGGATGGCCTGAAGCATCTTCATCGCCGCTCCAGAGAGCTTGTGCGGTCCGGTGTCGAGTGACAAGAGCGATCGATCGAGCAGGCCGGTGGTGTCAAAAGGGGCGACCAGCGAGATGTGATGACCACGACGCGTGAGCGCCCGGCCCAGCCCAGCAAGACTATCGATCTGACCGCTGAGGATACGGGGATGCAACGACGCGAGACAGAGCTCCATGGGTAGTCCTTTCCGATGCCGGTCTACGATCCCGCTGTCTTCCGCGCCCATGCGTTCCCAGCAGAACCCTGAACGGTGCTCCCTAGCCGGCGACAATCTCTTTAACGCTCCACTGAGCAATCCTAGGCCACTTCGCTGAGAGGCCGTCGTGTCGATTCTGAGAGTTCTCTGAGACTTTTCCATTCCCGTCCGCGCACACGTCACCATAGCTCACAGTCTGGGCCAGGAGTGCAAAGATTGCGCTACCAGTTAGATAAAGAATTTGTTAAACGTGCGGTTGCCGTCGGCATGCGATAGTACCAACGTCGGAATGCGAGAGAGGTATGCGAATGGACTTTGTGGTCAGCACGATCGCCGAACGATATCGAGAGGTGCATGAGCAGCTCCGGCAGGAGATCAGCGCGCTCGACGCAGCGGCGCTCCATTGGACGCCGGGGGCGGAGACCAATTCGGTGGCGGTGCTGATCGTCCATTCGCTCGGTTCAGAGGCTGAGGTCTGGTGGACGGTAATCGGGACGCCGTCACAGCGCGACCGTCCCGCCGAGTTCGTGCCGCGCAATGCCCAGATCGACATCCTGCTGGCCCGGCTAGACGCGGCCGATACGCTCGTGGCCGAGTTGGCGCCGCGCATCAGCCAGCAGGACTTGCAGGCCATTCGTCCCCGCGGAGACCGTACCCCTCAGACCGGCCTGCACTGGCTCATCACCAACTACGGCCACGCCAGAGAGCACCTCGCGCACATACAACTAACGCTGCAAATGTACCGTCAGCGCAATCAGCCCCCGGCGAGCTAATCGCGGACGATAGGACCAGTCGACGATCGCACCACGAGCTGAACGGGGACCACGTGCCGATGCGCCTCCGTTTGCTTGCCGGACAGGCGTCCGATTAGCATGTCCAGGGCCATATGGGCCATCATCTCCCGCGACTGGGCAACGGTGGTCAGCGGCGGGATGGTATACGCCGCCTGGGGGACATCGTCGAAGCCGATGACCGACACATCGTCCGGCACGCGAAGCCTCAGCTCGCTCGCCGCGCGCAAGGCGCCGATGGCCATAGCGTCGTTGGCGCAGACCAGCGCCGATGGACGCTCGTCCGGCGGCACATCGAGCAAGCGCTGCGCGCAAGCAAAGCCGCTGGCGTAGTCGAAACGGCCCTCCCGCACGCTCGGCTCGGGCAACCCTGCTTCGACCAGCGCGGAGACGAGTCCGGCCAGCCGCTCCTGCGCATGCCGATGCGGCGCCGGCCCCCCAACGCAACCGAACCGGCGATGGCCGAGCGCGATCAGGTGTTGCGCGGCGATCCGACCGCCCATGGCGTTGTCCGGGACGACCGCGTCGAACGGCAGGCCAGGCAGCTCACGGTCCACCATCACCACCGGCACGTCCGGCGCCAGCGTGAGCGGTGTGCCGTCCTGGCGGACGTCCGCGGCCACGAAGAGGATGCCTTCCACCCGCAGCTCAAAGAGCACGGCCAGATGGGCAGCTTCCCGGGCGGGATCGTCGGCGGAGTTGCCCACGACGACGTGATAGCCGTGGGCGAAGGCGGCATCCTCAAGGCTCCTGGCCAGGCCGGAGAAGTAAGGGTTGGCGGTATCCGGAATCACCAACCCCAGGATCCGTGTCCGCCGCGAGCGGAGGCCCCGCGCGATGGCATTCGGGCGGTAGCCAAGCCGGCGACACGCTGCCAGTACTCGATCTCGCTTGTCAGCAGAGACGCCCTTCGGCCCGTTGTTCAGGACGTAGGAGACCGTGGCCGGCGAAACCCCGGCCAGCGCCGCCACGTCGTCACGCGTCGCGGCGGTCATTTGGCAGTGGGCCGCGGCACACCGATCCCGCTTTCTACAACCCGCCCGCCAGGTCCTTGCGAATGAACATGTAGAAGTCGGTCGAGCCCTTGTCGTTCCAGTTGCGGCGGTACATCAGCCAGTTCCACCAGTTCTGGATCGACTGCGCGTGCCAGTCGGGGATCCACCATTCACGCAGCTTGAGATGCTCCTCGACGTAATTCGGCTGCAACGCCGCGGCCGCCGAGGTCTCATTGCCGGCGACATCGGACACGATGACGATCGGCGGATTGACGCCGCCGCGCGACGTCCCAACGGACGCGGACGTGTAGTCGCGCAGATACCAGACGAACGGCCACCAATCTTCGCCATCGACCATGATCGGCATCTGCTTGCCCATCCCCGAGCGCAGCGCCACCGCGTCGACCTGATCCATCGCCGCGAGCACGTCCGTGGAGGTCTGCGTGTAGACCAGCATCTCCGCCGGATCGGCCGGGTGATAGTAGGAAAGGGGAATGGCGGCGTGCAGCATATAGACGCCGCCGACGGCGACGCCAAGCCAAGCCAGAACGGTGGCAGCGGTCCGCCTGGCCGTCACCAGAGCCTGGATCGCGACACCCGCCAGCAGCACCAGCGGCAGCAGCGGATGGAGGATGAGCCAGGGCATCTTCTCGCCCGCCCAGGAGTAGATGATCATACTGAGCGCCGCCCACCAGACGAGAAACAGCTCGAAGCGCGCCCGACGACGAAGAGCCACGACGACACCGGCGATGGCGAGCCCGATCTCCAGCGGTTCGTAGGGGAGCAAGAGCGATACGTAAAACCACCACGGCTCACCGCCGCGCGCCACCGGTTGCTGCGCGAGCCAGTATTGCAGCCCCTTGACCACCCCGGCCTGTAGCCCCCGCGGCCAGGTGAAGGCGGTGGTGAAAAAGAAGGCGAAGATGAGCACAAAGGCGGCGAACCCAGCCAGCGCAGCGTCGAGGTTGATCGTTCGTATCGCCGCCAGCAACACTTGGCGATCAGGACTCCAACGCTCGTAGACCAGCGTCAACAAGACAAATGTGCCAAAGATAAAGGCAGTGATGAAGGTGTTCTCCATCGCCGTGAAGGACAACGACAGCAAAGCAAGCGCAGCGACGAACCAGCCCGGCCGCCGGCTACGCAAGAAACGCCAGAAACACATCGCCATGCCCAAGGTGAAGCAGGCAACGTAGATGTCGTCCCGATAGAAGCGGGAGAAATAGAGGAAGGAAGGGGACAGCGTCAGCACTACGGCGCTGAACAGAGCGCCGACCCGTCCGAGCTCACGACGAAGCAGGAAGGGCAATGGAACGATGGCCGTGCCCAACAGCGCCGGCAACAGGCGCGTGGTGAAGTCGCTCACCCCCACAAGTGCGAAGATAGCGGAAGTGACGAGGAACTGGAAAGGGCCATGCATCAGCGGATCGTAATGGTAGCCGCGCCCCGTAAACAGATACCAGGTAAATGTGGCGTGCAAGCTCTCGTCGTGATGGAGCGGCTTGTCGCCCAGCAGTGCTAGCCGCATGCCGAGCGCCAGCAGCGTCAGGGCGGCGTAGATGCCCTGCTCGACGGTGACGTCGGCCAGCGAGCGCGTCCGTGCCCTCGCCTGCTCCGCGGCCGGGCGCGGTGGCGCTGCAACCGCGTCACCGACGAGGGGGCGAGGGGGCGAGGCGGCGAGGCGGCGAGGCGGCGATGACGAGACCCGGGCCCGGACCGCGGCGAGGACCGACGGTTGAGATGGTCCCGATTCTCCAGCCATCCTTCCAACCATGTTTCCCCTCATCGCCTCATCGCCCCCTCGCCTCATCGCCCCCTGCTCCTCATTGCCTACCGTAACTCGTAAACAACCGTGCCCTGGTCGGAAAAGACCGGCGTACCGAGCTGGGCGAACTTGGCCAGTCCGGCCGCCGGGTAGTCGGCGCGTTCCAGCGAGCCGACGAAGACGTAGCGGACCTGGAGACGGCTGAGCAGCAAACGCGCGGTGTCCAGGTCCGTGGTCACGTAGATCGTATTGACCGCCTGCGGCCGGAGGCCGGCGTCGTGCGCCCACTCCGCCTCGTGGCCCGCCCACCCTACCACGGTTGGCAACCCGGTAAAGGTGGACACTCGCGCGTGTCCCGCCGGGTCATATTGCACGCCGACCGCCTCCAGCACCGTCGGCGATCCCTGGATGTGCGACTGCATCCAGCGGATGGCCGCGACATCGCCCGGCGCGCGCTGTTCCAGCCAGCGCAATCCGTCGAGCGTCGGCGACGTTTGAAAGGCGCCGTCGTGGGCGTAGGTAGCCGCCACGGGATAGACGGCGGCGCAGGCCAGCAAGATCGCCAGGCCGGCCAGCCACACGGAACGCACCGATGGGTGTAGCCAGCGGCGGCTCCAGAACACCCCACATCCGGCGAGGATCATGAAGAGGAACCAGGCCTGATAGCCAAACTTGAAAACCGTGTTCATACGATAGTTGACGCTATGGTCAAAGACGTCGCGAATGTAGACGGCCTCGCCGATCGCTACCAGGCCGATTGCGGCAGCGACGAGCAGCCAGAAGACGCGATACGGCTGCGCCTGGTCGGACTCAAAGGCAGTGATCAGTGTAAATATGAGCGCAGCCAGCAGCAAGATAACGCCATCCACGTGCCAGGACGCCAGCAGCGCCAGCAGCGCCAGCGCGAGGACGGCGCCCCAGACGAGATAGCGGGCGGGCGCCTGGCGCTGGCCGACCTTCCAGATGATAGCGGCGCCCACCACCCACAACGGCAGTCCGTACATCAGCAGGTAATCGTGGAGGAACTGGGTGAGCGTGCTGTGGTCGCTGACCACGCCGAGGCCGCGTGTCGGCGCCGAGAAGTGCAGATAGAACGGCAGGAAGAGCAGAAAACTGGCGGCTGCCCAGATAACCGCCCAAACGGCGACAGCGCGCAGTCTCCTACTTGACCGGTCTTGCGTCGCCCAAAGCAGCAGGCAGAACAGCCCGATCCCCAGCTCGGTCGGATAATCCCAGCCATTGAAGGCATACAGGGAGCCAACCACCAGCGAAGCCAGCGCCAGCTCGGCGGCTGCCGCCAGCCAGGAGACCTTCAGCCGGGGCATCTTGGCCGCCACGTGGCCGCCCACACGGGAGACGGGTGGGAGCGCGGTAGGCAGCTCCTTTACGGTGCTCCGACTTGATTGCTCCTCTTCCGCTTGCGCCAGCGCCGAATCTACGGCGACCAGCGTCGCCGAGCGTCCGCGTTCGATCGCTGCATCTGCCGCGGCCACCGGCTGCAGTTGATTGAACTGCCGTGCCGGAGCAAGCATGGCTTCGGTCGCGACATCCGCGCCTGGCGGACCCTCACCCCCGGCCCCTCGCCCGCTCGGCGGGCGAGGGGCCGGGGGTGAGGGTCCGTCCCCATCGTCTTTCGCCGCGGCGCGACCGAGCGCCAGACGCGGTCCGCCAAAGGCGAGCTGTAGCGCAAAGCCAAGCGCGACCATCCCGAAGGGGACGACCATCATGTGCGCGTGCAAGTCGGCCAGGAGGAAGCTAAAGAAAGGAAACTCCGTGATGGTATTCACGATGACGCGGGACGGGCTCCACCAGTCGAATGTGGCCAGCGGCCCGGGGGCCGTCAGGAACTGCAAAGCGCCGGCCAGGTTACCCAGCAGCATGGCGAAGGCGGTCGCCGCCAAACCCGGTAGGATCGGGGAGACGCGGGGGGCGCCGGCTTTGTCGCGCGCGACGGTGTAGAGGGCCGAGGCGACGGCAAAGACCGCGGCGGCAGACAGCGCATACATGACGCTGACCCCCAGATTGAAACCGACCGAAGGCAGCACATGCGTCAACCGGATGAGGACGGCGACCACGTAGTGGCCGAAGTAGTAGTAGTTGATGGTCGCGCCGGAGAGCCAGGGATCGTTCGGCGGGAACCACTGGCTGCGGTTGATGGCATTGACGAAGGCCATGTCCATGGGTTTTTCGGTGTTCCACACGTCGGGAGCGAAGCTCCGCTGCAGGCACCAGGCGAAGAAGCAGACGGTGAAGATGAGCTCACCGGTGAGCCAGAGTTGCCAGCGCAGCTGGCCGACGCGGAATCGCCCGCGCTCACCCGCGCCGACCTGCGACGTAAGCGGGCGAGCGGCCTTGTCCCGCCGGCCTAACAAGAGCCAGAGCGCAATGGAGACGGCCGCCACGAGGGCGATGCCGAGAAGGACCGTTCCGTCGCCGTACGGCAACAGGTGCAAGCTGGCGAGCAACCAGGCAGGGTAGACTGCCAGCAGCAGGCCCAATGGGCGGGCGAAGGCCAACCCGCCGCCGGGCAAGCGCGCGAAAAAGGCGCGGGCGATCGGCACGCTCAGCAACCCAACCGCCTCCGCCAAGGCCCAGAAGCGTAACGCGTCGCTCACGTGTTCCCTCGCACCAAATAGATCTTGACGCCGGCAGCGTCGTATATGCGGTCGAGCGACGTGCCCACCATCTGGTCGAACTTGGTGAGGCCGGGTGTCACCGCCGTCGCGGCCGCGCCGTAGGTGGCGCGCTCCAGCGGCCCGACGTAGATCAACTGGATGTGGTACTGGCGCAGCAGCGAGAGGGCTTGCGCCGGGTCCGGCGTGGTGTAGAGAGTATCGATGATCTGCTTCCGCTCTTGGACGATTGTATCGCCGTGAAACTGACTCGTGTGGTAGTCCCAGCCCAGCAACGTGGGTAGCCCTGTATACCATGACACGCGACCGTACCAGGCATAGATGTTCTTATTGGCCTCAAGCAGGACGGGGATGCCGGCAACGTGCTGTTGGAGCCAGCGAATTGCCAGGTAGTCTGCCGCGGTGGGGACGGGCACATCCTGGTTGTTGATATTCGCCGCCGTGACGGTTGCAGGCTGCATGTAGGCCATGCCGTCCAGGGAAGGAGTGGACGGGGATTGAGCGAAGCGATCCCGCTCTTTCACCGGGATGGCGAGCAGAGGATAGAGCGCAGCGCAAAGAGTGAGCACCGCCAGGATTGCCCACCACCAACGCGGCAGCAGGCGCCCGGCGGCGTCCGAGCGCGCCAATGCGTCATTGAGCACGGGCTGCCCATCGCGATTCGCAGGTATGGCTTCCGGTGGGCGGATCCGCCCGTTCGCCAGCGTGTCGGCGAGCGAGGCGTCGTGCGAATCCACCGGAGCACTGAACGCTCTGTCGGTCAACGGCGCCGCCTGTGAGGGGGCGAGACTCGATACCGCCACATACGGAGCGCGGGCGTCCCGCCCGCCCCGGTCGTCGCTCATGGCCAGGCCGGCGTCTTCACTTGATGGCGCCTGCCGCGGCCCAGCCGGGGCGGGCGGGACGCCCGCGCTCCGTCGCGCCTCAAATCCGGCCGCGAACGCCTCCGCATCCGATGCCGGCACGGCCGGCGACGCGGTCGCACCGGTCATCAGCCGATGAAACGGCAGCTTCCGGCGACCGACCAGCCATACCAGGCCGGGGCCGCCAGCCAGGGACAGCAAGATCCAGGCTTGCACACCGAACTTGAACACGGTGTTCATGCGCTGCCAATCGCCGCCCTGCAGCGGATCTTTGATGTAGATCAGCTCCGTGCCCAACACGATGCAGAGCGCCAGGCCGAGCAACAGGAAGGTCGCCAGGATGCCGCTGGTGAAGCGCCGGAGCCAGACGGCGCGCAGCAGGAGCACAACCAGACCTGCCAGCACGCCCACGGTCGCGGAGGTGGTCAGGAAACCGACGACCAGGGCCGGCAAGCACAGCAGCGCGAACCGTTCCAAGCTCAGCGACTGTTCCACGGCGAGCAGCGTGCCCGCGATCAATAGAAACAGCCCGTACACCAGGACGAAGTGGCCGAGATCGGAATGGTGGGCCGGCAAGCCGATGGCCGTCTCCAGCGCGAAGAAGTGCTGGTAGAACGGCCGGAAGGCGAGCCGTCCAACGACGATGATGGCGGCGCCGTAGGCGGCGGCGGGCAAGACCGGGCGCAGGGCGCTCCGCCCGTCATAGCGGCGCAGCCACACCGCCGCGACGGCGAGCAACAGGAACGTCGGGAAATCCCAGACGTTGGTCGGCCACAGCGTACCGACGATGAGGCCGCCCAGCAGGACATGCGTAATCCCCATCGGCACGGCGGCCAGCCGTCGGCCTCCGGCGATCAGCGCGACCGCCAGTGCCGCCGCCAGCAGCTCGAACGGCATGTCGATCACGTGCGGATGCAAGTCAGCGTAAAGGAAGCTAAACATGGGGAACTCGTTGATGGTGAAGGGGATGACTCGGCTGCGGTCAAAGTAGTTGAAGGCCGGCAGCGAATTGCCGCCCGACACCACAGCCTCGCCCAGCCCAACCAGCACCTGGGCCACGCCGGCGAGAACGGGCGTGCCGGTATGGACCACCTGCGCGCCGCTCTGCTGCAGCAGCCCGAGCACGTACGGCCCCGAGTCCACGTTGCCGAGTACGCCGAACAGGAGCGCCGCGCACAGCCCGCCCGCCACTGCCATCCGGTTGAGCGGCTCGGAACAGGTGTCTCGCTGGCTATGGCCTCGGAATGGGCCCGGCGTGCCGGCCCTCACCGTCGCGCCTCTCCGGGAAGTGCGGGAGTCTCGGCTTGTCGCGTGGCCAGGGCGGCTGGTGGGGGAAGCGGCCCCCCCGGCCCCCCAATTCTGGGGGGAAAGTACGCGCTGCAGTAGCCACGCCGAAGCGGTCGCGACCACCCGGACGGTTGCGCCGGGCGCCGCCGTGTTCCCGTCGGGCCTCATCGTGCTTGCCCTCCCCCCAGAATTGAGGCTGTTGGCCATTCGAGGATGCCGCGCCGACGGTGAGATCAGGGCGTATAGCAATACGCCCCTACCAGATGCGGCCGGCGGCGGTAGGGGCGTATCGCTATACGCCCTGGTCACCGCACCAGCCGAATCTCGCCTATGACCAACAGAATCAGCATTGGGGGGCAGGGGGGGCCGCTTCCCCCACCAGCCAGCGCCGACGTTGGCGAGCCGATCTGCCCAAAACGTTCCGAGAACAGGGGATGCACGGGGGCCCACCCCCACCGATGACGTACCGTCTCGCGCCTCCGCCCGCACCTTCCCCAACAGCAGCATGGTCAGGGCATAGCCAGTGGACGCCGCCAGTTGCATGGCCAGCGCGTACACGAGCGGGATGGCCAGGTTGAAGCCCGTCTCGGGCGCGATTTGCGTCAGCTTGAACAGCATCGAAAACAGGTACAGCCCAAAGTAGTAGTAGTTGATCGTCGTACCGGAGAGCCAGGGGTCGTAGGGTGGCAGGGTCTGGCTGCGCAGCATCGCGTGCATGTAGCTGAGCTCCATCGGCTTCTCGCCACCGCGGTAAAGGTGCCAGAGATCGGGGTTGTAGGCACGGATCAGCAGGAAGGCCCCAAAGGCCAGTAGGAAGACCGCCTCCGCGGCGAGCCAGAGTCGCCACTTCCGGCGAATGAGCGCTCGGGGTTGCGGCTCCCAGATCCAGCCGATCGCGGCGGCGACCGCCATCACCACGAGCACCACCAGCGTCGTCTCGCGCGTGTTGCGAGCGATGCCGGTGCTCGCCAGCAGCCACGTGCCCCAGCCTGTCAACAGGAAGCCCAGCGCCTTGCTGGCCGCGTAACCGGTGTCGGGCAAGGAGCGGAACAGCCTGACTGCCCAGGGCAGCGCCAGAAACCCCATGGCCTCGACCACCGCCAGCCACACGAGCACCGGCAAACGCATGCCGATGCTGTCAGGCGGAAACATCTGAGCCAACGTCGGCGACTGGTTATCCGCCGCCTCCGCCGTTGGGGTGAGTTGAAGCGGGACTGGCACTTCCTGGGCGTTCGTCGTGGTCGGTGGCGCCGGCAGCGGCAGCAGCGCCGCCAGCTCGGCATTGCTGAGCTGGCGCACTTTGCGATAGATAGTTACTGGCGGGTGGTCGTAGAACTGCCAATTGAGGTCGGCGCCACTGTCGTCCAGTCGCAACCCAAACAGCTCAGGGACGTTGCGAAAGCTCGCCAACGGGTTGAAGCCGAGCTTGCCGTCTGCCAGCGCCTGGTAGTAGGCCACGGTCATCGGGTAGCGCCGGGGGTTGCGCAAGATCGAGCCACGAACGATACCAGATGCTTCGACCACGTAGTCGGCCCGCTGGAGGTCGGAGCTCAAATTCCGCTGCTTGTCGACCGTATCGGCATCGTAGATCGGCAGGTCGATGTAGCTGTAGCGACCGGGATTCCAGGGCGGGTTGGCGTTACTGCGATCCAGCGGCAAAGCGTCGTCCCACACTTCGTGCGTCAGGGCGGTCTGATGGCCATTCGTGACGGGCGGTATCTGCTGATAGATCCAGTCGGAGGCCGCCACCCGATTGTTAGTCACCGAATAGATGCGGTCGTAGGCGACACAGTACAAGCCGGCTGCCAGGAGCGTGAGCGTGGCCAGGCCGATTCCCAGCATCCGCACGCGCGGACGCAGCGATACCGCCAGCGCCGCGAGGACACCGGCGCCGGCGATGCACAGCAGGGGGACGGACGGCAGGAGGTAGCGCGGGAACTTGGCATAAAATGCACCGGTGAGCAGCAGATAGGGAAGCCACCAGGAAACCAAGAGCTTCTCCGCGCTGTTATTGGGACGCAGGGCGCGAACGCCTTGCCAGACCAATCCGGCCAGCCCCACCAGCGCCAGCGGTGGCGTCAACTGCCAGGTGAGGAGACCTTGCAGCCAGTAGAGGTAGGGCCGCGTCGGCGCATACTGACGGGTGTAGGGATAGTCCAGGGCGCCACGTACCATGGCGCTCTGCTCCGACACATCGTGGCTGAACTGCTTCCAGTCGAGCAGCGCGTACGGCTCGGTTGCCACGAAGGCGAGCGCTGCGCCGACGCCGGCCAGGAGCAGGCTGTCCAGCCGTGCCGCGTACAGGCGGCGGCGGATGTCCAGATTCAGCTCTCGTCGTGCTTGCCATAACGGCAGGAGCTGGGCGAGCAGGACGGCCAAACCCAGCGGCGCCGCGCTCACTTTCGTGGCTAGCGCCAGGCCGAAGCAGACGCCGGAGAGCAGACCGTCCCACCGGCCACCGTGCAGCGCCCGGACACTGAACAGCAGGGTCAGCAGCACAAGGAACGTCACCACGGGATCGACGACGTAGAAGTGGGCCTGCTGAACTGCCAGCGCGGCGACCGCGTACAGTGCCGCGGCGAGCGCCCCGGCCAAGGCGCCGTAGATCGCACGAGCCAATACGAAGCAGAGCAAGATCGTACCGAGGTCGAACGCGCCCGACAGAAAACGACCGACCAGATTCATGCTGTCGTAGCCATCGGCGGCGACCAGGATCTTGACAAGGGGCAACGCGGCGAGCGCCACGCTGATCCCGCTCAGGGCAGCCCCGAGCCGGTGTGCCACGTTGCCGGCCGCAGCCAGCAGGTAGAGCGGCAGCGAGCCGTAGGCGAAGAAGTACGGGTCGAGTGGACCGTGGCCGTTGCGCTGCGCCGGGTCGACCGCCTCCCCCGCCGCCGGCCAGTGCAACTGGCCGGCAACCATGGTGATCTGCCGCTCGTCCGGGTGCAGGTGCGCGCCAGCGTCCCAATTCAGTCCATAGAAGCGCAGCGCCGCCCCGACGACGAGGGCCGCGACCAGAAGGAGCACCGGCCAGGATGGCCGGACCAGCCGCGGGGCGCGAGGAGCAGACTCCGCCGCCCCAGCGCCTGAGCGCTGGTCGAGCTGCAACACGCGCGGACTCCCTTATGCCTACGTTCGCATGGGTATCGGGAGGCGGGCGGAGGTGTCGCCTCCGCCGTGGCTAACGCTTGGCGGCTGGCGCGGCCGTCCTCGCCGCGGCTGCTGCGCCCGATTGTGCTTGGCGGCGCGCGCGATACTTCTGCGCCTTGACGAGGTGCTTATGCCAGGCCACACGCTTGGTCTTGTTCAAACTGGAGTTCCAATCAGCTCGCTAGCTCACAAAATCCGCTCCGGCACGAGCGCCGAGCGGCAGGCAATGCCGGACCAAACCACCACAATGGGCAATCGATAAGACATTATACGAAAGAACTGGATGAAGGGGGGCGTTGTGTGCTCTGCCGCGAAGTCGGACGCACCTGGCAGACGCTCACCCCCGGCCCCTCGCCCGCCGAGCGGGCGAGGGGCCGGGGGTGAGGGTCCGTCCTGCCCGTTTGCGCGCCGGCCGTCCGTTCGGTAGACTTATCGGCCATTGGGGGATGGCGTGCGCGCGGCGATTATCAACGTCACCGGCTATGCCGGGGTCGATCTGGCGCGCCTGCTGAGCCGGCACCCGCACGTCAAGCTCACCGAGGTCACCGGTCGGAGTCAGGTTGGGCAGCGCCTCCGAGATGTCTTTCCGCACCTGGATGACCTCGATCTGACCATCCAGGGCGAGGTGCGCGACGCTGACATCATCTTTTCCGCCTTGCCGCACAAGGCGTCGGCCGAGGTGCTGGCGCCGATGACGGGACAGGGCCGCAAGATCATCGACGTGGCCGCCGATTTCCGCCTCAAGGATCTGGCCGAGTACGAGCGCTGGTACCAGGTGTCACATCCTGCCCCGCATCTGCTGCCGAGCGCGGTGTACGGACTACCCGAGCTGCACGCGGAGCAGATTGCCCGCGCCGAGCTCGTCGCCAACCCCGGCTGCTACCCAACCGGCGCCATCCTCGCCCTCGCTCCGGCGATGGCGCACGGCCTGATCGAGCCGGATGTGATCGTCGACGCCAAGAGCGGCATTTCCGGCGCCGGGCGCAGCGCCGAGGTCGAATACAGCTTCAGCGAGTTGAACGAATCCGTTTCCGCCTACAGCGTCCAGGGCCATCGGCACCAGCCGGAGATCCGCCAGGAATTGGCCGAACTCGCCCGTGGCGACGTGCGCGTCACCTTCGTGCCGCATTATATCCCCATGACTCGCGGCATCCTCACCACCTGCTATGCCACCCTACGCCGCCAGACGAGCGACCGCGAGCTGCACGATCTGTATACGGAGTTTTACCGACAATCGCCGTTCACCCGGGTAGTCGGCGTGCCGCCGCGGACGAAGTGGACGGCGGGCAGCAACGAGTGTCTCGTCCACCCGATCGTGGATGCTTCCGGGAGCCGCCTCATCGCGCTGGCCGCGTTGGACAACCTGGTCAAAGGCGCCGCCGGGCAGGCGGTGCAGAACATGAACCTGATGTGCGGCTTCGAGCAGACCTGCGGCCTTGAGCAACCGGCGTTATTCCCGTGACCACCTTTCCTACTTCCTCGCAGTTCCATCCGACCCTCCGCCAGTGCCGTCGCCTGCGTCGTCGCGACCGGCTTGGAGTTTATCCAAGCGCGGTCGCGAGCGTAGGTTAGTCGGGTATACGCTGGCGCTGTTCCCTATCATGTGCGCGAGGGGCAGCGCGTGGTGTCCGCTCAACTGTTGAGCGGGCGAGAGGGAAACGAGACGATGGACTATTTCGAACGAGTGTCCGGCGGCGGAGTGACCAGCCCGCGCGGCTTCTCGGCGGCGGCACTGGCCGCGGACATCAAGGGTGCTGGCGGCGACAAACTGGACCTGGGTGTCCTTTCCAGCAATGTCCCGGCCACCGCGGCGGCGGTCTTCACCACCAACAGGGTTTGCGCGGCGCCGGTCCGTTACTCCCGCGACATCGTCGCGGGCGGACGAGCTCAGGCAGTGGTCTTCAACAGCGGCAACGCCAACGCCTGCACTGGCGAGCAGGGCATGCGCGATACCCAGCGAATAGCGGAGCTGGGGGCGCAACGCCTGGGAATCGCCAAGGAGCTGGTGTTGGTGGCCTCGACCGGTGTGATCGGCGTGCCGCTGCCGATGGAGCACATCGAGGGCGGCATCGGCCGGCTGGAGGTGTCGACTGAAGGGGGGCATCAGGCGGCGATGGCCATCATGACGACCGACACCTTCCCCAAAGAGGTCGCCCTCCGCCTCACTATCGAGGGCAGGCAGGTCACCGTCGGCGGCATGGCCAAGGGGTCGGGCATGATCCACCCCCAAATGGCCACAATGTTAGGATTCATCACCACCGACGCCACATTGGAACAGGGGTACGCGGCGCACCTGATGAAGAGTATCGCCGACAGCACGTTCAACATGCTGTCCGTCGATGGCGACACCTCGACCAACGACACGCTGCTGCTGCTGGCCAACGGCCAGTCCGGCGCTCCGGCGCTGCGCGGAGGCGACGCCGCCTCGGACGCCTTCGCCGCGGCCTTGCACGAGGTTGCGCGCGAGCTAACCTTGATGCTTGCCCGCGATGGCGAAGGCGCCACCAAGGTGATCGAAGTGCATGCAAGCGGCGCCGAAACCGTGGAGGACGCCCGCCGCCTCGCCCTCGCCGTCGTCAAGTCGCCCCTGTTGAAGGCGGCCGTCTACGGCGCCGACCCCAACTGGGGCCGCATCGCTTGCGCCGCCGGCTACAGCGGCGCTGCCCTCGACCAGGACCGGTTGGACGTGCGCATGGCCGGCGCGCTGCTCCTCAAAGCGGGCACACCGCAGCCCTTCGACAAGCCGGCGGTGACAGAGGTGATCAAGAACTCCAAGCACGTGCTGATCGAGCTCGACGCTCATCTGGGCAGCTACGAGGCGACGGCATGGGGCTGCGACCTGACGGAGGAGTACGTCCACATCAACGGCCACTACACCACGTAGGCGAGGAGCGATGAAGACAGTCCCCCTTCCCACGGTCACCAACGGCGAGTGCGACCCAGTCACCCGCACGTTGGTGGAGGCATTGCCCTACGTCACCCGCTGGGCCGGCTGCACGCTGGTCATCAAGCTGGGTGGCAGCGCGCTGGAGGCCGAGCGTGCCGTCTTGGAGGATTGCGTCCACCTGCGCCTCCTCGGCGCCAACCCCGTCGTGGTCCATGGCGGCGGAGCATCCATCAGCGCCTGGCTGCAGCGCATCGGCAAGGAGAGCCGCTTCGAGCACGGCCTGCGCGTGACCGACGGCGAGACCCGCGACGTGGCGCGCATGACGCTGATTGGCGAGGTGAATGCCACGCTGGTGGCGCTGGTCAACCAGCTCGGCGGTCGCGCCATCGGGCTTTCCGGTCTGGACGGGCCCATGATCCGCGCCAGGTACCACCGCGAATACGGCGACATCGGCTACGTCGGCGACATCGAGACTGTCGACCCGGAGTCGATTCACGCCGTGACGGGCGCCGGTTTCATCCCCATCATCGCGCCCATCGGCTACGGTCCCGACGGTCAGGCGCTCAACATCAACGCCGACACCGCGGCAGCCGATATCGCAGTGGCGCTGGCTGCCGAGAAAATGATCTTCCTCACCGACGTGGTGGGCATCCTCGACGGCAGCCGCAGCTTGATATCCGAGATCTACGAGGACGAGATCGACGATCTCATTGTCGCCGGGACCGTCTCCGGCGGCATGATCCCCAAAGTCAAAGCCTGCCAGCGTGCCATGGCAGGGGTGCGGCAAACCCACGTGATCGATGGCCGCTTCCCGCACGCACTGATCCGTGAGCTGTTCACGGTGAACGGAGTCGGCACGATGATTACGAAGCGATCAGCTATCAGCAATCAGCCGTCAGCGGACGGCCGTTGATTGTGCTGAAGGCTGATACCTGACACCTGACAGCTATTTGAAGGAGTATCACGGATGAGCACCAACTGGAGCGAGCTGGAATCCACATACTACATGCACACGTTCAAGCGACTGCCGGTGTTCCTGGACCACGGGCAGGGGGTCTACGTTTGGGACGCCGACGGTAAGCAGTATCTGGACTGGGTTGCCGGCATCGCCGTGAATGTGCTGGGCCACGCCCACCCGGCGGTGGTCAACGCCGTCTGCAGCCAGGCCGGCAAGCTGATCCACACCTCCAACCTGTACTACACCAGGCCGCAGCTCGACCTGGCGGAGCTGCTCTGCACCAACACCTGTGCCGAGCGCGTCTTCTTCGTCAATAGCGGCGCCGAGGCCAACGAGGGCGCCATCAAGCTGGCGCGCAAGTGGGGCAAGCAGCAGCGCGGTGGCGCCTACGAGATCATCACGGTGATGGATTCCTTCCACGGCCGAACTCTGGCCATGGTGGCGGCGACGGGGCAGCCCAAGTATCAGGAGCCCTACGCCCCCATGCCGTCCGGCTTCGTCAACGTACCCTTCAACGACTTCGAGGAGATCCAGCAGGCGACGACGGCCGACACCGTGGCCGTCATGATCGAGCCGGTGCAGGGCGAGAGCGGAGTCCACCCCGCCGACCCCGACTACCTCAAGGACATCCGCGAGTGGTGCGACATGCAAGGGCTACTGCTGATCTTCGACGAGATTCAGACCGGCATGGGCCGCACCGGCCACTTTATGGGCTACCAGTGGTACGGCGTCGAGCCGGATGTGTTCACTATGGCCAAGGGCTTGGCCGGCGGCGTCCCCATCGGGGCCTTTCTGGCCAAGGGCAGCGCGGCGGAGGCGCTCGGGCCGGGCGACCACGGCAGCACCTTCGGCGGCAATCCGCTGGCCTGCGCGGCCGGGGTGGCGACCGTGAAGACGCTGCTGGAGCAGGAGCTGCCGGCCAACGCCGGCAAGCAGGGCGGCTACCTCGCCGCGCGCCTGTCTGAATTGCGGCAGCAATACCCCGTCATCACGGAGATCCGCGCACGCGGCCTCATGATCGCCTTCGACCTGGCCCAGGACGTAGCGAGCAAGCTCGTGCTCGTGGCCCTGGAACGCGGCCTAATCCTCAACGCGACCGGCCCCAACACCATCCGCATCGTCCCTCCGCTCATCCTGACCCGCAAAGAGGTGGACGAGGGCATCGGCCTCCTGCAGCAATCGCTCGCCGCGCTGGAGGTGGCGTGATGGGCAAGGTCGTCCTCGCCTATTCCGGCGGATTGGACACCTCCGTCGCCATCCGCTGGATCAAAGAGAAGTACGATCTCGACGTTGTCACACTCACCATCGACGTTGGCAACAAGCCGGACCTCGATGCTATCAAGGCGAAGGCGCTGACGATCGGCGCGGTGAGCGCGTACGTGGTCGACGGCCGCGAGGATTTCGTCAACTACTTCGTCTGGCCGGCGCTGCAAGCTGGAGCCATCTACGAAAACGAGTACCTGCTCGCCACCGCGCTGGCCCGCCCGCTTATCGCGAAATACCTGGTCGATGTCGCCCGGCAGGAAGGGGCCGAGGCCGTCGCCCACGGCTGCACCGGCAAGGGCAACGACCAGGTCCGTTTCGACGTCTCCATCCAGACGCTGGCTCCCGAGATTAGGGTCATCGCTCCGGTGCGGGAGTGGCGGCTGACCCGCGACGAGAGCCTGCGCTACGCCGAGAAGCACGGCATCCCCGTGCAGGCGACCAAGAAGAGCCCCTACAGCACCGACGAGAACCTGTGGGGGCGTAGCGTCGAGGCCGGCGTGCTGGAAGACGCCTGGCAGGAGCCGCCGGACGACGTCTGGGACTGGACCGCCGGCCCCGACGCCTGGCCGGCGGAGCCGCGCTACGTGGAGGTCGCCTTCGAGCGCGGCATCCCGGTTGCGCTGGATGGCGAGCGGCTGGGCGGCGTGGAGCTGATCGAGCGGCTGTCGCGCATCGCTGGCGAGTACGGGGTCGGGCGCGTCGACCACATCGAGAACCGGCTGGTAGGCATCAAGTCGCGCGAGATCTACGAGACGCCGGCCGGCTCGACGCTGTACCTGGCCCACCAGTGGCTGGAGCAGATGACGCTGACGCGCGACACGGCGCGCTTTAAGAAGCAGGTGGCCGAGGAGTACAGCAACCTGATCTACAACGGCCTCTTCTTCTCGCCGTTGCGCGGCGACCTGCAAGCCTTCATCGCCAGCACGCAGCGGCACGTGACCGGCGTTGTGAAAGTGAAGCTGCAAGCCGGACAGTGCATCGTGGCCGGCCGCCGCTCGCCGGAGTCGCTGTACAGCGAGGAGCTGGCGACCTACTCCGACGCCGACCAGTTCGACCACAACGCCGCGGTGGGCTTCATCCAGTTGTGGGGTCTAGGCCAGCGGACGGCGGCGCGCGTGCAGATGCTCGGACCCGGCCAGAGCGCCGAGGAGATGCCCAAGCTGCACACGCCCAAGGCCCGCTGATGCCGTCGCGCTATCCGCGTGAAGCGACCACTCGCGAGAAGGTGGTCCAGGTGATCCTCGGCCTCGCCGTGACGCTGCTGATCACGCTCATCTGCCTGGCCGTGCTAATCATTCTCATCAAGCGCGAAGGGCTGGGCTAGAGTCGGAGCAGGGTGATACGCGGCGACGCCTGCTGTTGCATCTCGGCGAGCGCCGTTCCCACGCGGAGTTGCCGTAGGGTCGCCGCGGCAGCAGCGACCAGGGCCGCCACGTCGACATCCATGCACGCTGGCCGGAACGGCTCCAGACACTGCAGACCTTGCGCCAGCTTGGCGACGGCGCCCCGAGCGTTGCCGCGTTGCAGGTGGTAATAGCCCACGCCCACGAGCAAGATGCCCTGATAGAGCGAGCGGATCGGATCCGTCTCGCCGCGCCAGACCTGCTCCAGCGTCTCGTGGCAGTGCCAGAAGTCGCCCGCGTTGAACTGGGCGATCCCCGACAGCAACGCCTCGGGGGGATCGCCCTCACAGCGTGTCGAACGACGTGGCGGCGTCTTCTTGATGAGGGGCAGACCGGTTCGCGGCGACCGTTGCACGCTTCGTCGACTCCTCCGGTCCATATGCTATGCTCGCCCCGCGGTGAACGGCAAGGACCGTGAATGCAGGACTGTGGCGAGAGGTGAGCGGGCGTTCGCCGGGGTCTGCCGGCGCCGCTCGTGTCGCCCAGCTTGGGGGTTCCGGGATGAAGTTTGCAGTTCGTGAGGGAATGGCGCCGGGCAAGACGCTGCGCGAGCGGTTCGAGAGCCTGGCCCGCATCGGCATCCAGGGCATCGAGTTGACCGGTGAGAGCACACTCGACCATGTCGACGAAGTGAAAGAGCTGGTGAAGCAGACCGGCGTCGTGCCCTGTATCTGTTCCGGGCGCGGGGGCGCCGTACTGGACTCCCGCAAGCCGGAGCGCGACCAGTTCATGAAAGAGCTGAAGCTGGCCCTGAAGGCCTGCGGCGAGTTTGGCGGCGTCGGCGTCATAGTCGTCCCGCTGCTCCCGGTCAAGATGCAGAACCGGCCGCGCATCCCAGACCTTTCGCCCTGGAGGACGGGCCTGCAGTTGGAGCAGGAGCTATTCCAGGTACTCATGCGGGAGGTCGCGCCGGTGGCCGAGCAAGCTGGCGCAGCGGTCATCATCGAGCCACTCAACCGCTACGAGCAGTGGTGGCCCAATCGCATCTCGGAAGGCGCGGCGGTCTGCGCGGCGATCAACAGCCCCGGCATCAAGACCATGGCCGACTTCTTCCACATGAACATCGAGGAGCCCAGTTTCGCCGAAGCAATCCGCCAGAGTCTACCTTACATCGCCCACGTCCACCTGGCCGACAGTCAGCGCGCACTGCCCGGTACCGGGCACACGGAGTTCGGCCCCGGCCTGCGCGCCCTGGTCGAGGGCGGCTATGGCGGCTTTTACGGCTTCGAGTGCAGCATTCACGGCGATCCCTTCGAGGCGCTGCCGCGCGCGATGGAGTACATCAAGCACGCCGCGGGGGTGTGACCTCACCCCCCTCTCCGGACCTCACCCGTCTACGGTAGGCGCGGAGAGGGGGAACGCAGGCGGGAGGGACGGTGCGATTAGTCGAGGTTGTTGGCAGTATCGAGAATTCAAGGAGGCGGACATGAAGCTCACGCTCCATTCGGTCAGTTACGCCGGTGTGTGGCCGGGGCAGGCCCGGCTGTCGCTGGAGGAGTTCATCCCGCACGCCGCCGAGCTCGGCTACGACAGCGTCATGCTCGTCGCCAAGCGGCCCCACCTGTCGTTGCTGGATTATCCGCCGGACCAGCCGGAGCGGCGACGGCAGTTGAAAGCGCTGCTGGACCGCCATGGCGTGCGCGTGGCCTGCCTGGCCGGCTACAACGACTTCAGCGCCGGAGCGGAGCGGCCCGACATCCCGCTGGTCGAGCATCAGGCCATCTACATCGCCGGCCTGGCGGCGCTGGCGCGTGACCTGGACTGCCCGGTGATTCGCGTCTTCACGAGCTACGAACATCCTAGCCTCACGCCCGATGCCGCCTGGCGTCGCACCGTGGAGGCGCTGCGGGAGTGCGCTACCACCGCCGCCCGCTTCCGGGTAACGCTGGCCGTCCAGAATCACCACGATGTGGCGGTCCACCACGAGAGCATGTATCAGTTGCTCAGCGAGGTCGACCACCCCAACTGCCGGGCGGGCTTCGACGCCTGGTCGCCCGCATTGCATGGCCTGAAGGGCCAGGAGCTGGCCGCCGCGGTTCGACTCATGGCGCCCTTCATCGCCCACACCACGGTCGCCGACTACGTACCCTTGCCGCGCTACCGCTACCGGCCGGAGCTGGTCAACTACGTGGCCGAGCCGCCGGTGATGAAGGCGGTCCCGATAGGGGAAGGCATCATCGACTACCCCACCTTCTTCGCCACGCTGGCCGAGGTCGGCTACAACGGCGCCATCGCCTACGAGCTGTGCTCCTCCCTGCGCGGCGGCGGTGCATTGGAGAACCTGGACCGCTGCGCCCGCCGCTTCCGAGACTATATGGCGGCCTACGATCGGGCGTTCGCCTCGGTTTAAGGCAAGGTCTCCTACCGCGGGAGGTCCAGCGCTTGCCGCAAACCGGCCTCAACACCCGCCAGGTCATCAAACAGCAGGGTGCCAACCTGCCGCTTGATGAACATCGCTTCCACCGTCGTGGGCTTGGCCTGGACAATTCCTGGAGCGAGCAGGCCGGCTCGTTGCCAGAATACAACGCGGTAATCGCCCAGGTGCGGCGTAGTTCCGAGGTTGGAGGTGATCGGGGCGATCACTACATCCTGCCCGTTTTGGTTGTACTCGATAACGGACAGCACCACCGCGGGACGGAGCTTGCTTCCGGTCCGGTCGGTGAACTCAACGTCGACGAGAACGACGTCCCCCTTACGATAGGCGGTCATAGATGCGATCGGCTTCGGAATCCCAGTCGCGAGCGAGTGATCGCAGCGACAGCCTCGACCAGGCAGCCCGCTCCAAATCGGCATCCCCCTCGTCGTCCGATGGTATCGCCTCCTCATCAACAGGCCGCACATCCACAAGCACCACCTGGCCAATGCTCAGGTGAAGGCGCTCCACCTCCTGATGGGGAACCGTGACGACGTACTCATCGCCACTCTTGCCGAGCGTACCTCGAACCATAGTGCCATCCTCTGCCACCAGCCGTCCCACGTGAAGCGGGACCACTCATAGCAGAGTCTACCGTGTGGGACGACGGTCCACGTGAGGTGCTTCTCTTAGATCTGAATTGCTCCAATTGCTAGCCGCATTGTCGGGTCCCGGCTATACTGGCACACTGACGACAATCTCAGCGCGAAAGCCGACCCGCTGATACTCCGGCTCAGCTTTCCGAACAGACGGAGTAACGTGTGGCGCGTCTGGAAGAGCTCGGTCCGGGCGCCGCCGTCAAAGGGGTGCTGCCGGACGGGCTGGTCACCGTCGTGGACCTGCGCTGGCACGGCTCCAACGTCGCCGAGCTGACCCATAAAGACGGCGCCGGGCGATTGGGCAGCGAGCTGCTGTATCGCTACCGCGAGCCCACGCTGGAGGTCGTCACCGCCGGCCGGCCCTGGAGCTTCGACGGCGACGGCGCGCTGCTGCGGCTGGTCTCCGAGGCGTACCGCATCCACCTGGCCTACCTCTTCGACCCCATCCTGGCGGTGCATACGTCGCTGGTCGACCCCTTGCCGCACCAGATCACCGCCGTCTACGGCGACATGCTGCCGCGCCAGCCGCTGCGCTTCTTGCTGGCCGACGATCCCGGCGCCGGCAAGACGATTATGGCCGGGCTGCTGATCAAGGAGCTGCTCATCCGCGGCGATGTCCACCGCTGCCTGATCGTTTGCCCCGGCAACCTGGTGGAGCAGTGGCAGGACGAGCTGGAGCGCCGTTTCCACCTGCCCTTTGAGATCATGACCAACGACAAGCTGGAGTCGGCACGCAGCGGCAACTGGCTCCTGGAAACACCCCTGGCGATCGGCCGGCTGGACAAGCTCAGCCGCGACGAGCGTGTGCAGGCCATGCTGGAGCAGACCGAGTGGGACCTGGTGATCTGCGACGAGGCGCACAAGCTCTCGGCCAGCTTCTTCGGCGGCGAGATCAAGTACACCAAGCGCTACCGCCTGGGCCAGCTCCTGGGTCGCCGCGCCCGCCACTTCCTCTTGATGACCGCTACGCCCCACAATGGCAAGGAAGAGGACTTCCAGCTCTTCATGGCCTTGCTGGACGCCGACCGCTTCGAGGGTCGCTTCCGCGACGGCGTCCACAGCAGCGACGTCTCCGACCTCATGCACCGCACGGTCAAGGAAGAATTGCTCACCTTCGAGGGCAAGCCGCTCTTCCCCGAGCGCATCGCCACCACCGTCAACTACACGCTCTCCCCAGCGGAGGCCACGCTCTACCGCGAGGTCACCGAGTACGTCCGCGAGGAGTTCAACCGCGCCGATGCGCTCAACCACCATGGGCGCAGAGGGACCGTCGGCTTCGCCCTCACCATCCTGCAGCGCCGGCTGGCCTCCTCGCCCGAAGCCATCGCCCAGTCGCTGCGGCGGCGCCGCGAACGGCTGGAAAGCCGGCTGCGCGAAGAACAGCTGCTCCAACGCGGCGCCGCGGCGAGCGTGGATCTCCTGGGCGGCCTCGCCCGGCTGAGCAGCGAAGACTGGGAAGACCTCGAGGACGCGCCGGAGGCGGAGCTGTCGGAGCAGGAAGAACAGGTTGTCGACCAGGCCTCCGCCGCCCGTACCATCGCCGAGCTGCGGCTGGAAATCGGCCGCTTGCAGCAACTGGAGGGGTTGGCCAGACAGGTGGTGCTGAGCGGCGCGGACCGCAAGTGGGAAGAGCTGCGCGATCTGCTCCAGGGCAACGTGGCCATGTTTGACGCCGACGGGCAGCGCCGCAAGCTGATCATCTTCACTGAGCACCGCGACACCCTCAACTACCTGGCCCAGCGGCTGCGCGATCTGCTGGGGCAGGCGGAAGCGGTGGTCACGATCCACGGCGGCATGCTCCGCGAGGAGCGGCGCACGGCGCAGGCGCGCTTCACCCAGGACAAGGACGTGCAGATCCTGGTCGCCACCGACGCCGCCGGGGAAGGCGTCAACCTGCAGCGGGCCCACTTGTTGGTCAACTACGACCTGCCTTGGAACCCCAACCGCCTGGAGCAGCGCTTCGGGCGCATCCACCGCATCGGCCAGACGGAGGTCTGCCACCTCTGGAACCTGGTCGCCGCCGAGACCCGCGAGGGCGACGTCTACAGCCGGCTGCTGGCCAAGCTGGAGGAAGAACGGGCGGCGCTGGGTGGCCGCGTCTTCGACGTGCTGGGCAAGGTCACCTTCGAGAACCGGCCGCTGCGCGACCTGCTGGTGGAGGCCATCCGCTACGGCGACCAGCCGGCGGTGCGGGCGCGGCTCTACCAGATCGTCGACCAGGCGCTGGACACCGACCACCTGCGCGAGCTGCTGGAGGAGCGGGCACTGGCGCGGGACAGCATGGACGCCACCCGCGTCCAGACCATCCGCGAGGACATGGAGCGCGCCGAGGCCCGCCGCCTGCAGCCGCACTTCATCGCCGCCTTCTTCCAGGAAGCCTTCCGGCGGCTGGGCGGCAAGATGCACCAGCGCGAAGCCGGGCGCTACGAGGTCAGCCACGTCCCGGCGCCGATCCGCCGGCGCGACCGCCAGATCGGCACGGCCGAGCCGGTGTTGCACCAGTACGAGCGCGTGACCTTCGACAAGGACCTCATCAGCCTGCCGGGCAAGCCGCTGGCCGCCTTCCTCTGCCCCGGCCACCCGCTGCTGGACACGTGCATCGACCTGCTGTTGGAGAAGTACCGCGACCTGTTGAGGCGCGGCGCGCTGCTGCTGGACAGCAGCGACCCCGGCGCCGACATGCGCGCCCTTTTCTACCTGGAGCACGCCATCCAGGACGCTCGTACCGATGCCGCGGGCAACCGCCGCGTCGTCTCCCGCGAGCTGCAGTTCGTGGAGATCGACCAGCAAGGCAACGCGACGTCGGCCGGCCCCGCCCCCTACCTGGACTACCGGCCGCTGACGGAGGAGGAGCAGCGCCTGGTGACACCGCTGCTCGATGCGCCCTGGCTGCAGCGGGGACTGGAAGACCGCGCCTTGAGCTACGCCATCGAAGCGCTGGTGCCGCGGCACTTTGACTTGGTGCGCCAGCGCAGCGAGACCTTGATCGACAAGACGAAGGTAGCGGTCCACGAGCGCCTGACCAAGGAGATCGTGTACTGGGACCATCGCTCGGTGCAGCTAGCGGGGCGGGAGCAAGCCGGCAAGACGGCCTCCCTCAATTCGCTGCAAGCGCGCCGGCGCTGCGACGAGCTGGAAGCGCGCTTGCAGCAGCGGCTGGCCGAGCTGGAGCAAGAGCGACGGCTAGCCCCCTTGCCGCCGGTGGCGATCGGCGGCGCGCTGGTCGTGCCCAACGGGCTGCTGGCTCGCCTCATAGGCGAAGACCCGCGCGAGGCCGACGCCACGGCGCGGGAGCGCCGGCGCATCGAGCAACTGGCCATGCAGGCGGTGATGGCCGAGGAGCGGCGGCGGGGCTACGAACCGCGCGACGTCAGCGACCTGAAGTGCGGCTACGACGTGGAGTCGCGGGTACCGGGCGCCGGCAAGCTGCGCTTTGTGGAAGTCAAGGGCCGCACGGCAGACGCTGACAGCGTGACGGTAACCAAGAACGAGATCCTGACCGCGCTGAATAAGCCGGACGACTGGTGGCTGGCCGTGGTACTGGTGGACGGCGACCATGTCACGGCACCGGCCTACGTCAGCCGGCCATTCCAGCGCGAGCCGGACTTCGGGGCGGTGAGTGTCAATTACCGGCTGGACCACCTGATGCCCGCGTCGGCCGCCGCTGAGCGGTAGAGATGGATCGTTGATTGCTTTGACCATCAACTTGCGTCGAATTTCGATGGAATGCGCATAAGGGACATCAAGCAACGTGTTTAGTTCGGCCTGGCCCACGGACTTCAGAAGCCAGTCATCTCGCTAATACCAATCCCGTGTGATCACGCCGCTTTTTCCACTGGCGAGCGGCGGATGTTGTCGTCGATCCAGCGCCAGCCGGCCAAGGAGCGAACCCGTTCCGGATGGGCGTCGAGCTCGTCGAGCAGGGCGT
>Ga0207416_1001194_pt1 | contig 36693 bp, 34 predicted proteins | sample PaiPotPPM11metaG_FD_184107 | JGI IMG/M metagenome (GOLD analysis project Ga0207416, IMG submission 184107) | Iron sulfur acid spring bacterial and archeal communities from Banff, Canada, to study Microbial Dark Matter (Phase II) - Paint Pots PPM... ...
TTGACTTGGAGCGGAGCTTCGTAGAAGCCGAGGACGCGGTCGAAGGCGGGCTCTAGTTGTTGAGCCTGCAGCTCGCCCCCGGTGTGGACCACTGGCCTATCCACCAGAATCCAGCGCAGATCGTGATCGGTCGGCGCTTCTGCCACCGGCCGGTGGTGGACCGGGTCGAAGAGCCTCACCACCTCGCCATGCACATACAGGGCATGGGGGACGTAGATTGGCTCGCCCAGCACCGCCGCGCAGGCCGCCGCGATCGAGCTCTTGCCGTTGCCGGGCGGCCCGTAGAGGAAGAGCGCCTGCCGGGCCAGAAGCGCCGATCCCACCACGTCGATGACGGAGTCCGGCAGCACCAGGTCACCGACGGCCCGCTTCATCACCGCCGAGCTGACGTTGGCGCTCTCGGCCACCAAGACGGCGGCGCTCCTTAGGTAGTCGTCCAGGGGGACGGGCGCGGGGCCCGCATATTGACTCAGCTCGAGGGTCTCCCGTGCCCTTTCTCGCCCCGACGTCGTGAGAACGTACTCGAGGCCTTCAGCGAACTCCTCGTGGGCTTTGGATGCTCCGCGCGCACCGGTGGTGCCACAGAATCCCTCCTTGGTCAGGAAGGTGACGCCGGCGCTGATCACCGGCCAGGGAAGACAGGCCAGCTCCGCCAGCTCGCGACCCAAGACATTGCCGTTGAAGTAGAGGATCTTCAAGAGCAGGTCGCATATAAATGAGAAGGGAAGGCCGAGGTCGGCCATCGAGGTAGGGGGCGGCGGACCGGCCGTGACTTCCGGTTCAGCCGGCCGCTCGTCCCGCCGGCGATGCTCCGAAGGCGAAGGCTGCTCTGTCGATGGAGGCGGTGGAACCCCGGCGGCGCGCTCGAGTGGATGGGTGCTCATGCGGTCTGCTGGCGCAATCTACCGCGTACGAGGCTCCGGGGGCGGGATTTCAACCGTTTCGTTCCGCTCCCTGGGAGCGCACCGAGTCAGCCGACGAGGACCGTATCAGGCCGGTTTACTCGTGCGTGAGGATAAATATGGGGTAAGGCGACGCACAAAGCTCTCAACGTCACCCGGCACGGCGCCTTGCACGCCTACAGTCTGCCCTACGGCAGAGCCTCCACCCGTAGATCCGATCGTCGATGAGCCTGCCCTTTGCGCGGTCCGATAGCTGCCAGTCGGCGCCTAGGGTGAACAGCTCCCAAGACCTGTAGACGCCGGTGCCCGTGAGGGAGGTAGCCAGAGAAACGGAGAGCGGCCCATCCTGTGGGTGTTCAAAGCTCAAGGGAGGGGGCCGCCGTGACCAATGGTGGCCTGATCTTCCGCCACCGTGTGCGCTTCTTCGCCAGGGCCGGCGAAATTGGAGTTGCCGGGGCCTGCCGGGAGCTGGGCTGCGACCGGTCCCGGTCTTGCCGCTGGAAGCCCATGGTGGAGCGGCACGGACTGGAGATCTTGATGCCGCGGGAGAGGCGCCGGCCCAGTGGCTCGTTCGAGGGCGAACACAGCGAACTGACGCTCCGTGCAGGACTGATAAGCGCCCGACACCGGATTGTGCTTCAAGAGCCGGGGCCAGACCGCCTCGCGCTCGGAATCAGTCAGCCGACGCGCAGCGACGCGCTCTGTGCCCGTGCGGGTCCGCAACTCGGCGTTCGGATGCGCTTGAAGGTTGAGGCACCACGCGGGTGGCACATCGAACCCATTGTTCGAGGCCGCGACCAGCCAACGGGAGCTGTCATCGAGATAAACGACTGGAACCGTCCTACTCCGGCCACTGTGTCTACCGGTCGTTGTCAGCAGCCCGACGGTGACCCCAAGCAGTCTCCCTCCAAGGCGTCCCCCCGTAAGACGGAAGAGGGCACAATTGGATTTGCTGAAAAGGCGAGGGCCCCAGGAATACCGCAGCGCCATGCGGCGCCCACGGCGGAAGTAGTTCTGCTCTTTTTGCGTCAGGCCTTTGAGGCCGTCCTCACTTCGCTCCATCATTATTCTCCTGACTATCGCCTCACGGCCGCGTGGCATCCTCTAAGTCCCCGGGAATCTCAGGCTGTGCCTCACATTCGAGGCGAGTCGCTGCTTGTGATCGCCAATTCTTCGAGCAGATCCGCGGCGGCCTCGGCCGGGCTCCGGTCAGCTGTCGCTGCTTGTAGCGCCAGGGTGCGCTCTCGGTACTTCGGCTCCCTAAACACCCGCTCCACGGCATCAGAGATCGCCGTTGGCGAGGGGCGGTCTGTGCGCAGGTTGATTCCCGCACCCGACCAACCGACATGGGCGGTGACCTCCTTCTTGTCTTCGCTCGTACCAGCAACCACCATCGGAACACCATGGGCGATTGCCAGCTGCACGGAACCGAATCCACCGTTCGACACCATGACGTCGACATAGGGCAAAAGCGCGGAATACGGAACGAACCTCTCAACAACCGCGTTCGGAGGGACATCCCCGACGTCGACTGGATCCGCGCCGCCGGTCGTGGCGACGACGAAGACATCCTTGCCGGCGAGCCCCTCAAGGCATTGAGCGAGTAGATCAGCCGGTTCCGTGGCGATAGTCCCCTGGGTGACGAGGACGACTTGCGTCGACTCCGAAAGCCTCGGCCACCAGCTTGGTGGTGCAAAGTCCGCCGGCTTCGGCGGCACCGGGGCACCAACGAAGTGAACGTGGGAAGGAAGATCCGATCTCGGGTACTCGAACCCGCGAGGACAGAGTTGGATGTGCAAGTACCGGGAATGCCCGAACTCGAGGTCCCGTATCGGCACGGGAGGAAGACCGAGTCCGGCCCGGACCTCTCGCGCCGCCTTCGTGACCGGAGGGAGAAACGTGGCGCGGGCCATGGCGTTCAGAGCGCTGTTGCGTAGATGGCCCACCCAGTCGCTCCGTGGTGCCAATCCCATCCCGTATGGGGCAGCGTCCCGGCTCGGGAAGGCAAGACACGTATCGCCGAGGGTCGCGTCCGGCGGCCCACCCAGTTCATGCAGCCAGCGGCCGCCGTAGAAGGCGGTGTGGGAGACGAACACGTCGGCCGGCTCATCCACGAGGAGCGCCTTCAGGACGGGCAGGTGCTCGCGGAGAGGTCGCACGAAAATCTCGGCGAGATCGAACTGGTTCTGTTTGAGACCTTTGAGCTCGGCGCGACCGGGGAAGGCGGCGTTGAAGTCCCTGTAGTCCCAGTCGAGCTTCTCCGGCATGGCGAAAAAGCGCGCTTTGGACTGAGCGACCATCTCGGCGAAGCGACGTCCCGTGTACCAGCGCACGTCGTGCCCACGCCTGGTGAGTTCGTCCACGACAGCGCCAGCCGGGATGACGTGCCCAGGGCTAGGATAGGTTGCAACCAGGAACCGGGGCATCCACCCTCCAGTGTCATGATAACCTACTTCTAATCAATAATCTAGAACTATGGTGAGGGCGATGTCAAGGGCCAAGTACCACTCCGAGCGCAGGCAGGAGCAGGCGGCGTCCACCCGCCAGGCCATTCTCGACGTGGCACGAGGCCTCTTCGTCGAGCGTGGCTACGCCCAGACCACGGTGGCCGACATCGCAGCCGCGGCCCACGTGGCGGTGCCCACCGTCTACGTGAGCATAGGCCCGAAGCCAGCCATCCTGGGCGAACTACGCAAGCTGATTCCCGTACTTGCGGGCGTGCCACAAGATGTTCAGAGAGAGCTGGCACCGGTCAAGGACCCGCTCGCGGTGATCTCCGGTTTCGTAACGGTGATCAGGCGACTCATGGAATCCTCAGGCGATCTGATGTCCGCCATCGAGGCTGCGGCACCGTTCGAGACGGTCGCCGCAGAGGCATGGGAAGAAGGTCTCATCATCCATCGCTCCGGATGGGAGATGGCGGTCAACCGACTGGAAGCCCTCGGTGCGCTCCAGCCGCGACTGCCTGCCGCCAAGGCCGTTGACATCTTGAGCTTCCTGTCACTTCCCGCCACCTGGCGGACGCTCAGCCGGGATCACGGGTGGAGTTACGGCGAGATCGAGGCCTGGATTATCGAAACGGCGATGGGCCTGGTCATTGAGCCCAGATCTAGGTCCCGGACGAAACTCCGCCCTCCGAGTAAGAGACTTCAGCGCAAGCAGTGACGAGAACACGATTCACATTAACCCTGGCTCGTGGAAGGCAACGGCGATCTGTGCTGACTGAGCCGGTGATCTGGATCAGTTCAAACGGGGTCCCCTCACCTCCTCAAGTCGACCGCAAGTTGGTCGCAACGCTACGAGTTGCCGAGGCACGGTCGCGGGTCTTCTGACCGTCAGCCTGAAGGGTTACTGTCCCGGCGCTGGCGGTCGAATCGATATAGGATCGGCAGGACTTGGAGGTCCTTGGGTCGTCCGGCGGCTTCTTTGGAGCGAATGACGTCGCTGAGGTCGGCGACCGTGACGTCGACGGCGTCGACCCTCACCCTGTGAGCCCTGACCGCAAGCTCTCGGTACCCGCCTGCAATACCGCTTGGCACGAACGATATGTCGAACTCACCAAACGGGCAGATGAGATTCCAAACGGACGACGCTGCGAGTGACCGGCCATTGTGGTCAAACGGGAGTCCCTCATCGACCGCCGCCGTGCGTATCCGAGCTCCGAGTTCCTTGAGCGCGGCCGAGAGTCGGTCGAGATTCTCGAGTGACGAGTCTGGCGTTAGGTCGATGTCCCTGGTGGCCGGGATGGGAGCATGTTGAGCGATCGCTGCGAACGCACCGATAACAACAAACTTGACGTGGTGGCGGTTCAGGACTTCAACGACGGCCGCCGCATTCCGGGAGTGCGTCATCGGGAGAGGGCACCCCCACCAAGGGGCTCTGCGTTTCGCCATGCTGCTATCTGTTGATCCCTGCGCCGACGCTCTCTTGGACTACGCCTCGAATCGAGCCTGGCGAGCACCTCGTCATGCGTATCACTCGGGACGAGACGTATGCTCACCTCGAATCCGGCTGCCTTCAAGAGTCGCGTAAGAGTCGGAATGGTCGGCTGCCGACGGTCACGTTCGTACGCCGAGATCATCGTCGCCGGCACCCCGGCGCGCTCGCTGAGCTGTCCTTGGCTCAGACCACTCTTGATCCGGGCCAGCTGCAGCAAGGCCGCCGCCGGTGAGGGGATATGAGACGATTGTGACATAGCACGATTGTATCAGGTTCGAAACTTGCCCATCTTACCCACGGATGTGTGTGGGACCGATATGCATGACCCAGGGTGTTACAGCGCCCTCGGTCGATGGCTGATGGAAGCGCGGGAGGGGGTCGCTCCCTCTCTCGGCCTTCCTGTCCTCCCGAAAGCTCCAGCCCGAGTCCGCCGACGGCTGGCGACCGCTGTGCCATGGGCCGACCTCCTGTGCCCTGACCCCCTGGACTTCCCACCTCCGTTGCCCAGAATGATCAGGAGTCGATATACAGCTTCGCGCGCACGGGCCTATGCCGGACGCGGAGGATCAGGCGCAACATGTTGCGCCCCCACCTTGGGCGACCACTACATGTAGTGCGAGATCGTCAACCCGATTATGCAGGAGGTGCGAGGTGAGTCATGAATATCTGTCCCATAAATATGCAATCATGTCGTGGTGGCCGGGAGTGGAGAGTCCCTGAGGGTGGCGGTCGCCGGTGCAACCGGATACGCCGGTGCTGGCTGCGTGAATCTACTGCTCCAACATCCCGACGTTGCTTTGGTGGCGGTGGCTTCGTCATCGCAGAGTGGTCACACCCATTCGGCGGTATGTCCCGGGTCGACCTGTGATTTGCAGTTAGTTGAAGCGATCGACGCTTCCAAGTGCGATGTTGTTATCAGCGCCTGTGCCCCTGGGGATGCAGCTCGACACGCGTCTGATTGGTTGCGCCATGGGGCAGTTGTGGTCGATGTGTCGGCTGACTTTCGGCTCAACTCTGCCAGCGCTTTCGCAGAGTGGTATGGGGGCCCGCATCCGTGCCCAGAGTTGCTGCCCGAGGCGGTGCTCGCGCTGCCGGAGCTGCGGCCGGGTCCGATTGCGGGCGCCCGGGTTTTGGCTCTGCCTGGATGTTTTTCCACCGCCGCCATCCTGGCCTGCGGTCCGTTGGCGGCAAATCAACTGGTGGAGCCCGAGGTCGTCGTCGACGGCAAGACCGGGGTGAGCGGCGCAGGCAGAAGCGCTTCGGCGGAGTACCTGTTCACCGAGCTCAATGAGTCGGTCAAGCCCTATGCGGTGGGGGGTCACCGCCATCAACCGGAAATGGAGCAGGTGCTCAGTGAGCTGGGCGGCGGCCAGTTCGCGGTCACCTTCGTCCCCCACCTGGTGCCGATGACCAGGGGCATCCAGGTGACGTGCTACCTGCGGCCCAGAGCGGGAGTCGGCCTGGACAAGGTCCGGGCTCTCTACCGTGACCAGTACCGGGACCAGCCGTTCGTGTGCCTGTCCGATGTCCCCGTCCCCAGCAAGCAGACCTCTTACACCAACATGTGCTGGATCAGCCTTGAGGAGCAGGGCCGCCACCTGGTGGTGTCGGCGGTACTCGACAACCTCGGACGGGGAGCCTCGTCGCAGGCGATCCAGGTGATGAATCTGCGCTTCGGCTTGGATCCGCGGGCCGGGCTGGGGGGTCTGGGGCAGTGGCCGTGATCGCGCCCAGAGACGCCCGGCCGCTGACCCGCGGGGTGACCGCCGCCCGCGGTTTTCGAGCCGCGGCGACGTCCGCCGATGTACGCGGGGCCGGCAGCACCAAACCCGACGTGGCGATCGTGTGCAGCGACGGCCTGGCCGCCGCAGCCGGCGTGTTCACAACTAATCGGGTCAAGGCTGCGCCAGTAGTCGTGAGCCAGCTACATCTCAAGCGGGGTCGGGCCCGTGCGGTCGTTGTCAACAGTGGCAACGCCAACGCCTGTACGGGTGCCCAGGGTCTGGGGGACGCCTTGCGCATGGCGCAGACCGCCGCGGACGCGGTCGACTGTGATCCGGGTGAGGTGTTGGTAGCGTCGACCGGGCTGATCGGCCGGGCGATGCCAATGGACCGGATTCAGCCGGCGATCATGGCGGCTGGGAGCCAGCTCGACCATGGCAACGGCCACCGGGCCGCCGAGGCGATCATGACAACCGACACTCGACCCAAGGAGGCGGTCGCCCAGTTGGTTGCCTTCGGAACGCCCCAGACCGTCGGTGGGATGGCCAAGGGGGCAGGGATGATCCACCCCGACATGGCGACGTTGCTGGCCTTCGTCACCACCGACGCCAAGGTCGCTCCCGATTTGCTCTCCGACCTGCTCAGAGCCTCGGTCCGCACCAGCTTCAACTCGATCAGCATCGATGGCGACACCAGCACCAACGACTGCTGCCTAATCCTTGCCAACGGCGCGGCGGGAGCGCCCGAGATTGAACGCGGCACCCGGGAGGCGGATTTGCTGGCCGAGGCCCTCGATGCCGTGCTGATGGACCTGGCCGAGCAAATCGTCGCCGACGGCGAGGGGGTCACCAAGACCTTTTCGGTTCACATCAGCGGGGCTCTGGACGAGGAGCAGGCGCGGCTAGCCGCTCGGACGGTGACCAGCTCATCGCTGGTCAAGACGGCAATCCACGGGGCTGACCCCAATTGGGGCCGGATCCTGGCCGCGGTGGGCCGCAGCGGCGCCGACCTCGCCCTCGACCGCTGTCGCCTATCCCTGGCGGGCATGGAGCTCTTCGCGATGGGGCGAGCCAGCGCCACGCCGGTTGATGAGGTGGCTCAAGCTCTGCGACAGCCGCGCATCGCCATAGAAATGGACCTGGGGGTCGGCGAGGCCGAAGCCACTGCCCTGGGCTGTGATCTCAGCTCGGAATACGTGAGGATCAACGCTGACTACTCAAGCTGATGCGACTCAGTTCGACCAGACCAGTGCTCTGAAGCGCGCCGAGATCCTGGTCGAGGCACTGCCCTACATCCGTCGCTTCCAGGAGCAGCTGCTGGTGGTCAAGCTCGGCGGTGCCGCCATGGAGGAGGGCGCTGCTCGCGATACCGTCCTCCAGGACCTGGTCCTGCTCCGCTTTGTGGGCATGCGCCCGGTCCTGGTTCACGGCGGGGGCAGGGAGATCACGGCCCTGGCTGGCGCACTCGGACTCGAGACCCAGTTCATCGACGGGCTGCGGGTCACCGACGAGAAGACCATGGAAGTGGCCAAGATGGTCCTGACCGGCAAGATCAACCCCGATCTGGTGGGCGCCATTCATCGGCTTGGGGGGCGGGCCATGGGCCTCTCCGGTGAGGACGGTCCCTGCATCCTGGTGCGACGTCAGGTCGGCCCCAACGGCGAGGACCTGGGCCGGGTCGGCGAGGTCCAGGAGGTCAACCCCGAGCCGGTGCTGGCGCTGGCCGATCGGGGCATGATCCCAGTAGTCGCCTCGGTCGGCCTGGGCTATGACGGGCTCTCCTACAACGTCAACGCCGACGCCGTGGCGGCGGCACTGGCCCAGGAGCTGCACGCCGGCAAGCTGCTGCTCCTCACCGACGTCGCCGGAGTGAGGAACCAGCGGGGCGACCTCCAGAGCCGTCTCACCGTCGACCAGGCCGAGGAACTCTGCCGGGACGGCGCAGCATCCGACGGGATGATCCCCAAGCTCAAAGCTGCCTGTGCCGCGGCCCGAGCGGGGGTGACCGTCCACATCGTGGATGGGCGCCAGCCCCACTCGATCCTGCTCGAACTTCTGACCGAGGCCGGTGTGGGCACCATGATCGATGCGGTGGCGACCGATGGCTGAGCTGGCCCGACCTGGGGTCGCGGCTGAGGCCGACCAAGTGCTGATGTCCACCTATAGCCGGGTACCTGTGACCCTGGTGCGGGGGTCGGGCTGTTATGTGGAGACCGACGACGGTCGCCGACTGCTCGACCTGGTTGGCGGAATTGCCGTGAACGTGCTGGGCCACTGCCATCCCGAGGTGGTGGCGGCTGCGACCACCCAGTTGCAGCGTCTGATCCATACCAGCAACCTCTATTTCACCGAGCCCCAGGTCAATCTGGCCGCCGTGCTGGTGGAAAGTGCGTTTCCAGGCCGAGTCTTCTTCGGCAACAGCGGCGCCGAGGCCAATGAGGGCGCGATCAAGGTGGCCCGCAAGTGGGGCCAGCTGCGCCGCCAAGGCGCCTACCACATCCTCACGCTCGAGGGAGCCTTTCACGGCCGAACTCTGGCGACCCTAGCCGCGACCGGCAACGACCATTACGGCGACCCCTTCCGCCCCCTCCCCGAGGGCTTCCGGCAGCTGCCCAAGGGTGACCTGGGAGCGATGGAGGCGGCACTCGCCGACCGCGAGCGCCCGGCCACCGCCGTCATGGTGGAGCCGATTCAGGGAGAGAGCGGCGTCTTGGTTTTGGATGACGACTACCTGAGGCAGCTGAGGGCGCTCTGCGATCGCTATCAGGCTCTCCTGATCGTCGACGAGATCCAGACGGGGATGGGCCGGACGGGGACGATGTGGGCCCACCAGCAGGCAGGCATAACCCCGGACATCATGACCGTGGCCAAGGGAATCGCCGGAGGCCTGCCTCTGGGAGCGGTCCTGGTCGGTGAGCGAGCGGATGTGCTCGCGCCCGGCGACCACGGCAGCACGTTCGGCGGAAACCCAGTCGCTTGCGCGGCGGCGCTGGCCGTCTTCCAGGTTCTGGAGCGCGAGGCGATACCAGCCCGTGCTGGTGCGAGCGGTGCCCGGCTGCGCGCGCAGCTGCTCGCCCTGGGTGGGCGCGGCCTGCCCGTGGCCGAGGTGCGTGGCCGGGGACTGTTGCTGGGCATCGGGCTTGAGCTGCCGCTGGCGCGAGAGACGGCGCGGGCAGCCCTGGACGAGGGATTGCTGGTCAATCCCATCGGCACCAGCACCATCCGTCTCGCGCCTCCCCTGATCATCGGGGAGGACGAGGAGGAACTGGCCCTGGTTGGAATTGAGCGCGCGCTCAGCCGGGCCGTTGCCGGGAGTCCAGACGCATGACCTCCACCCCGACCAGGCAGTCCCGCCAGTCGGTGATCCTTGAGGTGCTCCGCAGTCATCCGGTCCAGACTCAGGCCCAGCTCACCCAGGAGCTGCGCCGGCGCCGGATCAACGCCACTCAGGCGACCATCAGCAGGGATCTTCGCCAGCTCCGGGTGGCGCGCGTTTCCGCGGCCGACGGACCAAGATACCTGCCCCCGTCTGACGGCGCGGACGCCGAGACCCGGTTGGCCTCAGCTCTGGGCGGCCAGTTGACCAAGCTTGAGGTGGTGGGCCGGATGGTGGTGCTGCACACGCATATCGGCGCTGCCCAGGTGGTCGCGGCCGCCGTCGATGCTCTTGCCCTCTCCGAGGTGGCCGGAAGCGTGGCCGGCGACGACACCATATTTGTGCTGGCTCGCTCCGGTGGGGGCGCCAAGCTGGTGGCGCAGCGGCTTCGGGAGGCCCACGACCTGGGAGCCAGGTGGGGCTGAGCCACCAGCTAGCCTCTTCCGCTCCCGTGCGCGCTGGGAGGATTTTGTGACCGAGGCAAGCCGCCCGCGCTGTGTGCTCGCCTTCTCGGGAGGGCTAGACACCACCGTCGCAGTGCACTGGCTCACCCACACCCGGGGCTACGAGGTGGTGACCCTCTCGGCCGACCTCGGGGAGACGGCCGACGCCGAGGTGCTGCAACGCCGGGCCCTCTCAGCCGGCGCCGTCGCTGCCCACGTGGTCGATGCCAAGGATCTGTTCATCACCAATTTCGTCTGGCCTACCCTTCAGGCCGGAGCTCTGTACCAGGGCGTGTATCCGCTGGCGACCGCGCTGGGGCGGCCCCTGATCGCCAGGTTGCTAGTGGAGGTGGCGCGGGAGGTGGGAGCGTCCGCGGTCGCCCACGGCTGCACCGCCAAGGGCAACGATCAGGTCAGATTCGATGTCGCCGTCGGGGCGCTGGCTCCCGGCCTCGAGGTGGTGGCGCCGCTGCGCGAATGGCGGATGGGACGGAGCGATGAAATCGCCTACGCTCACGAGCACGGATTGGAGATCACCGCCACCACCGAGAGCCCCTACAGCGTCGACGCCAACCTCTGGGGTCGAAGCGTTGAGACCGGAATCCTGGAGGACCCCTGGGTGGAGCCGCCGGCGGATGCCTTCGCCTGGACGGCCGAGCCCAGTCGGGCGCCGAGTGAGGGCTCCGAGCTGGTGATCGGATTCGACGAGGGGACACCGCGCACCCTCGACGGTGAGATCCTCGAGCCTGCACTCCTGGTAGCCCGCCTCAATGTCCTTGCCGGACAGCAGGGAGTGGGCCGGATCGACCACGTCGAGGACCGGCTGGTCGGCATCAAGTCACGCGAGGTCTACGAGGCGCCAGCGGCAGTCGTGCTCGGCACAGCCCATCGGGCCTTGGAGTCCCTCGCTCTCTCCCGGGACGTCCTACGCTTCAAGCGGTTAGTCGCCGACGAGTGGGCCCAGCTGACGTACGACGGCCTCTGGTTCTCCGCCCTGCGTCAGAGTCTGGCCGCCTTCGTCGCCTCTACCCAGAACTTCACCGGGGAGGTCCGGCTGCGGCTGCGACAGGGGGCGGTCTCGCTCGTGGGGCGATCCAGCCCAACCTCCCTGTACCGGCGCGACCTGGCAACTTACGAGCTGGCGGGCGACAGCTTTCGCCATCAGGCAGCCGAGGGTTTCCTGACGATCTTTGGCTTGCCGCTCCGGACCCAGGCCGCGGTGCAGGGAAGCCTCTGGGAAGAGGGGCTACCCCTGCTGCCCTCCGTGCCCCGGGGCATCGCCACCGGTGAGAGCTCGCCCGGGGGCGACTCCGATGCAGAAGCGGACTGAGGCGCCCCCGGGGGCCCCAGTCTCAACGCCGTCGCGCGGCCGGCAGGGCCGCGCCCACAAAGCTTGGGAGGGGCGCCTTCCCGGCGGCACCGAGCCTCTGCTGGAGAAGTTCACAACCTCTCTTCCCAGCGACCTCCGTCTGGCCCGCTACGACGTTGCCGGTTCGTTGGCGCACGCAGGTGCTCTGGCACGGGCTGGACTCCTTGACGCCAAGGCAGTGCGCGCCGTCGAGCGGGGTCTGGCCAAGGTGGGGCGCGAGCTCTCCGAGGGCAATTTCGCGCTTCAACCTGGCGACGAGGACATCCACATGGCGGTCGAGCGCCGTCTGACCGAGCTGATAGGAGAGCCGGGCCAGCGCCTCCACACCGGACGCAGCCGGAACGACCAGGTGGCCCTCGACCTTCGGCTCTGGTGCCGGGGGGCGACCTGCGACCTGGTCGAGGGCATAGCCTCGCTGCAGCGGGTGGTCATTCGACGGGCCCATCAGCACCAGGTCACCCTGGTCCCGGGTTACACCCACCTCCAGCCAGCCCAGCCCATCTCGCTGGCCCACTACCTCCTCGCCTACTTCGAGATGCTCCAACGCGATCAGGAGCGGCTTCAGGACGCTGACCGTCGCGCCGACAGCTCACCTCTGGGGGCGGGGGCCCTGGCGGGCAACACCCTCGGCATCGACCGCAGGCGACCGGCCCGCGAGCTGGGTTTCAGTCGGGTCAGCGGCAACAGCCTGGACGCCGTGTCGGACCGAGACTTCGTGGCCGAACTCACCTTTATATGTGCCCTGTTGGCGGTCCACCTCTCGCGCCTGGCCGAAGACCTGGTCGTGTGGAACACCCGGGAGTTCCGCTTCATCACCCTGCCCGACCGCTGGGCGACCGGATCCAGCCTTATGCCTCAGAAGAAGAACCCGGACGTCCTGGAGCTGGTGAGGGGACGCAGCGGCCGGCCGGTGGCAGCGCTGGTGGGGGTCCTGACCGTCCTCAAAGGACTCCCTCTCGCCTATGACCGCGACCTCCAGGAGGATCGAGGCCATCTCTTCGCTGCGGTTGACTCGGTTCAGGACAGCCTCGACGTGCTCACGGCTCTCATGGCCGCGATCGAGTTCAACCGCGCGGCCATGGCGGAGGCTGCGGCCGAACCCCAGCTGCTGGCGACCGACCTGGCAGAACGACTGGTTCGCGGTGGTGTTCCCTTCCGCCTCGCCCACGGAATGGCGGCCCGGGCGGTGCGGGACGCGGAATCGCGGGGGCTGGGACTGGACCAGGTGGTTCGCGAGTCGTGGCATCGGATGGGGTTGGAGTCAGAGGCGGAGGCGGAGCAGCTCTTCGACCCAGCGCATTCGCTCGGGCTTCGCGACCAGCCGGGGTCACCCAGTCCCAGGCGCACGACCCAGGCTCTGGCGGCGGCCTCGCGGGCGGTGGCGACCCACCGAGCCTGGGCTCGCTCGCTGCGTCGCCGACTTCCCGCCTGAGAACGCCCCTACTTGTTAGCATCGTCGACAGCCTCGGCCGTCGGGCGACCAGCCGGTAGGGAGATGTACCGCAAGCTTTATTTGCCGCTCGATAACTCCGACCACTCGGTTGCCGCCTCGGAAGTGGCGATCAAGTTGGCCAAGTCGAGCGGAGCCGAGATCATCGGCTCGCACGTCTACGCAGCCCGACTGCACGACTATCGCTTCAAGCAGATGGAGTACACCCTCCCCGAGGAGTACCAGGACGAGGCCGAGCTGGAGCGCCAGCGCAAGATCCACGACAGCCTCATCACCAACGGCCTGCAACTGATCTCGGATTCGTATCTCGACGCCACCCAGAAGCGGTGCGCCGAGGAGGGGATCCAGTTCACTCCCAAGACCTTCGACGGCAAGAACTGGGAGGTCCTGGTCAAGGACATCAACGATTCCGACTACGACCTGGTGCTGATGGGGGCTTGTGGGCTGGGCCAGGTCAAGGAGACCCAGATCGGCACCTGCGTCGACCGGGTGGTCCGGCGAGCCCACCGCGACACCCTGGTGGTGCGTCACCGCGAGGGCCGCGAGCCATTGGATGGCCCGATTGTGGTCGCTGTCGATGGCTCGCCACAGTCATTCGCCGGGCTCCGCACCGCCCTGGAGCTGGGTCGGGCACTGGAACTCCCGGTGGAGGCGGTGTCGGTCTACGACCCCTACCTCCATTACGTGCTGTTCAACGGCATCGTCGGCGTTCTCTCAGAGAAGGCGAGCAAGGTCTTCCGTTTCAAGGAGCAGGAGGCCCTACATGAGGAGATCATCGACACCGGCCTGGCGATGATCTACTCCTCCCACCTCAAGGTGGCACGGGATGTCGCCCAGGCTGAGGGGGTCGATCTGCCGATAACGCTGCTCGACGGCAAGGCCTTCGAGCAGGTGCTTCGCTACGTCAGGGAGAAGGACGCCTCACTCTTGGTCTGCGGCCGGATCGGGGTTCACTCCGAACAGGACATGGACCTCGGCGGCAACACCGAGAACCTGCTCCGGCTGGCCCCATGCAGCGTTCTGCTCTCGTCGCGCACCTACGTGCCCCCCATCGATGTCAGGGGTGCGGCCTCGGTGGTCTGGACGCCTGAGGCCAACTCGGTCATCGAGCGGATCCCCTGCTCGGCCCAGGGCCTCTCGCGCACCGCGGTGCTGCGGTGGGCCATGGAACGGGGCCACTCGATCATCTCCCAGGACATCGTCAGTGCCGCCCTCGGCGACATCCTGCCGCCCGAGGCCTCGGCCGCCATCGGCGTGGCGGTGCCGGTCAAGGCCGGCGCCGACACCGACTTCGAGGTTCACATCTGCCGCGAGTGCGGCTATACCGCCAGGGGGGTTGAGCCGGTTGTGTGTCCGGTCTGCGGCGGCGCCTCGGATCAGTTCTCCAAGGTCGATCACCGGAGCCTGATGGAGGCGGCCGCCGAGGAGGGTGAGGTCAGCGAGGAGCTGACCTTCGACAACCACAAGATCGGCTGGTCCACAGACGCCCGCAATCTGCTCCATGAGATGCCAGCGGGCTACCTCCGGCGTCGGATCAAGGCCAAGGTGGAGAAGGTGGCCAGGACCCGTCGGCTCTCGGTGGTCACCCTGCAGGTGGCGGCTCCGCTGATCCAGCCGGAGCTGGGCCGTTCCGCCAATGCCCAGCCCCACCGCACTCCGCTCCAGGGCGAGTCTGACCCGACGCAGGCGAAGGTGGAGGGAGATTCGGGATTCGAGGGCGCCAACTCAGAGTCGGACGACGTTGACCGCGCCCTTTTGACCTACGCAGCAGGGGGCGTGGGGGGTAGGTACATCCCCCGCGAGGCTTCCCCGACGGTGGCGCGGCTGAGGCCCCGGGAGGAGGGGACCACGCCGGGCTTCAGCCCATCCGGCCCAGCCCCCCAAGTCCTGCCTGATGAAGCAGCCCTGGTCGCATCCGATCCGACACCCGAAGCGGCCAAGTGTCCAGTACACCGCGGAGACAGCGACTAAGTCCGGGTGGCCAACCTGATGGTGCTCCTTTCATGGTGGTCGGTGACGCTGCGCCCTCAGTCGTTAGGCTGCAAATCCGCAGGTTTTCGTTGAGCTCGTCCGACCATCCAGTCCTTTCCGTCGGGAGTGAACTCACACCTCCAACCTAGGCGATCGAGCCGGTCAACCATGCTGTCCGGCTTCACGAATACCTTCACCAGTCGGTGCACGCTGCCATCGTCAAGGGTTCGCTCTACAACTTCGGGATCAGACGTCCGCCTCTCTTCCGGTGCTGGGGATGCCTGCTCATCTACAAAAACCACCTGTCCTGTCGGCTCCAGTGCCCGGTCAAGAAGTCCGAAAAACGCGGGAATCCGCGACGTGCGGACGTGGGACAACCAGAACCCAAAGAAAATCAGCTGGTAGCGACGGTCCGGTATCCACTGCCAGATGTCGGCGCAGACAAATGTTACCGAGGCGGGGCAACGTCGCTCGGCGATGGCAATCGCCTCGGGGGAGGCATCAATGGCGGTGATTACGCTGGTCCGATTGGCCAGAGCCTCCGTCCACATCCCAGTTCCACATGCCAGTTCCAATGTGCTGGCGTTTTGGGGCAAGTGCGAGATTACGCGGGCGATGCGCTCGCGAGCCGCGGGCAGTGAACCGTAGGCCGTGACGTCGTATTCTGCGGCCCGCATTCGGTAATAACTGATCTGCTCGTCGATGATGCGGTCGCGCATATACAGATTGTCGCCGGGCCGCGCCAAGCCAGGCACAGCCAACTGAATCGCGTACCCCGATGTATCTGCACCACGGCGGCGGCCGGTGATTTGGGCTCTGCGAGGACTACTCGCGCTCTGCCGGCTGGTCGACCTCAGGACCCTCGCTGAACTGACCTAGCAGCGAAGGGCTGCCTTCCTCCCACGAGAAGATGTGAGCGCAGGCTGGGCACTCCAGGTCAGCCGCCGGATCGTGGTCCTCAGGAGGTAGCAGCTCAGTCCCACAAGCAGGGCAGCGCAAGGTCCGGGGAGGGGCGTAGCCGGTTTCCCTGGCCATCGCAGCCGCTGCCGCGGCCATATCGATGGCAACCGCCTGGCACTCGGCGCAGCGGAAGGTTGCTCCGCGGTCCTGATGGCTGAGGTAGCGTCCGCTCTCGTCGACATAGACGGGGGCGCCTAGGAGCTCGAAGCGCCCGCCCCGACAGCCGGATGGGCAAATCAGGTGCCGCCGAGATGCGGGTGTCAGCTTCTCAACCCTCCCCGGAGGTGAAGTTGGGTCGGTGCCATCCGGTTGGTCCCACGCCTGCCTTCAGGATCTCGTCGAAAAGCTCGTCGAGGTCGGCCTGGGTGAAGAGGTCCGCCACCCGCGCGCGCAGCCGGGCTGCCCCCTCGCAGCCTTTGATTGCCCAGACCACGAACTTGCGACTGAGGCGGACGCCGCGCTGCTCGCCGTGGTGGCGGACCATGGCGTCCCAGTGGCGCTTGGCCAGCCGGAGCCGATCCTCGAAGTCGGGGCTGGGTCCGGGCTCTCCCCAGCGCAGCTGGCTCACGGTCTGCTCCAGGAAATTCCAGTCTCCCAGCATTCCCCGGGCCACCACCACCCCGTCGACGGCACCAGCGCGAATCCGCCCCTCGATCAGGTCGACGTCGTTGACGTCGCCCGAGCCCAGGACGGGGATCTGGTCGACCGATTCCTTTACTCGCGCAATCTGGTCCCAATCAGCAAATCCCGTGTATTTCTGGCAGCGGGTGCGGCCGTGGACGGTGACCGCGGCCACTCCCACCTCCTCGAGGGCTCGGGCCAGCTCGGGCGCGTTGATGGTCTGATGGTCCCAGCCCAGGCGCATCTTGGCCGTGACCGGGACATCCACCGCCCGGACCATCGCGCTCAGTACCGCGGCGGTCTGGCAGACGTCCCGGGCCAGCGCTGCACCAGACCCCAGCCGGACCACCTTGGGCACCGGGCATCCCAGGTTCACATCGACGAGGTTGGCTCCAAGCTCAACGCAGATCTGGGCCGCATCGGCCATCATCTGGGGGTCATTGCCGACCAGTTGGGCCGCCACCGGTTGCTCTTCAGGGCCGAGGTCGAGGAGCCGGCTGGCGACTCCTTGGGGAGCTCGGACCAGCGCGGCGGCCGCGGTCATCTCCGTGCATGTGAGCCCGACGCCCATCTCCCGGGCAAACGCGCGGAAGGGTCGGTCGGTGATCCCGACCATGGGCGCGATGAAGACCGGCGTTGACAGCTTGAGGCTGCCAATCCGAAGCGCGACTGGCTGATGCGATGGCGCAGTTGTCGGCACCGGGGTCGCAGTCGCGGTCAAGCTGAAGAAGTCCTCCGTGTGGCTAGCGCTGCCCTGTGCAAAACCCATGATCGCCGAAGCAGGAGCCGCCTGACCTGGGCCGCCTTTACAGGTGATGGAGCAGGGTGATCAGAGCCAGGGCTGCGGCGAGCGTCAGCAGGAGGGCCCAGAGCAGGCAGCAGCCGGCCGGCAGCGCGCAGCAAAAGCCGGGAATCCATGGGAACGGAGGCCGACCACGGGGGACGTATTGGTAGCGGTAGATCTGCGGCACCGGGTGATGTTCTCATCTGCAGGGGAAGGCGGGCAGAGCCCGACGCGGCGGCGCCGATATAGTCGGCACCACTTGGGACCCATCCACCTGCGCTAAGAAAGGAAGGCGTGGCTTGCTCCTGGCCATTGACGTCGGCAACTCCAACATGACAGTGGGCCTCTTCGTCGGCGAGGAGCTCCAGGCCCACGGCCGCTTCACCACCAGGCGGGATGCCACGCCGGATGAGCTGGGCGGCCAGCTGCTCACCTTCCTGGGGCAGCGGGAGCTTCCGGCCAAGATCGAGGCAGTCGCCATCAGCACCGTGGTACCCAGCCTCAGCCAGCCGCTGGCAGAGATGGCCAAGAGCTACTTCGGACTGGATCCCTTGATGGTCGGCCCGGGCACCAGGACCGGGATCGAGATCCACTACGATCCCGCCCGCGATGTCGGAGCCGACCGGATCGTCACCGCGGTCGGGGTGCAGCACAAGTACGGTGGGCCGGCGATCATGGTCAGCTTCGGCACCGCCACCGTCTTCGACGCCATCGACGCCCAGGGCAACTATCTCGGCGGTGCCATCGCCCCCGGGCTCCAGCTCTCAGTCGACGCTCTCTTTGCCCGGGCGGCGCGGCTGCCCCGGGTGGACCTGGTCGCCCCGGCCAAGACCCTGGGCCGGACCACGGTGACGTCGGTGCAGGCAGGCATCCTCTATGGAGCCGCGGCCCAGGCCGAGGGCATGATCGCGCGGATTCGAACCGAGATGGAGGGAACCCCCAAGGTGGTGGCCACCGGCGGCCTGGCCCAGCTGGTGGCGCCGCTGGTCCAAGGAGTGGACATCATCGACCCCTTGGTTGTGCTGGAAGGGCTGCGGGTGCTGGAGGCGCTCAACCGCCCTCATGAGTGACTGAGAGCAACAAAAAAGGGCGCCCCCCGAAAGGGACGCCCCGAGAGGGGGGGGCGACGTTGATAGCCCAGAGATCGCATCTCGGTGAGCTGAATCTAGCCTAGCACCGAACCTAAGAGTGGGCAAATTCCGAGATGGTGACCGAACCGATACGGGAATGTTGCGACTTTCCCTGTTAGATCGAAAACTGAGAGTGGTCATTCCACCTTGCCGAGGAGGCGGACGTTCGGTAGACTTCGCATCCCGGCCCGCCGCCGTGTGATTCAGGCGCGGGCTTCGGAAGTCACGCCGGCGCTAGCCGGCAGGAGCAAGTGAAAACCATGCAGGAGAAGCCGGTACTCCTTACCCAAAAGGGCCTCGAGAAATTGCGGGAGGAGCTCGACCATCTGGTCAACGAGCGCCGCACCGAGATTGCCCAGCGGATCAAGACCGCCAAGGAATTCGGCGACCTCACCGAGAACGCCGAGTATGAGGACGCCAAGAACGAGCAGGGCTTCGTTGAGGGCCGGATCCTCACCCTGGAGCAGATGATTCGCAACGCCAGCCTGATCGAGACTGACGACCACAGCGACGGCTCGGTCCAGCTGGGCTCATCGGTCAAGGTCAAGGACGAGTTCGGGGAGATGACCTACACCATCGTCGGTCCGGCCGAGGCCGATGCTGGCTCTGGGCGCATCTCGCTGGAGTCGCCGGTGGGCAAGGCGCTGCTAGGTCGTCGCACCGGGGACAAGATCAACGTGGAGACACCCGGGGGCGCCCGGCAGGTCCAGATCCTCAAGGTGGCGTGACCCAGCCACCGCCAGCAGGCGGTAAGGCGCTGGCGGAGATCATCGCTGAGCGTCTGCGGAAGGTTGAGCAGCTGCAGCGGGCCGGGGTCGCTCCCTGGGGGGTGGACTTCCACCCCAGCCTCAGCTGTGCCGACGCGGCGCAGCGGGTCCCGGCCGAGCCGGGTCAGCTCGGAGAGAGCGTCAGTGTGGCGGGCCGGATCCTGGGGATGCGCTCCTCAGGTGGGATCGCCTTCGCGGACTGCAGCGATGAGAGCGGGGCCCTGCAGTTGATGGCAACCCGCGAGCAGGCCGCGGGCAGCCTGGTGGAGCAGCTGGAGCAGCTGGACCTCGGCGACATCGTGGGGGCGGAGGGCAAGCTCACCCGGACCCGACGGGCCGAGCCGTCGCTTAGCTTGGATCGGCTCACCATGCTGGCCAAATCGCTGCGCCCGCCTGCGGCCAAGGGCAGGGGATTGACCGACATCGAGCAGCGCTATCGGCGCCGGTATCTCGACCTGCTCTCGAGCCCTGGGCAGCGGGAGATCTTCCGTCAGCGCAGCCGGATCATCCAGGCCTTGCGCCAGGTCCTGGACGGTCGCGGCTTCCTCGAGGTCGAGACCCCGATGTTGCAGCCGGTGCCAGGTGGCGGCAACGCCCGGCCCTTCCGTACCCATCACAACTCCCTGGACGTCGAGCTCTTCCTCCGCATCGCCATTGAGCTCTACCTGAAGCGACTCCTGGTGGGCGGCTTCGAGCGCGTCTACGAGATCGGACGCACCTTCCGCAACGAGGGTCTATCGCCCCGCCGCAACCCCGAGTTCACCCTCCTGGAGGCCTACCAGGCCTACGGCAACCTGGAAACGATGAAGGAGCTCTGCCAGGCCCTGATGGTGGCGTCGGCTGACGCCGTTCCCTCAGAGGCGGCGCTGGAATTCGAGGGAGCTGAGATCTCGCTGCGCCCCCCCTTTCCCTCGCGGACCATGCTGGAGCTGGTGCATGAGGCGACCGGGGTCGACTTCGACAGGCTCTGGGATGAGCCTCAACAGCTGGCAGGGGAGGCTGCGCGCCTGGGCGTGGAGCTCCCCGTTCAGCCCTCGTCAGGCCAAGCGCTGTTCGCGGTCTACGAACACGTGGTGGAGGCCCACTTGAGCGGTCCGGTCTTCGTCACCGACTACCCGGTCGAGGTCTCCCCGCTGGCCCGGCTGAGCTCAGACCCCAGGTTCGTTGAGCGCTTTGAGTTGGTTGTTGCAGGGCGAGAGCTGGTCAATGCCTTCTCCGAGCTGAATGACCCCATCGAGCAACGCCGGCGCCTGGAAGAGCAAGCGCGCCTTAGGGCTGAGGGCGATCCAGAGGCTCAACCCTTCGATGCGGACTTCGTCGAAGCCCTCGAACAGGGGATGCCCCCAGCGGGAGGGTTGGGCCTGGGAGTAGACCGGCTGGTGATGCTGCTCACTGGCGCCAAGAGCATCCGGGACATACTCCTCTTCCCCACCCTCCGGCCTCAGAGCCCCGACGACAGTGAGACCAACGGCGACCTCCGGCCTCCCCCTTCCGCCTAACCTTTACCGATGCTCGCGCTCAGTTTCATTCGGGAGAACCCTGAGCTGGTCCGCCAAGGCGCACTGCGCAAGGGCGAGCCGGCACCGATCGACGAGATCCTCGATCTAGATCAGCGGCATCGCCGGCTGCTGGGGGAGGAGGAGGAGGCCCGCGGCGAGATGAATACGCGTGCTGCCAGTCTTCCCCGTGATCAGGTGGAATCGGCCCGCGCCGATTTGGCCAGCCTGAAGGGGAGGATCCAGCAGCTAGGCGAACAGCGCCGAGCCCTGCAGGAGCAACTGGAACAACTCCTGCTGCTGGTTCCCAACCTTCCCCACGAATCGGTGCCCGACGGCACGTCTGACGAGGACAACGTGGTGGTACGCACCTGGGGCGAGCCGCCGACGTTCGATTTCCAGCCCAAACCCCACTACGAGCTGGGCGAGGCTTTAGGGATATTTGACTTCGAAAGAGCGGTCAAGGTCGCCGGCAGCCGCTTCGCCCTGCTGCGCGGCGATGGCGCGCGATTGGAGCGGGCCCTGGCCCTGCTCATGCTGGACATGGCCACCCGAGAGCACGGTTACACCGAGGTATCTCCGCCCTTCATGGTCAATCGGGATTGCATGGTCGGGACCGGCAACCTGCCAAAGTTCGAGCAAGATGCCTTCCATGTGGTCGAGGGCGACCGGTTCCTGATCCCGACCGCCGAGGTTCCGGTCACCAACCTCTATCGCGACGAGATCCTTTCCTCCGACCAGCTCCCGATTCGCCACGTCGCGTGGACTCCGTGCTGGCGCAGCGAGGCGGGCGCGCCGGGCAAGGACACCAAGGGCTATATCCGATTGCACCAGTTTTCCAAGGTGGAATTGGTCAAGTTTGTCGTGCCCGGGTCGTCCCTACAGGAGCTCGAAATGCTGGTCGCCGATGCAGAATCGGTTCTGCAGGCGCTAGGGATTCGCTACCGCGTGCGGTTGATGTGTGCCGGAGACATGGGCTTCGCGCAGTGGAAGAAGTACGACATCGATGCTTGGGCGCCTGGCATGCAGCGGTTTCTCGAGGTCTCTTCGTGCTCAGTGTTCAGCGACTTCCAAGCCCGTCGGGCTGGGATTCGCTTCCGTTCTGGGGAGAGCCGGCCTGAGTTCGTGCACACCCTCAACGGCAGCGCCCTAGCGCTGCCGCGGACCCTCGACTGCCTATTGGAGACGTACCAGACCGAAGGAGGCACGGTCCGTATCCCGGAGCGACTCAGTCCGTACTTTGGAGAACAGTCAGAGATCCGGTGAGACTTGACGAATCACTATCGCGCGCGGAGGGATGGCAGAGCGGTTGATTGCGGCGGTCTTGAAAACCGCTGGGGCCGCAAGGCTCCCCGGGGTTCGAATCCCCGTCCCTCCGCCATTTTGAGATCATTTGGTGCATGTGCGTACTGCCCAAAATGGTCACAGACGCGGCTGCGTGGCCGTTTGACAGCCTAAGTCCGTGCGGCATGCGCGCGCCTATCCTTCAGTGGATGAGTGAGCGCTTAGGAAGTGTGCCTGCGAGGACCAAGTGAGGTGGTAGCAGCTACGGTTGGGACCGTGGTGGTCGCTGTGGCTGTGGTTATAGGCCCACTCGTGGTGGAAGCCCTCGGACCTCGTGCTAAGGAAGAGTCCACCGCGACGCCTGCCGAAAGCGATCAGACCGGGGAGAGACCTGAGCCGGGGCTCATGCTCGAAGTGGCGCGGGAGCGCCTTCAGACGGGGCTGAATTTGGTTGACACCCTCGACGCGAAGCTGGGCGCGCGTTGACGGCGGTTTCGGTAACGCTGCCAGTCCGTGTACGATGGCCGTTGGTAACGGAACAACCGCCAGGCAAGCTGCCATAAACCGAACGGCTGTTCTGAGGCCCTTGACTAGCGTCAAGGTCAGATGTGCCGAGAGGAAAGTTCGGGGAGGCGGGAATGGTCACCAAAGTCACCGGTCGAGCTCGCGCGTCAGCCACAATCCTCCTCGCCATGCTCGTGATGGCGACAGTCTGGACGGGAGTCCAAGCATCCAGCAAAAGGTCCGGCAATGCCTCGGCGCCCGTCACCTGGGCGCTACCGGCTGGACAAACGCCGAACTACATTTTCCCGCTCATCCCTCCGTCGGTAGCCACTAACACAGCGGTCTATGGCTGGGAGTATCTCATGTACCGCCCGCTGTACTGGATTGGTGACGACGGTAAGGTGGCGCTCAACAAGGCGGAGAGCCTGGCGTATCCACCCGTGTTTTCAGACAGTGACCAAGTGGTTTCGATCCGGCTAAAGCCGCGGATGTGGTCGGATGGACAACCGGTCACTAGCCGCGACGTCGAGTTCTGGATGAACGAACTAATAGCAGAAAAGGCTAACTGGTGGGGGTATAGCCCGGGATTCTTCCCTGACGACGTCACCTCTATCGTCTATCCGTCAGCCGCCACGATCCGTATCACCTTCAACCATAGCTACAGCCCGAGCTGGATCCTCTACAACAATCTCACGCAGATCATCCCTATTCCGCAACACGTCTGGGATCGGGAGGCAGCGACTTCGTCCGTTGGTAACTATGACCTCACCTCAACGGGAGCCCAGGCCGTCTACTCCTTCCTGAATAGTCAGTCGAGCGACCTTGACACCTACACGACCAATCCTCTCTGGAAGGTTGTAGATGGACCGTGGCGCCTGACTGGCTACGATCCGAGCACCAGCTACTCAATCTTTGAGCCCAACCCTGCTTACGATGGCCCTGGGAAGGCTACCATCGCAAAATTCGAGGAAGTACCCTTCACGAGCGATGCGGCGGAATTCAACGCCTTACGCTCTGGAAGCCTCGACTACGGCTACCTGCCTACGGCCGACGCCGGACAATCCAGCTACCTTAAGAGTCACGGGTATGAGATCGCTGCGTGGCCCGACTGGGGCATAGGTTATCTCCCCATCAGTTTTGCCAATCCGCATACCGGTCCACTCATTAAGCAGCTCTACGTCCGCCAGGCGATGCAACACCTCATCAATCAGACGCAGTTAATACGTGACGTACTCAAAGGGTTCGGCTACCCGACGTATGGGCCTGTGCCCGCCCAGCCTTCCAGCCAGTTCTCAAACCCTAGCCAAGACAAGAACCCATATCCGTACAGCGCCGCAGCTGCTGTACAGCTCCTAAAGTCTCACGGTTGGACGGTCCACCGTTACGGGACAAGCGTCTGCAGCCATGCGGGGAGCAGCGCGAACGAGTGCGGTGCGGGGATCAGACAAGGCGCAGCGTTGCGTTTTCAACTGCTGTACGCCTCCGGCGTTCCGGCTCTAGCCGAGGAGATGGAGGCGCTTCAGACATCACTCAGCCAAGCTGGAATCGCCATCAACCTTCGGCAGGCGCCCTTTGGCCAAGTGGCGGGCCAATGGAGTGTTTGCTCGGCTCAGAACTCCGGTGGCTGCTCGTGGGAGATTCTCGCTTTCGGATATAACTACACAATTACCTACTCGCCAACCTTCTACCCGACCGGCGATATCCTGTTCACTAATGGGTCTCCCTACGGTGGCGGGTACACCAGCAACGAGACGACTTCACTGATACACCAATCGGACGGAGTGGCGGGGATTTCAGCGCTCAAGCAATACGACCAGTACGTAGCGAAGCAACTGCCGGTGCTGTGGATTCCAAATGGAGATAACCAAATCTCGGTGATCAAAAAGGACCTCACTGGAGTTCTTCCACAAGACCCGAATCTGAACATCTACCCCGAATTGTGGAGATGGAGCTGACCGGGATTCGCCGGCAGTCAGGGGAGTAGGCGAGGTGGCTCGAACGAGCGTTGCTGACATCGCCGCGGCCCCTGGCGAGCGCGCACAAGGTTGGGTGACAGTTCCCGGTGTAGAGCCGGCTTGGGAGATTCCGGTCGTGGTGAACCGGGGCAGCGAGCCTGGACCCACGCTGGCAGTGACTGCCGGTATGCATGCCGCCGAATATGTACCAATCGAGGCTGTCACCCGGCTTAGTCGAACTGTTGATCCGAAGGCGATGCGGGGGACTCTGCTGACGGTATTGGTTGTGAACACCCCAGGGTTCTATGAGCGGTCGATCTATGTGAACCCACGTGACGGACACAACCTCAATCGCTCGTTTCCCGGTGACCCTAAAGGCATGCCTTCGGCACAGGTAGCCGCGTTTCTACTGGCTGAGCTGATCATCGGGTCCGATGCCTACGTGGATGCCCACTGTGGCGACATGAACGAGGCGATCGTGCCGTTCGCGCTTTGGGCAAACGCCTCCGACGCCGGAGTGGGTGAGGCTTCTCACGCCATGGCTACCGCCTACGGACTGGAGCGCACCATGGCTGCGGATCCCGAGAAGAGCGCAGAAATGGCGGTAGGTACGGCTGCCTTGCGGGGTGTACCAGCCATCATCGCCGAAGTCGGCCAGCAGGGCGTCTGTGACGAAGCGCTGGTCGGGATTCATCTGCGGGGTCTGCAGAACGTCATGGCTCACCTCGGCATGATCCCGCCAGTCGGGGCCACAGCTCCCGGCCCACGAGAGCTAGCGGACATGCTCTGGATGCGGACCGACACTTCGGCTACGTATCACCCATCCGTCAAGGTAGGCGACCAGGTCCAGAAGGGCCAGACCGTAGGGGAACTTCGTGACATCTTCGGTGAGCCGATGCGTGAGCTCCATGCGGAAGCCTCAGGAGAGATCGTGTTTTGCGTGACTACGCTGGCAGTCAAGGCTGGCGACCCGCTGCTAGGGGTCGGGGTGATGCCTGGGTGACTGACCCAACTGGCATCCCGGGGATCCGATCCGCCACAAGCGCGAAGAAGCTGCCGTGGCAATCGTCATTCGAGTGAGGCTAGGGGGGATGAGGGCCCCCCTAGCCTCGGGTAGTTCTTAGCGTTCAGTCGGTCCAGTTCTCGGCTGTGAGGTTGAGTAGGGGATCCTGCGGAAGAGCTCCGTGAAGCTTCGAGCTAATGGCTGAGATTTGGTAGTAGGGCTCTGGCATCCAGAGGACCGGTAGATTCTTAGCCATGTAGACCTGGAGTTCATGCATGGGCGTCAACCCACTTTGGGTAAGTGTTGCCTGCATCAGAGAGTTTGCCTCTGAACTGGAGTAATAGCCGGCATTGAGGAAGGATCCGGCTCCGAAAGGCACCGAAACGTTGGGGTAGGCAGCGGGGAAATACGTCCAACCCGTACCCCAATACCCTAGAGCCCACGAGCAAGAGCTCGGCTGGGAGCGGTCGCAGGCGACACTCACGTTCCCCACCACCGTATCGAATGGGGCCGAATTGAGTGTGAGATCAATTCCCGCGCCTGCGAAGTCGGACTTCAAGACCTCCACCTCAGCGGTGATAGTGGCTGTACCCGAGGCGTACTGAAGGGGAACCACGAGCTGTGTGCCCTTGGCCACACCCTTGCCACACTCGCTCGAGCTCGTACCAGGGCGCTTACATTCATCCATCCCGGCTCCATTCTTGCTCCACCCGTGAGCCGTGAGCAGCGCCTTGGCAGCAGAAGGACTGTATGAGTACGCGACCTTCGCCACGGCGGACGTTAGAAGCGGAGTTGAGGGAAGCGAGGGAATCACGCTTTCAGTCGGATAGGCGAGCCCGTGAAAGATTGATTTGACAAACCCGCTTTGGTCGATCAGATGTTGCATCGCTTGACGAATGTAAAGCTGAGAAAACACGGGCCCGAGCTTCGGGTTCGCGAAGTTGACCGAAAGATAGTTGAAGCCCCAAGTCGCCCAGGAGTCTATCTGGTATCCGTGTGCTTTAAGGTAAGAGTCTTCTCCGACATCCTGGTATGGCACGTACCCATAGTCCACTTGACCGGCGCGGAGTGCATCGTATTCTGCCGCGTCGCTCGTGAACGGTAACTCCTCTAGCTTGGCGAGCTTGGGTTTCGGAGAACCCGAATATGCGCGGTTAGGTACGAAGGCGACATATGAAGTCGTGGCAGAATACGCGTTCATGCGCCAGGGACCATCGACCGTCTGCCAGAGGGGGTTAGAACTGTATGTCGAGAGGTCGTTCGATTGGGAATTGAGGTAGTTATAGACGGCTTCTGCGCCCGCGGCGGTCATGTCATAGTTCCCGACCGCCCCTCCCGCTGAAGTCCGGTCCCATGCTTGCTGAGGGATCGGAATGATCTGAGCCAGCTGGTTCCCAACCAGGAACTGTTGGTTGTACTTCCGGTTGAAGGTGATGGTGAAGGTGAACGGGGAGGGGTAGGTCATGGAAACTACGTTGTCCGGGAACTCGCCGGCAACGTATTGCCACCAGTTGTCCTTCTCAGCCTTCAGTAGGTTCATCCAGAACTCGACGTCACGGCTGGTGACTGGATCTCCATCGGACCACCGGTATGAGCGCAGCTTGATGGTCAGGGTCTTCCCGCCATTGGAGTAGGTTGGGGGGTAGGCCAGACTGAGTTTGGGGTTGGCAACGGGGTGGCCGTCGTCTCCATTCCAGTAGAGCGGCCGGTACATCAAGTATTGAAATTGCATGACGTCGCTGCCAGTGGCATCAGCGCCGTTGACAAGCGGGAACACGTAGTTAGGTACCGAGCCAGGCTGTTGGGCGATCGTCGCAGTGCCCCCGGTACGGTCGGCCGCGAGAGTGGCAGAGGTTGCCGCCCCTACGGCCGCTAGTACCACCGCTAGGGCGCAGACCGATGCTATGGATCGGAATCGCATGTCCATTGAGATACTCATGTGCTCAAACCTCCCGAGCTGTCGTCATGGGTCTTCGCCATCGTCAACTGGGCCTCGCGGGCTCGGCCAAGGTCCCGGCGGCACTGGCCTGGTGTCGTGTACGAAGTCGCTCTCGGCAGCTACACCGTTGGTGAAGATCACGCGGCCGTCCCGGATGACGACGGCCGTTTTAGTCAGATTGCGAATGTCCAAAAGCGGATCGCCATCGACGATTACAAGATCTGCTAGCTGGCCCACCTTGAGCTGACCCACCTCATCGTCGATCCGTAGAAGCGCGGCTGCATCTGAGGTAGCAGCCACGATTGCTTGCTGCGGAGTGAGACCACTAGCGACCAGCCACTCCAATTCCCAAAACAGGCTGTCCGGTGGGTTTATCGGCATCGCGGCGTCAGTTCCAGCGACAATCCGGATGCCAGCTGACCGAGCCCGGCGCACATTGGCTTGGTGTTCCGCGTATCGGGTCTGCACCTCCCAGGCGACGTGATCGGGAGTTGCGAGATACTTGTTTCGCTCGCCAACGTAGTGGTAGGCCCAGACTGTCGGTACGTAGAACACGTTGTGTTCGACCATGAGCTCGAGTGCCTCTTCATCGAAGGAGATCCCGTGCTCGATGGAGTCGGCCCCGGCCAAAACAGCGTTCCGCACGCCCGTCGGGTTTGTGGCATGGACTGCCACCGGCCTACCGAGCCCGTGGGCGGCCTCGACTCCCGCGGCCAACTCCGCAATGGAGTAATGGACGTCGGTCGGCCGTTCGTTCGCAGACGCGCCAGAGCCCGTCGCCATCAGCTTTATGGAGAGGGCTCCCGCCCTCAATTCTTCTCGGGCAGCTCTCCGAACACCCTCGGGCCCATCTGCGAAGACGGACATCATCGCTCCGTGGCCGCCGGTCATTGCGATTGCGCGGCCGCTCGGGATAACGCGGGGTCCAAGGGCTTGCTGGGTGTCTATCAGGCGCTTGACAGCGAAGATGCTGTGTCCATGAGAGCCCACATCACGAATCGTTGTGATCCCCCTGGCGAGGAGGGTCCGGGCGTTCCAGACCCCATACATCGCAGCCAAGGCCACGGATTGCTCTGACGTACCTGGCAGATCGCCCCCAGCGTCATCCGGGTGATAAGGAATACAGAGGTGGATGTGGGCGTCGATGAGTCCCGGCACTGCCCAGCGCCCTTTGCCTTCGACGACCACAGCGTCCTCGGACGCTGTGATGGGCTGACCCCGCGACCCAATCGCCACAATGTGCGCGTCTTCGAGCAGCAGGTCCGTGTGGGGCCGTGCCTCCGATGCCGAGCCATCGATCAGGTGCACGTCGCGAATGAGCGTGAGCACTCAAGCCCCCCAGAACCACCAGTCTGTGCGCGGTAACCATAGTCAATGAGCGGTCGAATGTCAAACTTTGTCACCGAGTTTCCGGCTTCCGCTTCAATATGAGAGCTAGACAACATCTGACTAGCCTCTGAGCGCTAACCTATAAGCGGTAGCTCCAAGGCGGACCAGGCTCTGGGAGGCAAAAGGATGGCCCTGACCGGACCAAGAGATCGCCTGGGTACCACGTCAGACTCCTCGTTCCGGCCGGAGGCTCCAGGATGGGTAGGCCCGCGCATTCGTGAGGCGCGCAACCGGCGGGGGCTATCACAGTCCGACGTGGCAGCGGCGACGGGAATTTCGGAGTCGTTCATACGCCTGCTGGAACGTGGCCGAACCGATATTTCACTCAGCCGACTGCTTGCTGTTTGCAGCGCAGTAGGGCTCGCTCCGAGCGAACTGGTCCGGGATGCCTACTCGTCCGTGATCCAAGTTGCCAGGCGGGAGGACAGAACCGAGGCGCCGGGGCGAGAGATAGGGGTGAGGCTGAAGCTGCTGTTCCCTGCCGGCGAGTCCGCATTAGAGCCGGCGCTGTTTGAACTCGAGCCCGGGATCGCCATGCAGAAAGCCCTACTGCACCGCGGACGAGAATTCGTTTTCGTGCTTGACGGGCAGATACGCCTAGAGGTCGGGGCGGCTACGGTAGATCTGGATCTCGGCGACGCGGCCGACTACCAAAGCAGCATCCCTCATCGTTTCTCGAACCTTTCCTCGACAGGCACGGCCGTCTTCTTGATCCTGGATGCTGGGTGACTCGGACGAAAGTGCCAAGGCCGTGAGCGCTGCAATTTGACAGCCTAAGTGACAGCCTAACGAGCGGGCGGCTGGCTTACCGGATGGACGTGACTGGACGGCGATCGGGCCAGGTCGATCTCACACTGGACGGATGCGGACGTGGCTGGACGACTTCGTGTGAACTTGAAAACCGCTGGGGCCGCAAGGCTCCCCGGGGTTCGAATCCCCGTCCCTCTGCCAATTTTGAGATCGAATTGATGCGCGTGCTTGCGATGGGAAAGTGCTCACACATCTCGAGCCAGGCGGTCTTTGACCCCAGCTGGGGCTCCTAGCTAGCTCGATTCCACGGACACTTCTACGTAGCCATAGCGCGGGCTGAGGGAGAATTGGGCCGTGACGTCGCCGTCGGGCCAGTACACGACTAAGCCGCTCGCACCGGATACCTGGGCTGACTTCGCGGCGCTGGTGGAGGCGAACAACGGTGTCTGGGGTGGTTGCTGGTGCATCGGGTTCCACCGCGAGGGCATTGGCAAGCACAGCACGGCGGCCGGCAACCGCGAGGCCAAACTTGCGCACGTCAAGAACGGGTCCGTCCACCAGGTCCTCGTCTACTGCGGCGACGCGTGCGTGGGCTGGTGTCAGTACGGCTCGCCGGCCGAGGTTGCCACGATCAAGAACGCCAAGACCTACCAGAAGGACCTCGTCGACCTACCTGACTGGCGGATCGGCTGCGTGTTCACCGGCAGTGGAAGTCGTCGACAGGGCGTGGCCCGGGCCGGACTCGCGGCGGCGCTGAGCGCGATCAGGCAGGCGGGAGGGGGCGTAGTAGAGGCCTATCCCGAACAGCTGGACGGGCGTGGGCCCCAGCAAGGCGCCTATCTGCACACCGGCTCGGAGAGCCTGTTCGAGGAGTTCGGCTTCGTCCGTGACCGCCGCATCGCCAAGTGGCGCTGGGTCATGCGTTTGACCATCGCGAACCGGAAGGAGCACTAGCGCCGTCCGAAAGCTGGGCTAGCCCAGCTTTCGGTGTTGATCCGGTTGTGTGCACATCCCGTGGTTGTTAAGTGTTTCGCCGCCCGGGGAGCAGCCGCGAATACGAGGCTTCTACCATCTGCCGAGGCGATCGGCGGATTGGTGTCACCGGAGCATCTCTGGGCCTCCTGATGTTTGACAGCCTAAGTGACTGCCTAACCCGCGGACGGCTGGCTCACCGGATGGACACGACTGGACGGTGATCGTGACGGATTGAGTTCAAACTGGACGCTGCGGGACGTTGCCGGACGTTACTCACCTGAACTTGAAAACAGGTGGAGCAGCTGTCCAGGCGGGCTCCTAGCAATGCTAGGACCCGGTCGAGCCCTCGATCTTGGCGTCGCACCGCGCAGATACTTCGAGTGGCTGAGTACGGTAGCGGACCGACGCCCGCGTTCAGACGAGTCAATCTATACGGGGGAAGTGGGTTCACGCACGGCCCAAGGAGCCCCGGTTTTCGTGGTGTGCTCTAGGCTGCGTTCAGGAGACTGATGATGGGAACCCTCGCAAATATGATCGGACGGTCGGGATCGCCGAGCCAGATTCCGGAGCCACGGCTAGCCAGATTCCTCTTTGCGGACGTTCGGCTCAGCTGGGTCTGGCTGATTGTGCGGGTGTATGTGGGTTGGCAGTGGGTTAGTGCCGCAATTGACAAGATCCAGGGCCCGGGATGGATTGGATCCACGGCCGGAGTTGGACTCAAGGGTTTCGTAGGCGGTTCAATTGCTCAAACTGCAGGCTCGCATCCGGCAGTTCAGGGCTGGTATGCGACGCTCCTGAAAGATCTCGTGCTACCCCACGTTGTGGGTTGGTCCTATGTCATTACCTTTGGAGAGCTGGCATGCGGCATTGGCCTAATCCTCGGGCTCTTCACGGGCATCGCCGCGTTTTCGGGGGCCTTCATGAACATGAACTACATGATGGCGGGCGCGGTCAGCATCAACCCGATACTTCTTTTCTTAGAGCTGCTGCTCATCCTGGCCTGGCGGGTAGCTGGCTACATTGGTCTCGACTTCTTCGCACTGCCGTACCTAGGCACTCCCTGGAGCCGAGGTCCGCTGCCAGCGAAAGTCGTGCCGCAGGCCAGCCCCCAGCCTGGCTGAAGACCGATCACACGCCTGGCCAAAAGTGTCAGCGGGTTTGAATACCGGCGGAGCGGGTCGTGACAGGTCTTGTGCCACAAGCTGGCCGGCTAAGAGGAGGAGCCGCGACGAGAGGCCGTCCGGCTCCGTGACCGCATTGAAGGGTAGATCCTAGCGGCGCTTTGAGCTTACGAGCTACTCGGCATCCAGGCTCCCCTGCCCGCCACCGGCCCGATTGACGGTGTCCAGGACTAGACACCGGACTATGCCGTGGTCGATGTGAGTTGGCGGCCGGACACCGTCACTACTTCGATCAGTCTGGTAACGATGTCTGGACGAGCGCCTCGGAACGCCTGTTCATCTTCGCCAGCCACCACCCCTTGGAGTGCTTAGTCAACGCCCATTCGCCCGACGGGAAGCACCGAGTTCTGCAAGAGGAAGTGCGCCGGTTCTTGGCGTGCTTCCCCAACGTCGTCTTACGGGTCAACGGCATACCCACATGCACACCGTCACCCCAGTCTAACGAGCGGACTTGTGGCGTATCAGCTGGACACGACTGGACAGCGATCTCACCCATTTGATCTCAGATTGGACGTCGCTGTACATCTCCGGATCAGTTCGCGTGAACCTGAAAACCGCTGGGGCCGCAAGGCTCCCCGGGGTTCGAATCCCCGTCCCTCTGCCAATTTTGAGATCGGTTGGTGCTCCTGCTTGCCATAGGACAGTGTTCACGAATCGGGGTTACGCGGCCGTTCCACAGCCAAAATGACAGCCTGAGTCCCCACAGATCTGGTCAGGAGCCTCCCTCGCGGTTTATGGTCAGGACGACGTTTCCCGTCTTCTGCTTCGTTTCGACATACCGGGTTGCCTCAACCACCTGTTCCAGCGGGTAGCTCCGATCGATGACCGCACGGTATTTCCCCTCCTCGATGAGCTCCTTGAGGAAGAGGACGTCCTTTTTGGTGAACCGAGGAGGTATCGAGAACCTCACTCTCTTATCTCCGAACCGAGCGGTCCATATGGCGAGGGCGAGGTTCCGTAACCCGTCGGTTGCCAGGTAGACCCCACCTCGCTTCAATGAGCCACGACAATGGCCGAACCCGAGGTTGCCGACAGCGTCGAGGATGACGTCGTACGACCGGCCGTTCTTGGTGAAGTCTGCATGCGTGTAGTCGATGGCTTCGTCGGCTCCGAGCGATCTCACTAGCTCGTGGTTCTTGGTGTTGCACACCGCGGTGACGTCGGCACCGAAATACCGGGCCAGCTGCACCCCCGCGGTGCCGATGGATCCCGACGCGCCGTACACGAGAACCCTCTGGCCGTTCCGGGGACCAGCGGGCCTCAGGCAATTCAGCGCCAGGATGGCTCCATCGCAGACCGCCGCCGCCTCCTCAAAGGTCGTGCCTGCCGGCATGGACGCCAGTGCGGCACCAGCCCGCATGCACACGAACTCCGCGTGGGTACCGAATTTCCACGGATTGATGCCGAATATGTGGTCTCCGACCTCGAACTCTGTGACCGTTGCGCCGACCCCCTCGACTTCTTCAGCCAGGTCACTACCGAGAATCTGCCGCTTCGGTCGGCGGAGACCAGTGACGAAGCGGGATACGAAGGGCTGGCCGCCACGAAGTGCGCAATCGGTCCTGCTAACTGTCGCCGCATGGACCCTGACGAGGACCTCGTCGTCCTTGGGCACAGGCCGCTCGACCTCGGCGACCCGTAGAACCTCAGGTGGCCCGTACCTGTCGTGGACAACTGCCTTCACTGGGGGGTCGCCATTCGCAGGATCTCGACCAAGCGACCGTGACTTGCGCGGAGCCTGCCAGCCCTCAGGGTCGCAGCCGGAAGGGCGGGTACTGGTCGGTTACCAGGACGATGGCGTAACCAGTGACCCTGACGTTCCAGCGGATCACGCCCTAGACGTAATCGAACAGCCCACGTGGGTAACGACCGGTGATCAGGATCGCGAACCACGCGCCGATAACCGCCAAGAGCGCCCCGATGTCAAGAAATAACAACACGATGTAGTGCGGAATCGCCAGGAGCCACTTCACCAGTGGAAGCCAGCGATTTAGCTCCTGTTTAGCGTCGGGGTACGCGAGCTCCAGATGCACGCTTTGCTCCTCATCCGTCGACGGGTAGGTATCGTCCATCAGGGCGAAGTAGGCGGTCACCCGGGAGGCAAAGCGCAGCAGCTGCAGGTTCCAGTCAAACCACCAGCGTGGATACTTCTCGCGAAATAAGATCATCAATAGGGGCGGTAGGAACAGTAGTCCGGTGCCACTCACAGCGATGGTGCTTGCTCCGGCAGTGCCGCCCCCGGAGCGTCCGCTGAAGCCCTCGAGGCTCCAAAGCACGATCGCGATGGGGATCACAGTGAAGATCCGCAGGGCAGAGGTCAGCCGGTCGAGATCGCGGTCGGGGTAGTCGACGGAGAGTTGCACCGCGTACCCACTGTTCATGAGGTATCACTGTAGGACATTTCGGGGCCAGATTTTGACAGCCTAAGTCCCGGCGACTCCGCGCCGGGCCAGATGGCAGTGCGAGATCATCCTCTGGGCACGGATTCGCTGGTCAGAGGGTGACTGGCAAACCAGGTTGTGAAAATGGGGTGGCAGCGGCTATCCGCCCGTTCACGGGACGGTTGGCAGCTCAGCAGCCGGTGAGCGCAGACCCAATATTCCACCTAGCAGACCGAAACCAACCAAGCAGGCTGACGCCTCAGCCAGTCCCCGGAGTAAGCCGTCGTAGGGGTCAGACGACACCGCTCCGGCGGCCGCAATGATGCTGCCGAGAACGACAGAGGTCGCGATGGCGAATCGCCAGGGATATGAAGTCAGGAACGAGGGCAGCAAGCGACCCCAATCGTCGGTACCTCCGCCGACCTCTCCTGGTTCTGAGGACCGGGTGCGGATAGCAGGGATCATCGAACCAAGGACCGCTAGGAGGGCTAACGCAGCAATCGCCGCGGCGGGGGTAACTCCTCCACTGGTGCCACTTGGGTTCCCCGGTAGGGTTGGCGCCAGCGCAAGGGCAGCCATTGTGATCAACCCTGCCAGGACGCCAACCATGATTCGTCGCAGAACGAGTCGCGATTCGGCGGCGGGGACGGCGCGAACGTGGCGATGGCGAACTGCGCGCATGAGCGCGAGCGTCCCGGCAACAAAGGCGACTTGGGGAGCCACTACCAGTATTCCGAGAAGGATGGTCCCGAGTGTATCGGCACCTCTGGTGGTCATACCGATGTGTGCTAACACCCCAGAGGTTCCAATGCGAGCGAATGCGGCGGCGTAAACGGCGCCAGCAACGGCTAGGACAAGGAAGCCACGTATTGCGGCCACCCGCGTTTGCTGAGTTCCTAGCTCGTTTGCGAATTGGTGGGCGATCGCTTGGGGGTCCCCAAGGTCGGCCGCTGGGTCGCAGCGGAGGTGATCTTGGAACTCAGCGACAATGCGCCGACGGCGCCGATTCCCGACGCCGACTTCGCGCAGCTCTGCGTCAAGGGCGTCGATCAAGCAAGAACCGCCTGGACCGCCGCGGAGAAGGTTCTCCAATCTTGGCGGCGCCGCACCAGATCTGCCTGGCCACGTCGCGTGAGGCGATAGACCCGACGACGGTGGGATTCGACATCGCTCCACCTGCTGCTCAGCAGGCCGTCGCGCTCGAGGCGGTGCAGGGCGGGGTACACCGTGCCTTCCGGCAACGAGAAGGTGCCGGATGTACGGACTCGTAGCTGTTGGACAACGGCGTACCCATGTGCCGGGCGGTCTGCGAGGACGGCAAGGATGAGGCCGTCAAGGTGACCCTTGAGCGCTTCGGGTTTCATACATAGCTACTCTATACTTAGCAATACTAGGTGTCAAGGTGGCAGCGACCTGCCGCTGCTCCGCTGAGAGTGGCGCTGAACCGAGCGGCTCTTAGGGGCGAGTTCCCCTCAACAGTCGACCGCGATGGCATCACCGCCGCTCTGCTGGGGCCGCTCCTTCACCGCGGCTGGTTCTCACGAGAGCCGATCGACATCCAATTCCTCGAAATGACAATCGAAGCACCGTCGCGAGCCTCCGCCAGGATGCTCGCGGGCCGAAGCGCTAGCTGGTGCAAATGGGATTCGGTACTAGCGCGTGGGGAGGGACTTGACAGGCTCGGTACGGTCTGTGTATATACACTATGTGACGAAGGACACGGATCCTCCGCAGCTCGTCCTGGTAACAGGCGTGACGGGAAGGCACGGCGGCACCGGGGCGACCGTCGCGCGGCTGCTTCGGGAGCGGGACATAGCGGTGCGCGTCTTGGTGCGCCGCTCCGAGGCCGCTCCAACAGAAGGTCACCTGCAAGTCGCCCTTGGCGATCTGCACGACCGGCGGTCTCTTCTCGAAGCATTGGAAGGTGTCGACGCCGCTTACTTCACCTACCCGGTGGGTACCGGGATCGTAGATGCCGCAGCGAACTTTGCTGCTGCGGCGCGTGAGACTCAGCTTCAGCACTTGGTCGTGATGTCAATGCTCCCGGCCTCTCCCGGCAGCCCGAGCGATCTAGGCAGGGCTCAGTGGCTAGCGGAGGAGATCTTCCGCTGGGCTGGCCTGTCAGCGATAACCCTTCGGATCGCGGCGTTCTTCTTCGAGAACCTCGAGCTGCTCCACGGCCGCGAGATCCGCGAGGAAGGCGTCATCCGCAACTCGTTCGGCGACGTTGCCGTCAGCTGGATGTCGGCGACAGACGCGGCCCGGCTAGCCGTCGCCGCGCTGATTGAGCCACAGCGCTTCACCGAGAGCTGCGTATATCCCACAGGTGCTAGCGTCGCGTCGCATCGCGACGTCGCTGCGCTGGTCGCCCAGCAAGCTGGTCGGCCAATTCGTCACGAGACG
>Ga0207416_1001195_pt1 | contig 36649 bp, 30 predicted proteins | sample PaiPotPPM11metaG_FD_184107 | JGI IMG/M metagenome (GOLD analysis project Ga0207416, IMG submission 184107) | Iron sulfur acid spring bacterial and archeal communities from Banff, Canada, to study Microbial Dark Matter (Phase II) - Paint Pots PPM... ...
GTATATAGCTATTGGAAATCGGGCGTATTTTGAAGCGCGACCGCCTTTGTCGAGGACGCCAGCGCGACGACTTTAGCGTTACTTTTGCGGTTCTCGCCGCGGCTCGCTTCGGCAGCGTGAAACGACGCCAGCTTGTTGGCCGCCTCTTGAAGCATCCCGGAGTCCACGATCGCGTACCTGCGATACACTGCCTCAGTCTTGTGGCCTGTCATCTTCATCGCGGCCGATCTCGACACGCCGGCGCGCTCTAGGTTCCGAACCGCGGTGCGGCGGAAATCGTGCACGAGCCTTCCCGGCACTCCAGCCGATGTGCAGGCTTTAGCCCATGCATATCGAAAATCGAGAATGAGCGTGCCGTCATCGTGGACGAAAATCCAAGGGATGATTCGGTCGCTCGCCTTCTCCAATTCGCTCACGCGCTCACGTTGGGTTTCCAGTATCGCGCGGAGATCGGACGTGAACGGGAACTCTCGCCCCTCGCGATTCTTCGACTCGCCGGGTTCCAGTCTCAGCCATCCATCCTTGAACTCAACGTGGCGCCACTGCCGCGTGAGAAGTTCTGACTGCACGCGCCAGCCGGTGATATACGCAACCGTGGCGACCGGCTTCAGATAGTCGGGCAAATGCGAGAGCACAGCGCGATACTGCTCAGGCTCGAAGAATCCCTGACGTGCGTTGTCGACGTGAAGCATCGAGAACTCTGGATGAGTACCGACTTTGCCGGCGCGGACACCGAGCCGAAGGGCGCGGCGAAGGACCGCCATTTCATAATTGACGGTGGCCGGCTTGGCGCGCTCTTCTAGCCGTTGCGCGGCGTACGCGGTCAGGCGGTCGCTGGTGATATCGCGAGCCTTCTACTCGCCCTGAAAAAAAGCGCGCAGATTATTGGCCGCTTGTTGGGCACGGTCGAGGCTACTGCGCGAATTGGCCTTATAGTTCGCCTCGACCATCGCGAGTAGTTCGTCGAGCTTGGTCCGGTCAAGCTCGGGGCCTACAGGTCTCCCGACCGCTGCATCGCCAGTCTTTTTCTTGAGCAGACGAACCGCGTCGGCCCGGTTGGTGGAGTGAGCGTTCTCGGCAATGCGGCGCCCATTGACTGAATAAACTATCCACCACGTTGCGCAAGTCCGGCGCTCGCCGGTACGCTTGTCGCGATAGGTGGGTTGATAGACGTTCCCCATACCCCGAGCGGCTTTCATCGCTTGCCTCCTTCGCGCGGCTTAAAAGACGTTTTCAAATAAGCTTCGACCGCTGACGCGATTACATCCTGCAAGTCGCGGCCTTCATCGATCGCGCGGTGGTGCGCTGCGGCCCATAGCTCGCGCGGCAAGGTGATGCTCGTTTTCACCGTTACGCTCGTTTCTTTCGCGCGTTTCATATCTTGAGGTTACGCTTCTAGATATCTGGATGTCAACACTTCTGCGCTTCTTTCCGCCGGCGCAACGCTCCCTCCGAACAGACGAGCGCTTTCAGTGAAATGCGCCGTACGAAAGGAAGATTTTTAGAGTTCCGAAATACCCAACGGCGGGAGACGCCTAGGGCCGCAGCGATTTCATCCGCGTCGAGGGTACGATCCGAAGCCGTCTGTTGGGGACGATCTTCGCTGGCTTGCCGGGCTTTGTCGAGAATTGCGGCCGCGATCACGCTCTGCGTTGCAGCCCATCGGGCCTGAGCGGCAGCGCATTGCGCCTGAAGTGCGGAAAGAACGCCTAGTGAGAGACGTGATGCCTGGGAAGGATCGGCAATTAGTTGGTCGAGAGCAAGAACGGCTTCATGCGACATTAACCCTCGCGGCGTGGCTCGAATCGACGATCACGATTGTGACCTTTTGTGTATAGGGGAAGATTGCGACGGCTGTCAAATTTGTTCGTCCCCCTCATCCACAGAGCAAGCGCCGCGCTTGTGGTGTGGTCGCTCTGGCGGATTCTCAATCCGGCGCGTTCAGAAAAACCCGCGAATGTGTTGGCTGATTCGACCGGCTTTAGCGCCACTTTAGCACTAGAATGCGCCCCTCGCGTCAAGGAAGTTGGCTTTGAAGCTCGGCCAGTGGATTCGATAGCGACCGCTACCGCCCGGCCGTCGTACGCCGTGCTTGTAGAGCAGCTTTCCCAATGCAATGAGGTTGTCGACCAGGGGCGCCGGCTCAAGAATCAAGGGGCTAGCGCGGTTGAACCCGAATACATCACTATCAAGGAAGCGGCGCTAATTTTCGAGGACCTGCACTGGATCGACGCGGAGACTCAGGACTTTCTGGACCTGCTCGTGGACAGTGTCGCAAATGCGCGCCTGGTGGCGCTCGTAAGCTACCGGCCCGAATACCGTCACGAATGGGGCAGCCGCACCTGTTACACCCAATTGCGCCTCGATCCGCTTGGCGGTCAGAGCGCCGACGAGATGCTTCAGGCGCTGCTCGGCGGGGATGCGAGCTTGCACTCTCTTAAGCGGCTGATCATCGAGAAAACCCACGGCAATCCCTTTTTCATGGAGGAGATCGTGCGGGCGCTGGTCGAGCAGGGTGTGCTGGTCCGCAATGGCGCCACCAGGCTGACCAAACCGCTGACCGAGATTCACGCCCCGCCCACCGTCCACGGCATCCTGGCCTCACGTATCGACGCACTGTCGGCGTCCGAAAAGGACCTGCTGCAGACCTTGGCGGTCATCGGTACGGATTTCCCGCTGGATCTGGTCAGGCAAATGACTGCCAGCGCTGATGACAAACTGGAGCCGGTGTTGAAGAGCTTACGGGCCGGCGAGTTCATCTACGAGCAAGCCGCGTTGGGGCAAGAATATACCTTCAGGCACGTGCTCACGCAGGAAGTGGCGTACAATTCCGTGCTGATGGAGCGGCGCGGCTCTTGCATCAGCGCACGGGGGAGGCTATCGAGGCGCTGTTCAAAGATCGGATCGACCGTCACCTGGTAGAACTGGCCCATCATTACAGCCGCAGCGCCAACACGCCCAAGGCTGTAGAGTATCTGTTTCGCGCCGGTCGCCAGGCCGAGGCGCGCTTCGCTTACTCCGAAGCGATCACCCGGCTTTCCGGTGCCTTGGAGTTCCTCAAGCAGTTGCCCGATACCACTGAGCGGACGCGCCAGGAGCTGTCAGTGCGATCCGTTTTATGGCGAAGCCTTTCCAATGGGAAAGGCTGGGCAGCGGCGGAATTGGAGCCTGAGTACGCGAGAGCACGCGAGTTGTGCGCCCAACTCTCCGACCCTGCTCTCGCCTTCCGTGTCCTTCATGGACAATGGCTAATGCGTTGGTGGAAGCGGGAATTGCACGCCTCCCTCGAATTCGCCGACGAGCTTCTGGCCGCCGCCAAGGATGTGAAAGACCCGGCGATGCTAATGGTCGCCAACTTCGCGCGCGGCGTCAGCCTTCTTGAGCTCGGCGAATTGGTCTCTGCGAATGAACATCAGGAGAAGGCACTGGCCGTTTTCGACCTGCGGCAGCCCCTTTCCGCGGGGTTGGAAAACTCCAGGATAAGTTCGTTCGGCTGGTTGCACGGTGGCCTGTTCGTTCTTGGCTATCCCGAACGGGCCTGGGCGAAATCGCGCGAGATGCTGGAGGTTGCTCAGCGGGCTTCTAATCCTGGCGTTTTGGGCTTCGCTTCCTACCAGGCGGCCTATCATCAGTTGGTCCAGGGCGATAACACGGGCGCGCAGAAGCGCGCGGAAGAGGTGATGGCATGGCGCTGCCCTGATCGCCCAGGGACGCTACGAGGAGGGCATCGCCGCAATGCGTCGAGGCTTCTCCGCCTTCCGTGCTACTGGTGGGACGCCTCGCATTCAGGATTTGTGCTTTCTAGCCTCGGGGCTCGGAAAAGCCGGACGGCCTGAGGAAGCACTCGGCGTGGTGGAGGAGGGATTGGCTTCCGTCGCGAAGACCGGGGACCAGATCGCAGCTCCGTCCCTGCATCGCGTCAAAGGCGAGTTGTTGCTCACGCAGGACCCGTCGGACGGTGCCGAAGCGGAGCGATGTTTCCGCACGTCGATCGGAATCGCCCGGCGGCAAAGTGCGAGGTTAGAGGAGTTGTGCGCAATGACAAGTCTCGCCCGGCTGCTCGCGAAACAGCGCCGGCGAGATGAGGCGCGCACCATGCTCGCCGAGATCTACAACTGGTTCACCGAAGGCTTCGACACTCGCTATTTGAAAGACGCCAAGTCCCTGCTCGAGGAACTTGCGGCTTGACAATCATTAGGCATTCCGCGGAAGGTGATTGCCTGCCATACAGGTGAGGGTGGAACGCAAGCTCACCGCTATCCTCTGCGCCGACGTCTATGGCTACAGCCGCCTCATGGGGGGAGATGAGGAGGCGACACTTGCTACCCTGACCGCTCACCGCAAGATCATCGACAACCTAATCGAGCGCCACCACGGCCGCTTCGTAAACTCGGCCGGCGATAGCGTACTTGCCGAGTTCGCCAGCGTGGTCGAGGCGGTGAATGGCGCAGTGGATGTTCAGACCAAGCTCAAGGCCGAGAACGCGAAGCTGCCGCCGGAGCGCCGGATGGAGTTCCGAATCGGCGTCAATCTCGGCGACGTGATGGTCGAGGGCGATCAGATCTACGGTGACGGGATCAACGTCGCGGCGCGGCTGGAGAGTCTCGCCGCCCCCGGCGGTATTTGCATCTCGGGAAAAGTGCACGAGGAGGTCAGGAGCAAGTTGCCCCTGGGGTACGAGGACCTCGGCGAGCAGACGGTCAAGAACATCGCGCATCCAGTGCACGTGTGGCGAGTGCTGTCGAACGGGACCACACCGCACCGGGAAACCCGACGTAATCCACGCAGGTATTGGCGGGGTGGCGTGCTGTCGTCGACCGGGCTGGCGATCGTCGTTGGGACAATCGTGCTGGTACAACATGTGTCGCTCAAGCCGCCGCGGACTCACGCCTCGATTCCGCCGCAGGAGAAGCCCGCGCTGCCGCTGCCGAGCATCCCCTCCATCGCCGTATTGCCGTTCACGAATCTGAGCGGCGATCCCAATCAGGAGTACTTCAGCGACGGTATCGCCGACCAATTAATCGGTGACCTTTCACGGCTTCCTGGCCTCTTCGTCATCGCGCGCAACTCCAGCTTCGGCTACAAGGGCAAGCCAATTAAAGAGCAGGAAATAGGTAGAGAGTTGGGAGTGAAGTATGTGTTGGAGGGGAGCGTGCGCAAGGCTGCCGACCAGGTCCGAATTGGGGTCGAGTTGGTCGACGCGAGTACCGGAACGGAAATGTGGACGCAACGCTATGACCGTCCGCTCGCGGATATTTTCGCGATGCAGGACGAGATCGTCGGCAAGGTGGTGACGACGCTCGGCCTCGTTTTGAAGCTGGAAGAGATGAACGCTCCTCATTGGGGGAAATCGCAGCCAACGACCAACCTTGAGGCGTTCGACGATATGCTTCGTGCCTCACAATATTTTAATCGCTTCAGCAAGGACGACAACGCCAAGGCGCGCAGGTGGATCGAGAAAGCCATCGAACTGGATCCAACGTATGCCAACGCTTATGCGTTTCTTTCGGCAACCTACAAGATGGCTGTGTTGTTCCAGTGGAGCGAGAATCCACAGGCCGACTTGGCCCGTTCCTACGAACTGGCGCGGAAGGCTCTGGCCTTGGATGACTCAGATGGCAGCGCCCTTAGCAGCTATGTGACATTGATTGGCTGCAAAGGCGGTTCGACCAGGCCGTGGCCGAAGGAGAGCGGTGTGTTGCCATGAATCCTAGCAGCACGGATTGCTACGTAGCTCTGGCGACTGCGTTGACTGTTTCCAACAAACTCGAAGCGGCAGTTCGCGCAGCGGAGAAAGCGATCCGCCTCGAATCCAACTCGCCAAGACTTCTACGAGTATTTTGTTGCATCACCCTACGTTCTGATGGGGCGCTACGAAGAAGCCATCCCGTTACTCAAAAGGCACCTCACCGTATGGCCCGACAACACGTGGGCTTATGCCGTGCTCGTTGTCGCCTATACCGAGCTAGGCCGCGACGTGGACGCGCATGCAGCGGCGGCCGAGTTGATGCGGATCAACCCAGATTTCGTTTGGGGGGAGCCAAATAAGGACGTAGCTGTGAACAAGCGCTACCAGAATGATCTCCGCAAGGCGGGCTTCAAGTGAGTGAAATCTCTTACCTTGGTCGTCCAAAATGTCTGCTTCACCGAGGGTTTTGAGACTGTCGATCTGAAAGACGCCAAGGCGCTCGATGAACTGAACTGCTAAGTGCCCGTTAACTGACGGCCTAGCGGTCGTGTTTCGCGCTCGACCGTCGTTGGAGGTAGTATTCGGGGCGTTACCCTTTAGTCAGGCCGTCGATCGAGCAAAGGACTGAAGCCTGCCGTAAACCTCCTCCAATGTGATGAGCTGAGGGCGTGCTGCAGAGGAGCAAAGGGAGGACAGCATGAGCCAGACGATCATCCGGGATTGCCGGGTTTGGGACGGCAGCGGCAAAGCTGCTTTTCCCGCGGACCTGCTGATCGAAGGTGGGCGTATCCACAGAGTGGCGCGCAACCGTGGCCAGCTTGTCGGCGGGGGCGCCGAGGTTATCGAGGCCGGCGGCATGACGCTAATGCCGGGGCTGGTGGAGGGTCACGCTCACATCTCTTTCGGCAACGCGGTCGCGGCCACTGATCTGGGCGACCTGCCGCCGGAGGAGCACACCCTGCTCACCGCACGGAACGCGAAGACGCTGCTCGACCACGGCTTCACTAGCGCCTACAGCGCGGCGTCGGCGAAGCTCAGGCTCGACATCGTGATCCGAAACGCGATCGCGGCTGGGCAGATTCCGGGTCCGCGGCTCAAAGCCTGCGGACCCGAGATTACGGTGACCGGCGGCCTGGGCGACGAGCGCAGTGCGCACATGTACCGCGAGAGCTTCGCCGTGATCGCCGACGGCCCAGCGGAAATCGTCAAATGGGCCCGGCTGTGCTGCCGCGAAGGCGCGGACTCGATCAAGCTCAACGTCTCTGGTGACAATTTATACAAGGCCGCCCGAGCCGAGATGACAGTGATGAGCGAGGCGGAGATCCGCGCCGGCGTCGAGGTGGCGCGCGACTTCCACCGCAAGGTCAACTGTCATTGTCGGGCGGCGGAATCCGTCAAGCGTGCGGTGCGCTGCGGCGTCGACGTGATCTATCACTGCGAGCACGCGGATACCGAGGCGCTCGACCTGCTGGAAGGCGAGAAGCACCGCGTGTTCGTCGGTCCAGCGATCGGCCTTCCGTACGCCGTGCGCGAAAGCCTCACCGCGGCCGGCGCCGACCCGAAGCTGCGCGAGTTGGTCGAGCGGTCGTTGGCGGCCGCGGTCAGGACCTACGAACAGATGCGCAAGCGCGGCATCCGCGTGGTGATCGGTGGCGACTACGGCTTCGACATCACACCGCAAGGCGCCAATGCGAGAGACATCGAGCATTTTGTCAAGTTGTTCGGCTATAGCCCAAGCGAAGCGCTCGCCTGCGCGACGCGCGTCGGCGCCGAGCTGATGGACATGGGCCATGAGCTCGGCCAGGTACGTGAGGGCTATCTCGCCGACTTGCTGCTTGTCGATGGCGACCCGCTCGCTGACCTGTCGATTCTGCAGCGGCAGGAGCGGCTCGTGGCCATCGTGCAGAACGGCAACTTCCACAAGCTTGATCGCGACGCGCTCGCGCGCCGGCAAGGGCGCACGGCAGAATAGGCGCTCCTACGGACATAGTGCTTGGGATGGAAAGCCCGGGGCCCGCGATCAGTGTATCGCCGGGTGCGATCTGCGGTTTCGGTGCAAATCATCGCCTGCGCCAATTCATTGGTATTGCTGAATGTTCCCGCAATGCAGCAGCCAGAGGCCTATATAGGCGGCGCAGCAACCCTCTTCGACAAAAGGAGATATCGCGAACGATGGCACACGAAAGTTCTCGAAAAGCTTCATGGAAGCTTTCGCGGCGTGGATCGAGGTTCTCATTGCCCGTTGATTCGCAACACCCGCCCCTCTCGCGCACGGGAGGCATGAAGGTGCGTATTTGCGTTTAAATGCCGGTTTCAACCGACTCAAGGAGACGCCTTATGGAACCACAGGAGCGCAAACAGTTTGTTCACCTCCATCGCACGTGCATCTTCGGCTACAACCGCAAGAACGACGGTCCGTCGATGTCGGTCACTTACTACCTGATGGCTGATCCGGACACGATTCTCATCTCGACGATGGCGGCCAGAGGCAAAGCCAAAGCCGTTGCGCGCAATCCGAAGGTGTCGCTCTGCGTATTAGATGAGAAGTGGCCGCCCACTTATCTTCAGGTATATTGCGACGCTCGAATCGACGCGACTATGGAATCCGACCCACAGCGGGTGATCGATTCGATGATGCGCCTTTACGACGTGATGGCGGGCAAGCCGATGCCCGAAGCGGTACGGGCCGAAGCAGCCGAGACCGCGCGGCGGGAGCAACGAGTCATATTGCTACTGAAGCCCTACGCGACGTTCGAGACGCCCCCTCGACATGTCTACTCGGAGAAAGACGCGGTCGGACTGACGCACTGGACGGGACGGCTGATGCCATGGTAGGGAAGGGCCGGCTGTCGAAGCCCTCGTGGTGATCTGCGCGCCGCGAGTACCACGGCGTCCTTCCGGTAGCCGCGACGCGCCCGCGTGTCTTGCCGATGCTCCTTGCTATCTCACGCTGAGGACCAAGGGTGTGTCGGTACCATCGCACAGGCCGTCGGTGACGTCGGAGACCGGGCGTCCGTGGGAGACCGCGGGGACGTGTCGCCCAAACTAGCAGGCATAACGGCTGCGGTGCCGGCACATGCTGCGGCAGCCCGCTGCCCCTTCCCAGCGCCGGGTGATACAAGAGGAGCGAATCGCTTGGCTTCCAGGTAAGGCGATGCGCTGCTCAAAATGCGGCTCAGAAAACCCTGCCGGTGCGAAATTCTGCGATGGGTGCGCAGCACCACTCCCGCTGCAATGTCCCTCATGTGGGGCGTCAAATAGAGCGACCGCAAAGTTCTGCATCGAGTGTGCGGCTGCGCTCGTAGCCACCCCCGCGGCGGCAAGGTTCTCTGGAGCAGACCAACCCGCGAGACCTGAAAAGGACAATATCGCCCTCGGCGGACCACTTGAATCTCACGACGTACCCGACGGCGAGCGTAAGACCGTCACCGCGTTGTTCGCCGACATCAAGGGCTCGACTGAGCTGATGCGCGATCTCGATCCCGAGGAGGCGCGCACGATCGTCGACCCGGTGCTGCAGCTTATGATGGCGGCGGTGCATCGCTACGGCGGCTATGTCGCGCAATCCACCGGCGACGGGATTTTCGCCTTGTTCGGCGCGCCCATCGCGCACGAGGACCATCCGCAACGAGCACTGCACGCCGCCCTGGCGATGCAGGAGGAGTTGCGTCGCTATGCCGACCGTCTGCGCGCAGAGGGCAAGATTCCTGTTGAAGCCCGCGTGGGGGTCAACACGGGCGAAGTGGTGGTGCGGACGATCGAGACCGGCGGCCATACGGAATACACGCCGGTCGGTCATGTGACGAATCTCGCGGCGCGGATGCAAACCGCGGCGCCGGCGGGATCGATAGCGGCCAGTGAGGCGACGCAGCGACTGTGCGAGGGCTACTTCGAGTTCCAAGCGCTGGGGCCGACGGCCGTCAAAGGGCTCGACGCCCCGGTCGAGGTGTACGAGGTGGTGCGCGCTGGGCCGCTGCGGACGCACTTCCAGCTCTCAGCGCGGCGCGGGCTGACGCGGTTCGTCGGGCGCGAGCGCGAGATGGCGGCGATAGCCGGCGCGCTGGAGCACGCCACGGCGGGACACGGGCAGATCGTCGCGGCAGTTGGCGAGGCGGGCGCGGGCAAGTCGCGCCTGATGTACGAGTTCAAGGCCACGATCCCGGACGGATGCGAAGTACTGGAGGCGTACTCGGTCTCGCACGGCAAGGCTTCGGCCTGGCTGCCGGTGATCGAGCTTCTCAAAAGCTATTTCGGGATCGCCGAGGAGGACGACGACAGTCGCCGGTCTGAGAAGGTCGAAGCCAAGGCAGGTGGTCTCGACCCGGCGCTCGCGGAGACGCTGCCCTATGTCTTGAGCCTGCTCGGTGTTGCGCGCGCGCATGCGTCACTGGCGATGATGGATGCGCGGATAAGACGCCGGCGCACGCTGGATGCGGTCAAACGCATCATCATCCGCGAGAGCCTCAAGCAACCGCTGGTGGTGATCTTCGAGGACCTGCACTGGATCGATGTGGAGACCCAGGAACTTCTGGACCTGCTCATAGACAGCGTAGCCAGTGCGCGCATCCTCCTGCTGGTCAACTATCGGCCTGAGTACCATCATGGGTGGAGCAACCGTACCTGTTACAGCCAGTTGCGCCTGGATCCGCTGGGTGGCCGGAGCGCCGACGAGATGCTTCACGCGCTGCTCGGCAGGGATGCGAGCCTGCAATCTCTCAAAACGGCTGATCGTCGAGAAGACCGAGGGCAATCCCTTCTTCATGGAGGAGATTGTGCGGGCGCTGGTAGAGCAGGGAGTTCTGGTCCGCAATGGTGCCATCAGGCTGACCAAAGCGCTGACCGAGATTCACGTGCCGCCCACCGTCCACGGCATCCTGGCCTCCCGCATCGACGCGCTGCCGGCGTCCGAAAAAGGCCTGCTGCAAACCTTAGCGGTCATAGGCAAAGACTTCCCGCTGAATCTGGTCAGGCATTTGGCTGCCATTCCCGACGATCGGCTGGAGCCGATGCTGAAAGGCTTGCAAGGCGGCGAGTTCATCTACGAGCAACCGGCATCGGGAGAACCGGAATACACGTTCAAGCATGCGCTCACGCAGGAGGTGGCGTACAACTCCATACTGACGGAGCGCCGCCGGCTCCTGCATGAGCGGACGGGCGAGGCAATCGAGGAGTTGTTCAAGGAGCGGATCGACGATCACTTAGCTGAGCTGGCCCACCACTACCGCCGCAGCGCCAACACGCGCAAGGCAGCGGAGTATCTGTTTCGCGCGGGGGACCAGACGGCAGCACGTTCCGCTTACCCCGAAGCGGTCACTCAGCTTTCCAGTGCCTTGGAATTTCTCAAGCAGCTACCAGACGACGCCGAAAGGGCTCGCCAGGAGCTGTCAGTGCAATCTCTCTTAGGCCGAAATCTGAGCGTAGTGAAAAGCTGGGCGGCGGCGGAAGTGGAGACTGCCTTTGCGAGAGCGCGCGAGCTGTGCGCGCAAATCCGCGACCCTGCTCTCACCTTCCGTCCCCTTTTTGGACAATGTGCAACGCGTATATGGAAGCTGGAGCTGCACAGTGCTCTGGAACTCGCCGATGAGCTTCTGGCCGCAGCCGAGGACGCGAAAGGCCCGGCCATGCTCTTATGCGGCAACTCCGTGCGCGGCGTCGTCCTTCTTCAACTCGGCGAGTTGGTCCCGGCGAATGAGCACCTCGAGAAGGCGCTGGCCGTTTTCGATCTCCGGCAACCCCTTTCCGCGGAGTTGGAGGTGTCTAGGTTATTTTCGTTCCTCGCCCTGCACTGGGCCCTCTATGGACTTGGCTATCCCGATCGTGCTTGGGCGAGATCACGCGAGATGTTGCAGGTGGCTCAGCGGTCTTCTAATCCTTTAATTTTGGCTTACGGTTCCTGCCTTGCGGCCGAATCCAACTTGATGCGTGGGGATGGCACAGCGGCGCAAAAGTACGCCAAAGAGGCAATGGCACTCGCCGAGGAGATGGGAATCGTGGTCTGTTCGGCAATGGCGACCACCTATCATGGCGGCTCCCTAATCGCCCAAGGGCGCATCGAGGAGGGCATCGCCGGGATGCGCCGGGGCCTCTCCGCTTGGCGCGCTAGCGGGGGGATGCCGCACGCTCGGGATTTCTGTCGTCTGGCCTCCGGCCTCGGAGGGATCGGGCAACCCCTGGAAGGACTTGAAGTAGTGGAGGAGGGACTTGCTTCCGTCGCGAAGACCGGGGCGCAGTGGGGCAGTCCGTCTCTGCATGACGTCAAAGGTGAGCTGTTGCTGGTACAGAACCCGTCGGACGTTGCCAATGCGGAGCTATGTTTCCGCACTGCGATCGAAATCGCCCGGCCGCAAAGTGCGAGAACAGAGGAGTTACGCGCCACGATGAGCCTCGCGCGATTGCTCAACAAGCAGGGGCGCCGCGACGAAGCGCGCGCGATGCTCGCTGAAATCTACGGCTGGTTCACCGAGGGCTTCGATACCGCCGACCTGAAAGACGCGAAGGCGCTGCTCGACGAATTGAGCAGGTAATGAACATTTCACAGAACAGCGCGCGGGACATGATGATTTATGAGCTGGGCAACCTATTCACCGCACGGCTCGGGCTTGAAGAGCTTATACCACTGATCATTTCCAAATGCCGCGAACTGTTGGACGCGGGCGGAGTTTCGATACTGCTGCTCGACGAAGAACGTGACGAGCTCTCCTTTCCCTACGTCTCGGAAGATGATCCTGCAGCCGCTGGACCCCTGAGCGGACTGAGGATTCCAGCAAGCTCAGGGCTTGCCGGTGCGGCCGTGCGCAGTGGCCGGGCCGAAAAGGTGGACGATCCGCAGTCCGACCCCCGCTTCTATTCCGGCGTTGATCGAAAGACGGGAATTACCACAAAGTCGTTGCTCGTCGCTCCGCTGCTGACAGGCGATGAGCGCTTGGGCGTTATCGAGGCGGTCAATCCTCGTGGGCGGCCGTCTTTCACTGACGCCGACCTCGCGTTGCTCGAGAAATTGGCGCTCAGCATCGCTGTTGCAGTCCAAAACGCTCGTCGGTTTCGCGAGGTCAAGGCTTCCGCCGAACAACTACAGGCTAGGGTCGGCGTGCTGCGCCGTGACCTGGCGCGCCGCGATCCCTTCACTGAGATTATCGGAGTGAACGCTGCGATGCTCGAGCTAGCTTCTGAACGCCACCACAAGAGCCTGCGCGAGTTCGATCCCTCGGTCGTGGACCTGCTCTCCCGTGCTGACTGGCCTGGGAATGTGCGCGAGCTGCAAAACGAAATGGAGCGCGTGGTGGCGCTGGCTACGGATGGTGAAACCATAACGGCCGATCATCTCTCTCCAACGCTCAGGCCGACCGAGGTTTCCGGCGATGCCGCAACCAGCATTCGGCTAGCTTCCAGTCCGGCCGGAGAAGACCACGCGTTTGCTTTGCTCACCAGGCTTCTTCGGAGTGCAACCTGCACACGACGACTTCACTGCAGGACGCGCGAGCGGCCTAGGAGGCGCGGTACATTTCGCAGGTCCTGGCCGAACACAGGGACAATGTATCGCATACAGCGCTGGCACTCCGAGTCTCCCGCGTTGCTCTTCAGAAGAAAATGAAAAGATACGGCCTGCGCTAACGATTCTATGCACTTTCCCAGCAAGCTGCTAAGCAGACGCAGCAGCCAGTCTGAAAACCCCTTAAAGATCTTGCCTCGGTCATTCGGTATCACACTTGCGTTAGGCCCTTATCGAGGCGACTAGAGGGGCAACAAAATGAAGACATCATTGACCTCAATTTACGGCGCGGCGACAACTGGAATGGCTGTTATCGGGGATTTGCTGTGGCAGGTGTCACCGCGACGCTTCAGGATGGCGAGCACCAGTGAAGAATTGCTCGACCTGTTTGAAGAGAAGTACGCCGTGCAGGACGAGCTGCTACCCGTGACCTCGTCGAACCACGAAGGCAAAACTCCTGAATCTGCCTCTCTAGCGGCATCCGTTGATTTGGCTCCCGAGGGAGACAAACTGGAAGCCCCGTTCGCCAGGCGATTTTGTATCGGACGGAAAGCCGACAGGCTCTTTGTGCTTTCAGAGCTTCACAGTCAACGAGGGATCTTAGCTTCAGCGAGGTTGTCGAGTTGCCGCGCGTGAAGGCAAATCAAGCGGAATCATAGGGCGCAAGACAATGAACATAACGCCTTTGCTCTCCGTCTTGGCGGCCGTTGTCAGTGCAATAGCTATCCTCGCGGCTTTGCGATGGTACGTTTCACGAAAGGCGCGAGATTGAAAAGGCTGGCCTTATAAATAATCGGCCGCAACCGATCAAGTTTTGAGGGAGCGCGGCCTCGGACGCCGACAAGCTCACGAGCGCACAATTTTCCTTGGGGGGTTCTCACAATGTTTAAAGCAAGAAAGCTTAATGTTCTCGGAATAGCGGCTGCAGCGGCACTCATTTTGGTTCTTGCTCAGACCCGCGCTTTGGCGGGCGATGCGGAAGCGATTCCGGTGGGAACGAAAATAACCATCGAGAATTGGCGGCAATACAAGCAGTTCATGTCCGACGGGATGGTCGCGCTGTTCGAGGGAAAATACGCGTTCAAGATGCCGAATGATGTCGAGATCGATGTTGGCGCGCCGATTCATGTCGTCCGGCCGAGCACTTTCAGAGAAGCAACCGAGAAATATAGTGGACAAGTTCGGGTGGTGCATCTGCCTAACGGTCACAATGACGTCGCGAACTATGTCGCGGGCGAGCCATTTCCCGATCCTCGAGGACCGGACAAGGGTTATGAGATTCTGGCCGATGCTTGGTACGGATATGGCCCGCACCTCGGCGTTGGAATGCGTGGTGACGACTTGTGGAAGCTATGGCTGATCGACAGATTCGGAAACTATAACGAGGCGAAATGGGCGTTCGTCTATCGCCAGCTTGCATTTAACACCGACCCCGGGGTGCCGCGTACGGAGCCGCTGGCGGCCGGTGCATTTGCCTCGCAATGGATCATGATCGAGGAACCCGAGGAGGCTAAATACACCGCGGATCTCGACATTCTGCCGCAAAACAACCAGGAGCCCGAAACCAACTACGTATTTGTCCCGGCACTCAGGCGCTCGTTGCGGGTTTCGGTAAACGCGCGCTGCGCGCCACTGCTCGGCACCGATTGGACCCACGATGATCAGAAGCCAGGTTTCAATGGCGGCCTCGCTATCTTCGACGCCGACTTCCTGCGCGAGCAGAAAGTGCTCGCCTTGGTCAGCATGACCGCCGCCGATGCTAGCTTTCCGGCCAACTACGACATGCCGCTCGCCTTTGCCAAGCCGTCGTGGGGCCCGTGGAGCCTTAGGAATACTTGGGTGATCAACGTCCATCGTATTCCCTCCATGGCCGCCGGATATTGCTATGGGAAAAGAACGATATATATCGATAAGGAAACCGCGGTGGGCATGGCGGATGAGGAATATGACACGACAGGCAAACTATGGAAGATTAGCATCGTTGGGTATCACCCTCGGCAAGTGCCCGGAACCGACGGCGAGACGCTCTTCGGCAGATTCTTTGCGGCCACGTGGGACATCCAAAACGAGCACGTCAGCCTCGGCTACAACAACGACAGCAGCGGCCGCTACGCTATCTTCAACAGCGAAGTTCCCAAGGAGTATGACAACGTAGCAAGGTACTCAACGGCTGCTGGCTTGATGCAAATAATGCAATAGGAGCCTTGAGCCGTAGCAAGCACGCTTACCTCCGAGTTCAGAGGATGGCGCAAAGAGTGGTTTGATGCACTGGCGTCAGACTAAATGTTCGATGCCCCAAACTGCGGTTCCAAAGATTCAGCCATCTCGAAATTCTGCGGTGATTGCGGCAGGTCTCTGAACTCTTCCAGTCCCGCACCGGGCGCACGCACTGTGACTCCGAACCACCTCGCCTAAGAGCGAGGACTGCGCCGTTCCTGGGGCAGTGATTTTCTTATCCGGGCCCATGATCTAGCATCCGTGGGGTAGTAAGGGTCGCCCAGGGGAGGGGCGCTGATGCGCTGCTCGAAGTGCGCCACTGAAAATCCCGCTGGGAAGAAATTCTGCGGCGAATGCGGATGTGCGCTCTCCTCCAGATGCCCGCGATGCGGTGCTGAGAACAACACCTCGTTCAAATTCTGCGGCGATTGCGGAGCTTCGCTATCCGCCAGAGGTTCGCTCGCAAGTGATGAGGGCTCCGCCTCCGCGTTATCTACCGTTCACGTAGCTGCGGACGCGAGCGAAGCGCTCGAAGGCGAGCGCAAGACGGTCACCGCTTTGTTCGCGGACATCAAGGGCTCTACCGAGTTGATGCGCGATCTCGATCCCGAGGAGGCGAGCGCGATCGTCGACCCCGTGCTGCAGCTCATGATGGAGGCGGTGCATCGCTACGGCGGCTACGTAGCGCAATCGACCGGCGACGGTATCTTCGCAATCTTCGGCGCGCCCGTTGCGCACGAAGACCATCCACAACGCGCGCTTCATGCGGCGCTCGCGATGCAAGAGGAACTGCGTCGCTATGCAGACCGTCTCCGAGCAGAGGACAAGATTCCTGTTGAAGCCCGCGTCGGCGTCAACACGGGCGAGGTGGTGGTGCGGACGATCGAGACCGGCGGCCATACGGAATACACGCCGGTCGGTCATGTGACCAATCTGGCTGCGCGGATGCAGACCGCGGCGCCGGCGGGATCGATCGCGGCAAGTGAGGCGACGCAGCGACTGTGCGAGGGCTACTTCGAGTTCCGGGAGCTGGGGCCGACGGCAATAAAGGGACTCGACGCGTCTGTCGAGGTGTACGAAGTACTGCGCGCAGGGCCGCTCAGGACGCACTTCCAGCTCTCGGCGCGGCGCGGGTTGACGAAGTTCATCGGGCGCGAGGGCGAGCTGCAGCAAATGAAGCGCGCGCTCGAACTGGCGAGGAGCGGGCACGGGCAGCTCATCGCGGTCGTGGCCGAGGCCGGGACCGGGAAGTCGCGGCTGTTCTACGAGTTCAAAGCGACGCTGCCGGACGAATGCAAGCTGCTCGAAGCTTACTCGGTGTCGCACGGAAAGGCCTCGGCTTGGCTGCCGGTGCTCGAATTACTGCGCGCCTATTTTGGCATTCAAGACGCGGACGATCCGCTCACGCGACGCGAGAAAGTCCGTGCCACGCTTGCCGCGCTCGACCCGGCACTCAGTGAAGTGCTGCCGTATCTGCTGGGGCTGCTCGGAATGCAGGAAGGCCCCGATCCGCTTGCCCAGATGGACCCGCAAATCCGGCGCCGGCGCACGCTCGAAGCTATCAAGGGGATCATGTTACGCGAGTCGCTGAAACACGCGTTGGTGGTGATCTTCGAGGACCTTCATTGGATCGACTCCGAGACCCAGGCATTGCTCGACCTACTCGCTGACGGCGGCGCTGGCGCGCGCTTGCTGCTGCTCGTCAACTACCGGCCTGAGTACCGCCATGAATGGTCGGGCAGGGGCCACTACTTGCAGCTTAGGCTCGACCCCCTAGGCGGCGAAAACGGAGCGGCAATGCTGGCAGCGCTGCTCGGTGGAGGCGTGGAACTCGAAGCACTCAAGCGACTGATTATCAAGCGCACCGAGGGTAATCCGTTCTTCATCGAGGAGATGGTGCAGGCGCTGTTCGACGAGGGCGCGTTGGTACGCAATGGGGCAGTGAAGGTTGCACGCTCGCTCTCGCAACTGCGTCTGCCGCCGACTGTGCAGGGCATCCTTGCCTCGCGTATCGACCGGCTTCCGGTGGAGCAGAAGGAACTGCTCCAGACCCTTGCGGTGATCGGACGGGAGTCGCCGCTTGGCCTGATCAGGAAAGTGGCTTCCAAGGCGGAGCCGCAACTGGAGCGCATGCTGGCGGACCTGCAGGCGAACGAGTTCATCTATGAGCAACCGGCGCTCACCGAGGCTGAGTACATCTTCAAGCACGCGCTCACGCAGGAGGTCGCCTACAACTCACTGCTGATTGGACGCCGCAAACTCCTGCACGAGCGCGCCGGACACGCACTGGAGTCGATGTTCGCCGAGCGGTTGGACGACCATCTGGGCCAATTGGCGCATCATTTCAGCCACAGCGATAACGTCAGTAAGGCGGTCGAATATCTCGGACGGGCAGGCCAGCAAGCGCTGCAGCGCTCTGCACATGCCGAGGCGATCCGTAGTCTCAACGCGGCGATAGACCTGCTGCAGAAGCTCCCTGACAGTCCCGAGCGTACTCAGCGAGAATTGCTCCTACAGTTGGCGCTTGGGTCAGCGTCAATCCCGGTTACAGGCTGGTCCGCGCTGGAAGTGGAGCGAGCTTTCACTCGCGCGCGGGAGCTGTGTGAGCGGCTGGGCGACCCTCCGGAGCTCTTCCAGGCCTTGTTTGGTCTGTGGACCATGTACTTTATTCGAGCGGAGTTACGCGCGGCCTACGCGCTTGGCGAACAGCTTCTGCAGCGGGCGCAGGAAGCGCACAGGCCAGCGCTCTTGCTGTTAGCGCATCAAGCTCTCGGAGACACTTTGCTCAATATGGGAGAGTTGCTTCTCGCAAGCGAGCATCTCGAAATGGCGATCTCTCTGTATGACCGCGAGCGTCATCGGCCGCGCGGATTCCGCCATGGGGTTGATGCCAAGGTCAATTGTCTCTCGTACGCGGCCCGGACTCTCTGGACCCTAGGCTACCCAGACCGGGCTCTCGAGAGAGGCAATGAATGTATCGCATTAGCTCAAGCGCTAGCCCATCCCCATACTCTGGCTTTCGCCGAAAGTGCTGTCGGCCGGCGCCATCGATGGCGTCGAGAAGCACGCGCGGCTCGAGAGACTGCGGAGCGTCTGATGGCACTCTCTACCGAGCACGGATTTATCTTCTGGTTAGCAGTGGCCAATATCCGGCACGGTTGGGCGATGGCCGAACAGGGATGCAACCAGGAGGTAATTGCGCAGATACAGGAAGGTCTAGCGGCGCATCGTGCGGCAGGGGCGGAAGTCGAGCGGCCGGAAAACCTTAGTCTGCTGGCCGAGGCCTGCATGAAAACGGGCCGCCTCAACGATGGGCTGAGTGCCCTGACGGAGGCGCTGGCCGCCGCAGATGAACATGAAAACCGTTACTATGAGGCTGAGACGCATCGGCTCAAAGGCGAGTTGTTGCTGAGGCAGGGCAATGCCAATGCCGCGGAAGCTCAGGGCTGCTTTCAGCGCGCGATTGAGATTGCGCGCAATCAGAGCGCCAAATCGTGGGAGTTGCGAGCGACCACGAGCCTCGCCCGCTTGCTCAATGAGCAGGGAAAGCACGACGAAGCGCGCACCATGCTCGCCGAAATCTACGGCTGGTTCACCGAGGGTTTCGGTACCGCCGACCTGAAAGATGCGAAGGCGCTGCTCGACGAGTTGAGAACATAGGATGCGCTGCTCGAAGTGCGGGACAGAAGGAATCCCGAGCAAGACATTCTGCGCCGAGTGCGGGAGCCCGCTGTCGAATCGCTGTTCGAACTGTCATTCGGACAACGCACCGGGCGCGAAGTTCTGTGCTGATTGCGGCAGCGCGCTCAGCAACAACGTGGGCACGGAAGGTGGCAAGTCATCCGCGGCGCAAGCAGCAGGCGGCGTTCGCATCGCGCCGGGGTCGCAAACTTCGGAGGCGCTCGAGGGCGAGCGCAAGACGGTCACGGCGCTGTTCGCCGACATTAAGGGCTCGATGGATTTGATAGAAGACCTCGATCCCGATGAGGCGCGGGCGATCGTCGATCCGGCCATCAGACTGATGATCGGCGCCGCGCATCGCTACGACGGGTACGTGGTGCAATCCACCGGCGACGGAATCTTCGCGCTGTTCGGAGCGCCGGTGGCACACGAGGACCATCCGCAGCGGGCTTTGTACGCCGCACTCCGGATGCAGGAAGAGGTGAAGCGGTATGCGGAGAAGCTGCGGGCGGAGAAAGGAGTCAATCTCCAGGTTCGGGTTGGCGTGAACACGGGCGAAGTCGTTGTCCGATCGATCAAGACGGACGATGCGCATACGGAGTACGCGCCGATTGGCCATTCGACCAGCCTCGCGTCGCGGCTGCAGACACTGGCGAACCCGGGCTCGGTCGCGATCAGTGAGGCGATGCGCAAGCTTATCGAGGGCTACTTCACGCTCAAACCGCTGGGGCCGGCGCGAATCAAAGGTGTCAGCGAACCGATCAACGTTTACGAAGTGACGGGCCTCGGGCCGCTGCGTACACGTTTGCAGCATTCGGCGGGACGCGGGCTGACCAAGTTCGTCGGACGCGAGCGCGAGATGGACTCGCTGAAGCATGCGGCCGAGCAGGCAAAGTCGGGGCACGGACAGATCGTAGCGGCGGTCGCGGAGGCGGGCACCGGAAAATCACGCCTATCCTTCGAGTTCAAAGCCAAGCATCAATCCGGATGGATGGTGCTGGAAGCCTTCTCGGTTTCGCACGGCAAGGCCAGTGCCTATCTTCCGTTGATTGACCTGCTGCACAGCTATTTCGAAATCGACCTGTCCGACGATGCGCGCAAACGGCGCGAGAAGGTAGGCGGCAAGGTACTGATGCTTGACCGCAACCTCGAAGATAGTCTGCCGCATCTGTTTGCGTTGCTCGGGATCGTCGAGGGCGATGATCCACTGGCGCAGATCGACCCGCATATACGGCGTCGACGACTGCAGGAAGCTATCAAGCGCATTCTGCTGCGTGAGTCGCTCAACCAGCCGCTGATGATCATCTTCGAAGATCTGCACTGGATCGATTCCGAGAGCCAGGCGATGCTCAATGTGCTGGCCGATTCAATCGGCACCGCGCGGATGCTGCTGCTGGTCAATTATCGGCCCGAGTATCGCCACGAGTGGAGCAATCGCACCTACTATACCCAGCTCAGACTCGACCCGCTCGGGATTGGAAGCGCGCAAGAGATGCTCGTCGCTCTGGTTGGTGAGGAGCCCGCGCTGGCGCCGCTCAAGCGGCTCATCATTGACAAGACCGACGGCAACCCATTCTTCATGGAAGAAACCGTTCAGGTGCTGTTCGAGGACGGCGCGCTCGCGCGCAATGGCGCGGTCAAGCTGACGCGGCCGCTCGGCGAGCTTAGAATCCCGCCGACCGTGCAGGCGATCCTCGCCGCGCGTATCGATCGGTTGCCGCCCGCGGAGAAGGTGCTGCTCCAGATACTCGCTGTGATCGGCAAAGAGTTTCCGCTAGAGCTGATTAGGGCGGTGACGGACCGGAACGACGACGAGTTGGAGCCGATACTGTCAGATCTCCGGTTGGGTGAGTTTATCTACGAGCAGCCCACGGTTTCGGGAACCGAGTACACTTTCAAGCACGCTTTGACCCAGGAGGTAGCGTACAACTCTATCCTGGCCGAGCGGCGGCGAGCGGTTCATGAACGTGCGGGCGAAGCGATTGAGGCCCGCTATGCGGAGCGGCCGGAAGATCACTTAAGCGAGCTGGCCCGCCACTACCGTCTGGGCAACAACCCAGCCAAAGCAGTTCGCTACTCGCAATTAGCCGCCGAGCGGGCCGCGAATCGAGCCGCCTATGGTGAGGCGGCCGATACAGCCGCGGCTGCACTCAAGCTGCTCGACCGACTTCCCGACGGCACCGATCGCCTCCGCGCCGAGCTGGATTTGCGTATGATCGAAAATAGCGCTTCCGTCGTTTTGCACGGGTTCGCCTCGCGCGAACACCAGCTGGCAGTCGAGCGCATTTGTGAGCTCACTGAGCAGCTCGGAGAAGACGCCCTACTGCTGGGAGGTCTGGCCAATCTCGCAAATCTCTACTTCGCACGTGGCGAGCCAATACGGACGCTTGAACTCGGCAGGCGATGCGTGGACCTAGCCGCGAACACGCAGGATGCTGAAGTGCTGGCATCTGCTCATTTGATGGCTGCGTACGGCGCGCATGGCTGCGGGCACCTGAGTGAGGCGGTTTCGTACTTCAGAGACGGCGCGTTTCACGCCGAGCAGGTAGATCAGCAACCTCTCACTTTACCCGTCATTCCGTCGAGTACGGGCCCAACCCAGGTATGTTCGGTACTACAGCTACTGGGTCGGGGAACCGAAGCGCTTGAACTTGCTGAAAAGGGACTAAACCGCGCGCGCGAGTCCCAGCATCTGTTCAGTCTTGGCTTCGCGCTAACCGTGGTGGGATGGCTTTATCAGTATCGGCGGGAACCCGAGATCGCACGCGCGCACGCTGAGGCGGCTATCGCGCTGGCGGAGGAGCATGGATTTCCTGAGTGGAAAGCTTGGGGGCGTTTTCATCACGGCTGGGCGATGACTGAACTCGGGCACCTGGAAGACGGCGTCTCAGAAATGGAAGCGGGAATCACGGATTTTCGCCGATTCGGCGGAGCGCCCAAATTCCCTTTTACGCTCGCGGTGCTGGCGCAAGCGTATGCGAGACTGGGCCGTCACGACCAGGCGCTGGCCATGCTCGACGAGGCCCTGGCGCGCGTTAAGAGTACCGGAGAGCGAATCGACGAAGCCGAGATGCTGCGCCTCAAGGCCGAGGTGCTGCTTATGCGGGACCGGTCTGCGGTGAACGAGGCCGAGCGCCATTTGCGCGCGGCGATCGATGTCGCACGCACGCAGGAGGCCAAATGGTGGGAGCTCAGGGCGACGATCGATCTTGCCAGGCTGCTCGGGTCACAAGGCCGCCGTGACGAAGCGCGCGCCATGCTCACCGAAATCTACAACTGGTTCACCGAAGGCTTCGACACCGCCGACCTGAAGGACGCCAAAGCGTTGCTCGACGAACTAAACGAGTAGTCGCGTCTGTTGGGGCGCCTCGAACTCTCGCTTTTATACGGCTCGCACCTTTTCTACTCGATGCCTATTTGACCTATGTTTGCACGCGGCAGGATGATGCGAACGACAGGTGGAGGTGGAACGCAAGCTCACCGCTATCCTCTGCGCCGACGTCTACGGCTATAGCCGCCTCATGGGGGGAGATGAGGAGGCGACACTTGTTACCCTCACCGCTCACCGCAAGATCATCGACCGCTTAATAGGGCTGCACCACGGGCGCTTCGTGAACTCGGCCGGTGATAGCGTTCTAGCCGAGTTCGCCAGCGTGGTCGAGGCGGTGAATTGCGCAGTGGATATTCAGACCGCGCTCAAGGCTGAGAACGCGAAGCTGCCATCGGAGCGCCGGATGGAGTTTCGCATCGGCGTCAACCTCGGCGACGTGATGGTCGAGGGCGACCAGATCTATGGTGATGGCGTTAACGTCGCGGCGCGGCTGGAGAGTCTCGCCGACCCGGGCGGCATTTATATCTCGGAAACCATCTATCAGCAGGTGAAGAGCAAGCTTCCGCTCGGCTGGCAGGACCTCGGCGCGCAGCAGGTGAAGAACATCGCCGAACCGGTGCGGGTATTTCGAGTGCTCATGGAGCCCGGTGCTGCCGCAGGCACAGTGACGCGGCGGATTGCGCCCAACTACTGGCGCGCCGGCGCCCTTTCAATCGCGGGCGTCGCTGTCATTCTCGCCGTCGCGATCGTTCTCGTCCAGCATCTGTCGCTCAAGCCGCAGCCGACTCACGCGTCGATTCCGCCTCCGCAGAAGCCGGCGTTGCCGCTGCCGAATATACCGTCGATCGCGGTACTGCCATTCGCGAATCTCAGCAACGATTCGCAGCAGAACTATTTCAGCGACGGCCTTACCGAGGATCTGATCACTGATCTTTCCAAAGTTCCGGGCCTCTTTGTAGTCTCGCGGAACTCGGTCTTCACCTACAAGAGCAAGCCGGAGAGGGTGGAGCAGATCGGCCGTGAACTAGGAGTGAGATACGTTCTGGAGGGAAGCGCGCGCAAGGCCGGCGACCAAGTCCGGATCACGGCGCAACTCGTCGATGCCACGAATGGCTTTCACATCTGGGCGGATCATTACGATCAGCCGCTAAATAATATATTCCAGGTCCAGGACGAAATTAGGCAGAAGATCGTCTTCGCCCTCAAGGTGAAGCTTTCGCCCGAAGAGCGGGAGCGGTTCAAGTACGCTCCGACCAACAGCATGGAGGCCTACGATCTTTGGTTGCGGGCGATGCCATTCATGGCCAGTTTCACCAAGGAGGGCGAGCGAGAGGCGCGGCGCCTATGTACGCAAGCGACTGTCCTGGATCCAAACTATTCCTCCGCGTTCTGGTGTCTCGCACAAACCTCCATTATCGATTGGTTCTGGGGCTGGAACGTCGATCCGCACGAGGTGGACCGGGTTTTTGCTCTGGCTCAACAGGCAGTGGCGTTGGATGATTCCTCGCCGTTGGCCCATATGGGTCTGGGCGACGCATATAAGATCAAAAGACTGCTTGATCACGCGATTGCTGAAGGGGAGAAGTCAGTCGCCCTCGGTCCGAGCTGTGGTAGCTGCTATGGCGAATTAGCGGAACATCTGATGTGCGCGGGACGTCTAGCCCAAGCGCTGGAATTGCTAAAAAAAGCTCTGCGTCTGGACCCAGCATTCTATCATGCCGATTATCAATTTGACCTAGCGGTTGTACATCTCAAAATGGGCAAGCGTGATCAAGCGACCGATGAGCTGAAGCAGGTCCTTTTCCACCAACCTGATTTCACTTTCGCCCACGCTATCCTCGCTCTCGTATACGCTGAAACCGGTAAGGAAAAGGAAGCCAGGACCGAGGCTTCGAAGTGGCTAAAGTTGGTCAGGCCCATGACCATCGCGGAGGTCCGGGAATGGACTCGACGGAATTATGTCTGTACTGACAGTGCGGAATGGGAGCACCACCTCGATACACTACAGCGGCTAACTACGGCTGCTGCGCAAAACGACTGATGTGCAAACGGGCAGGTATTTGCCAAGCCGTAGTCAACGGACAGCGCGCGCTATGCGAAGCTGCAGCGGCCGGACAAACCGCCGTGGTTGGTTAAATGGCAGTCGAAGTGGACTTGATTGTCGGCTGGCGATGTTGACCTTAGTTCGACTACGTGCCTAAACAGGCTAAACAACCGCGTCTGCAACAAGCATAGTAGATATGGCGCCTCGGAAATCCCACAGCCTGGCCTGGCCGATCGCTGTCGCGTTGGTAGGCGTATTGACGGGGATCGCGCAGGCGCAGGGCGCTCCCTGGGAATCGGAAAAGGGATACGCGAACGGCATTCCGATCGGGACCAAGATTACTCAGGCCAACTGGCAGCAGTACCAGCAGTTTATGACCGAGGGCATGAAGACAGTCTTCGCCGGAACTCATTTTTGGCACATGCCCAGGGACATCGAGATTGACGTCGGACCCACCAGGTCGATACCGGTACCCAGGCCATACATGGAGGACACAGAGAAGTACGGCGGCCAAGTCACGCTTCAGGTGCTGCCCGATGGGGGGTACGCTCCAAAAGGCTACGTCGCTGGGTTCCCGTTCCTAGACCCCTTCGAGAATGACGCGGCGCTCGTCGGTGAGAGGGTTTTCTGGAATACATTTTATCGGCCGTCTGCGCGGGTCGAGGAGGCTCCCAATTGTTCCTATGTGCTTGACCCGTACGGAAACTATACTCACTCGGTAGATTTTGACGCGGTGCTTTCGCGGCTTATGCATCTGAGCGAGCCGGGGTTTCCTCGAGACGAAGCGAACGCCGGCGGGTATTGGTTCGCAGGGTATACCGAAGTGAGCGCGCCAGAACAGTTCAGGTATTTCGCAACACTCACGCTGAGTCCAAACGATCCTACGCAGCTAGACGAGGCTTACATTTACTACCCGGCGCTGCGCAGATCGCTGCGGGTTTCATCGTCGGCTCGCTGCGCACCGATATACGGGACTGATTTTACCATCGAGGACGCATTGGAGGGTCCGCCTCGTCAAGGGCAGCTATTCAAGAAGGAATTTTTGGGGACAAAAAAGATCCTAACGCTTCTTCATGCAGCCTCCGAGAGCTATACCTGCAACACCTCGATACAACTCGACACTAGGTATTACTACCCAGGCTCGAAGGGAGTCGCCCCGTTCCCAAATCCAGGTTCAGGCCAATGGGAGGTGCGCGACGTTTACGTGGTAAACCTGACGCGGCTGCCGCGGTCCTCCGCCGGATTTGGCTGCTACGGCAAACGGGTCCTCTACCTGGACAGGCAGACTTACTTTCCAGTCAGTACCGATCTGTGGGACACGGAGGGTGGCTTATTTAAGTGGCTCTTCGTAGTAGAACGTCCGGCGTTTATCCCAGGCTTGGGTCTCGATGGGCAGCTGCTTACCATTTCCGGAAATAACACTGCCTATGTAGTGGATTTTCAGGACAAGCACATAACGATTGTCGTCGGGCTGCACGTCTGCGTGGACCGGGAATGCGCAAAGACCTATATGAACATCAGCCGCTATGCGAGCCCCGAAGGGTTGATGAAAATCCAGCAATGAGCGAACTCCTTTCGCCCCGCGCGGCTGACATAGACCTCCTGCATCATTAGACAGCACTCCTGCGAATAGAAACTGATTCGACGCTGTCTCCCAGCAGCGCAGAGGCCGCCATGTCTATGCGCTAAATCTCCGCGGTCATAAACAGGCCATCACGGCAGCGGCCACTGCGCTCATCCTTTCATTGCTTCCAACTATTCCTGCCGGCCTAATCTGCTGGAGCGACGGGGAGGCCCTTCCCCGCTGCCCCTTTCTGGCGTCGGGTGATACAACACGGGCTAGCCGCTTGGTTTTTCCGGGTAAGGCGATGCGTTGCACTAAGTGCGGGACCGAAAGCACGACGGGCAAGAGATTCTGCGCTGCCTGCGGCAGTCCGGTTTCCAGTCGCTGTCCGACGTGCGGTGCGGAAAACGCGCCCTCCTCAGCATTTTGCGAGGACTGTGGCACTGCGCTGGCTGGTAATGCGGCACCTGCCGCTCCCGGTTCATCTCAAACTACACCAACGGTTCCCGAGATTCGCTTCGCGCCGGAACAGCTAAATGCTTCGACCACGATCGACGGTGAGCGCAAGACGGTCACCGCGCTGTTTGCCGACATCAAGGGTTCGACCGAGTTGATGCGCGATCTCGACCCCGAGGAGGCGCGCGCGATCGTGGACCCGGTGCTGCAGCTTATGATGGCGGCGGTGCATCGCTACGGCGGCTACGTCGCGCAATCGACCGGCGACGGCATTTTCGCTTTGTTCGGCGCGCCCGTCGCGCACGAGGACCATCCGCAACGCGCACTGCACGCGGCGCTGGCGACGCAGGAGGAGTTGCGTCGCTACGCCGATCGTCTGCGCGCGGAGGGCAAGATTCCTGTCGAAGCCCGCGTCGGAGTGAACACGGGCGAGGTTGTGGTGCGGAGGATCGAGACCGGAGGCCATACGGAATACACGCCGGTGGGTCATGTGACCAATCTTGCGGCACGGATGCAGACCGCAGCGCCGCCGGGTTCAATCGCGGCCAGTAAGGTGACGCAGCGGCTGTGCGAGGGCTACTTCGAGTTCCGGGCGCTGGGCCCGACGGCGGTAAAGGGACTCGACGCTCCGATCGAGGTGTACGAGGTGTTGCGCGCCGGGCCGCTGCGGACGCACTTCCAGCTCTCGGCGCGGCGCGGGCTGACCCGGTTCGTCGGGCGCGAGCGCGAGATGGCGGCGATGGCCGGCGCGCTGGAGCAGGCCAGAGCGGGCCATGGGCAGATCGTGGCGGCAGTTGGCGAGGCAGGCGCGGGCAAGTCGCGCCTGATGTACGAGTTCAAGGCCACTATCCCGGATGGATGCAAAGTGCTGGAAGCGTACTCGGTCTCGCACGGCAAGGCGTCGGCCTGGCTGCCGGTGATCGAACTGCTGAAAAGCTATTTCGAGATCGCCGACGAAGACGACGACAGTCGCCGGTCTGAGAAGGTCGAGGCCAAAGCGCGTGCTCTCGACCCGGCACTCGCGGAGACGCTGCCATACATCCTGAGCCTGCTGGGTATCGCAGGCGCGGGTGCGTCACTGGCGATGATGGATGCGCAGGTGAAACGCCGGCGCACGCTGGAGGCGGTCAAGCGCATCATCATCCGTGAGAGCCTCGAGCAACCGCTGGTCGTGATCTTCGAGGACCTGCACTGGATCGACGCCGAGACCCAGGAGCTTTTGGACCTGCTCGTGGACGGCGTCGCCAGTGCGCGCATCCTCATGCTGGTCAACTACCGGCCCGAGTACCATCACGAGTGGAGCAACCGCACCTGTTACACCCAGTTGCGCCTCGATCCGCTGGGGGGTCAGAGCGCCGACGAGATGCTACATGCACTGCTCGGCGGCGATGCAAGCCTGCAGTCTCTCAAACGGCTGATCATCGATAAAACCCAAGGCAATCCCTTCTTCATGGAGGAAATTGTGCGGGCGCTGGTCGAGCAGGGTGTGCTGGTCCGCAATGGCGGCACCAGGCTGACGAAGCCGCTGACCGAGATTCGCATCCCGCCTACCGTCCACGGAATCCTGGCCTCACGCATCGACGCGCTCCCGGCGTCCGAGAAGGATCTGCTGCAAACCCTGGCAGTCATCGGCAAAGACTTCCCGCTGAATCTGGTCAAACATATAACCGCCAGACCGGACGATCGGCTGGAGCCGACGTTGAAGGGCTTGCAGACCGGCGAGTTTATCTACGAGCAACCCGCTCTGGGGGAGGCGGAATATACCTTCAAGCACGCGCTCACGCAGGAGGTGGCGTATAGCTCGCTCCTGATGGAGCGGCGCCGGCACCTGCACGAGCGCACGGGTGAGGCGATCGAGGCGCTGTTCAAGGATCGGATCGACGATCACCTGGCCGAGCTGGCCCACCATTACAGCCGCACCGCAAACACCCGCAAGGCGGTAGAGTATCTGTTTCGCGCCGGGAGCCAGGCCAAAGCGCGTCTCGCTTACTCGGAAGCGGTCGGCCGACTTTCCAGTGCCTTGGAGTTCCTCAAACGTCTTCCCGACGACGCCGAACGGGCCCGCCAGGAGCTGTTAGTGCAATCCGCCTTAGGCTCGAGTCTCTCCAATGTAAAAGGCTGGGCGGCGGCGGAATTGGAGCCTGTGTATGCGAGAGCACGCGAGTTGTGCGAGCAAATCCGCGACCCCGCTCTCGCCTGCCCTGTCCTTTATGGACAGTGGCTAGTGTCTCACTGGAAATTGGAGCTGGACAAGGCTCTGAAACTCGCCGACGAGCTTCTGGCCACCGCCGAGGATGCGAAAGACCCGGCCATGCTCCTGGTCGGCAACCACGCGCGCGGCACTATCCTTCTTCAGCGCGGCGAGTTGGGCTCTGCGACTCAGCACCTGGAGAAGGCGCTGGCCATTTTCGACCTCCGGCAACCCCTTCCTGCGGAGTTGGAGTCACGGAGGCTAGGTTCGTTCTTCTTTCTGTACTCTGGCCTGCTCGGACTTGGCTATCCCGATCGTGCCTGGGCGATATCGCGCGAGATGCTGGAGGTGGCTCATCGGTCTTCCGCCCCTTACGTTTTGGCTCAGGCTTCCGCCTACGCGGCCTTTCACAACTTGACAGGTGGGAACCCCACAGCCGCGCAAAAGCACGCGGAGGAGGCAATGGCGCTCACCGAAGAGACGGGAATCGTGAGCCTTTCGGCCTTCGCGATCACCTGTTATGGCGCTGCTCTGATCGCCCAAGGGCGCTACCAGGAGGGCATCACCGGGCTGCGCCGGGGCATCTCCGCCTGGCGCGCTACTGGAGGAGGGTCGTACGCTTGGCCTCTGTCTTATCTGGCCGTCGGGCTCGGCTGGATCGGACGGCTCGAAGAAGGACTTCAGGTGCTGGAGGAGGGATTTGCTCTCGTCGCGAAGACCGGAGAGCAGGGCAGCAGTCCATATCAGCATCACGTTAAAGGTAGACTGTTGCTGGCGCAGAACCCGTCGAGCGGTGCCGAGGCGGAGCTATATTTTCGCACGGCGATCGAGATCGCTCGGCGACAAAGTGCGAGATCTGCGGAGTTGGGCGCCACGACCAGCCTCGCCCGGCTGCTCGCGAAACAGGGGCGGCGCGCTGAAGCGCGCGCGATGCTCGCCGAAATCTACGGCTGGTTCACCGAAGGCTTCGACACCGCCGATCTGAAAGACGCCAAGGCGCTGCTCGAGGAACTAGCCGCGTAGGCCGGCTCTGCCTGCGGAGCAGCGGGTCTCCTTTGAGTGCCGAGGATTGATGCCACGACATTGACGGCGGTTTTAGAGTGCGCCTTTGCAATGGGCGGTCGACTGCCCGTCTATCTGCTAATCCGCCCGGGTGCTAGACACGTGGTAGTTGCGCAGGGGAACAATGGGTGCGCTGCTCAAGCTGCAACTTCGATAACGCCGCGGGCAAGAAATTCTGCATTCGCTGCGGTGTTGCGTTCGGTGTCCGCTGCCCAAAGTGCGGCACTGAGAATCCGCCCGAGGCTAGCTTCTGTGGTGACTGCGGTGCGGGGCTAGTTGTCACGGCCAGAACGGAAGCAGAGGAGCATGCACACAACATCATTGTCGACCGGCAGGCGGCCGAAGGTGAGCGGCGGCATCTGACGGTACTTTTTTGCGATCTCGTCGGCTCGACCGAGATCGCTAGCCATCTCGACCCTGAGGAGTGGCGAGAGATCGTCGCCGGCTACCATCGAGCGGCTGCGCAAGCAATCGAGCGCTTTGGGGGGCATGTCGCTCAATATCTCGGCGACGGGGTAATGGTCTATTTCGGCTGGCCGGAGGCGCACGATAACGACGCCGAGCGTGCCGCACGCGCAGGCCTCGCGATCCTCGACGCGATATCGAAGCTTCACGAACACCTTACGCGCCCAAAGCTGGCCGCAAGGATCGGCATCGATTCAGGCGCAGTTGTGGTTGGCGCCGGTGCGGGCAAGGAGGCCGATGTATTTGGGGACGCCCCCAACGTCGCTGCGCGGGTGCAGACAGCGGCCGCTCCAGACACGGTACTAATAACCGCGGACACGCATCGGCTAGTCTCCGGGCTGTTCGTGGTTGAAGACCGCGGGTGCAGGGGCTCAAGGGCATCGAACGGCCGGTCCAACTTTACCGGGTAGTCCAGCCAAGCGGAGTGCGAGGGCGGCTCGAAGCGGCCGCAGCAACGCATGCACTGACTCCATTCGTCGGGCGCGAGGACGATTTGCGCTCGCTGATGAATCGTTGGGAGCGGGCCCTCGATGGCGAGGGCCAGGTGGCACTGATCATCGGTGAGGCAGGGATTGGCAAATCGCGCCTCGTGCAACGCTTCCGCGAACAGATCGCCGGTGCGCCGCACACCTGGGTCGAGGCGGCGGCCGGGGCATTTTTCCAGAACACGCCCTTCTACGCGGTTACCGAAATGCTTCGCGAACTTCTGGCGTGGCGCGGCGACGAATCGGCGGAGGAGCAGCTCACGCAACTGGAAGCCCGGCTGGGACTTGCAGGACTCAAGCCCGACGAAGCGCTGCCGCTGATTGCTCCGCTCTTGAATCTCCCGCTACCGGCGAAGTATCCGCCGTCATTGCTTTCACCCGAGCAGCAGCGCCGCCGCTTGCTGGCCACGCTGGTCGAGTGGGCGCTTGGCGTTGCCCGAGTGCAGCCGACAATAATCGCTACCGAGGATTTGCATTGGGCCGACCCGTCAACGCTGGAGTTACTCCAACTGATGGTCGAGCAGGGGGCCACGGCGCGGCTGCTGCTGTTGTACACGGCGCGCCCCGAGTTTCGCGCCCAATGGCCACCGCGGGCGCATCACACGCAAATCACGCTCAACCGGTTGAGCGCGCGCAACGTGCGTACGATGGTGGGAGAAGTTGCGGCCCAAAAGGCATTGACGGAGGAAACCATCGCGACTGTACTCCAGCGCACCAGCGGGGTGCCGCTGTTCGTCGAGGAGCTGACACGAGCGGTCCTCGAAAGCGGCGACGCAAAGCTCACGGGGCGCGAGATTCCGGTCACCTTACATGACTCGTTGATGGCACGGCTGGATCGGCTGGGATTGGCCAAGGAGGTCATACAGGTCGGCGCCGTGATCGGCAGTGAATTTTCCTACGAACTGCTGCACGCGGTCCATCCGATCGCCGAAGAGGAACTACAGTACGCGCTCCGCAATCTGGCCGACGCGGAATTGCTATACGTGCGCGGCATTGCCCCCGAGGCGACCTACCTTTTCAAGCACGCACTGATTCGGGACGCCGCCTATGAAGCGCTGCTCCGGAGCCGGCGCAAAGACCTGCATCGGCTGGTGGCACGCACGATCGATGAAAAATTCTTCGCGCTTAACGAGACGCATCCCGAAGTGCTCGCGCGCCACTGGACGGAAGCTGGCGAAACCGAGCCGGCGATCGCCGAATGGTCGAGGGCGGGTGAGGCCGCACGGGCGCGCAACGCGTGTGGCGAAGCGCTGGAGAGTTACCGTCAGGCTTTGGCGCTGCTCAATTTGTTGCCCGAATCGCCCGAGCGTGACCGCCGCGAACTGCAGCTTAGGCAACTAGCCGTTTGGATGCTTTACGTCACGAGAGGATATTCTGCGCCTGAAACGACCGCCGCCATCGAGCGCGTTGGCGTGCTGGCCGAGAGGAGCGGCAACCTCACGCAACTCGTCTTTTCGGCGTTATCGAGGGTTCTCATTCCTCTCTTCTCAGGCGACCTACCCGGCGCCGGCATGCTTGCCGATCAGGCGCTCGAACTTGCCCTTCGCGAAGGCAGCCCTTCGGCTCTCGCGATGGCGCATGCGCACCAATCTAATACGCGCCATTGGCGTGGCGACCTCGCCGGCGCCGAGAAGTATTACAAAGCAGGACTCAAGCTTTTCGACGACCCCGGCTTCAGACAGGTCCCCGGCGCCGAGGCGCGGGCCAGGCCGGATTCGTCCGCGCCACGCTTCACGTCATCCGGGAACGCGCCCGCGTTGTGGACCTTTGGTACAGCAAGCCACAGAGCATGGTTGCTTGGCCGAACCGACGTTGCCTGCGAGCGAATGGCCCAGGTGTCGGCAGCTGTGGACGTGAACAACCCGCACGACTTGGCGATATCATGGATAAACGCCGCGACACTTAAGAATTACCTGGGAGAGCATGAGCAAGGCGAGGTTCTGGCAACGCGGGCGCTCGAGCTATCGCAGACGCATCAATTTCCGCCCGAGGCAGCGCTTTCCCGATGTGTTCTCGGTCGGGCGCGAGCGGAGCTGGGCCGCGCGCCCGAAGGTATTGTGCTGATTCGCTAGGGAATAGCTGGTCTGCTCGAAATCGGAGGGCGCCTAGGCATCCCCATTCACACCGTCTCGCTGGCAGCGGCACAGGCGGTCGAAGGCGCCATCGTCGAGGCGCTTGAAACCGTAGAACAGGCACTCCAAGCAAATCCCGACCTACTCGCATACCGGCCGGAGATGCTCAGGTTACGTGGTGAACTGCTGCTTAAACAGGGTCGGACAGAACCCGCCGAAGCCGACTTCCGCGAGGCTATCGCGCTCGCGCAGAAGATGGGCGCGAAGGCATGGGAACTGCGTGCCACGACGAGCCGCGCCCGGCTGCTCGCGAAGCAGGGCAAGCGTGGTGAGGCGCGCGCCATGCTCGCCGAAATCTACGGCTGGTTCACCGAAGGCTTCGACACCGCCGATCTGAAGGACGCCAAGGCGTTGCTCGACGAACTGAGCGTCAACGGCGGAGAATGCTAGACCACGATGTGGCGATTATGGCCACTCTTTAAGCGACTGTGGACGGCGGTCGGTGCGGTCACCGCAGGCCTGGCGGTCAAAGATCTCTTCGCCGTGTGGACCAATCAATCGGTCCCGGATGTGGAACGCTTCTCGCGCTTCCCGTTAGGCCATTGGTATTGGGCCGGCGGCGGGCTGACGTTGTTCGCGATCATCTCGGTGGTCGCCGCGCGCGCCCATCGGCGGCACAAAGCGCCGCGCTTTATCGGCGTTGCGCCGGGCCGCCGCGCGCGCCAAGAGGCGAAAGTGCCGCCCCTCGCGACGCCCGTAGCGGCTACCCCGCTGATGGTCGGCCGCGACGGCGAGCTGGCGCAACGGGAGCGCGCCCGCATCCAAGGCGAGACGCATGGGCTGACTCTGGAGCTACCCCGTTTCAGTGGACGGTGTTGGGCTTGCGGTTAAGCTTTCTGTTTGCTGAATCCTTTCGTAGTTGATCGGTGAATGATAGTCGAGCGCCGAGTGGCGGCGATGGGGATTGTACCAGCCTTCGATAAAGTCGAAGACTGCCATGCGCGCTTCGATCTGAGTTTTGAAGCGGCGGCGGTCGAGCAGTTCACATTCGAGCGTGGCGAAGAAACTCTCGCACATCGCGTTATCGAAGCAATCGCCGACCGAGCCCATCGAGGGTCGCACGCCGGCCTCGCGGCAGCGCTGGCCGAAGGCGATCGAAGTGTACTGGCTGCCCTGGTCCGAATGATGAATCACGGCGGCGGGCCGACGCTGCCAGAGGGCCAGGTTAAACGCTTGCAGCACCAGTTCCGTGCGCAGATGAGTCTCCATCGCCCAGCCGACGATTCTGCGGCTGAAAGTATCGAGCACCCCCGCGAGATAGAGAAATCCGGCCCAGGTCGGGATGTAGGTTATATCGGCGACCCACAACCGATTGGGCGCCGCGGCGACGAAGTTACGCTCGACCAGGTCGGGCGCAGGTCGGGCGGCGCGATCCCTCACGGTGGTAGTTACCCACCGGCGGCGGCTCACTCCACAAAGGCCTGCAAGCGTGCGACCCGCTTACGTCCGACCTGGATGCCAGCCGCTAATAGTTCCTCGTGAACCCGCGGCGCGCCATAGGTTCCGCGCGAGAATTGATGAATCGCGGTGATGCGTGAAATGAGTTCCGCGTCGGCGCGCGCCCTTGCTGATGGCGGCCGCTTGCGCCATGCATAGTAGCCGCTGGCGGAGACTGCCAGCACCCGGCACATCGTGGCAACCCCATACATGGCCTGATTCGCGTTCACGAATTGGAACGTCGTGACGGCACTGAGCCGGTCTCGGTCGCGAACCAGGCCGCGGCTTTTGCTAGTATCTCGCGCTCTTCACGCAGCACCCGGTTCTCGCGCCGCAACCGGTTGAGCTCCTCGCGCTCCGCGGTCGTCAGCCCGTCGCTGCGCAGACCTTCATCGAGTCCGGTCTGCTTGACCCATTTACGGATCGCATTGGCAGAGGCCTCGAACTCACGGGCCAATTGCGCAATCGGGCGCCCCGAGCGCGCCAGCTCGATGATTCGCCGCCGGTACTCCGGTGCGTATGGTGGATGGGTTCTTGGCATTGGGGACCTCCTCCTTCCTTTCTCCCCAACACCGTCTACAAAAGCGGGTCAACTCCAGCAGCGGCCTCCGCAGCTTGCGATGCGTCAGGCACCTGCGCAGGCCGTGGGACAGCAGCCGGCGCAGATGAACCATCAGCAGCAGCCTCCGCAGCAGGCGATGCGTCAGCCACCGCCGGTGCAGGCCGCGCGCCCGCCGGCGCCACAGGCGGCGCGTCAGCAACCGCCTCCGCGTCAGCAAGCTACTCAGCAGCAGCCGGCAGCGCATCAGAAGCAGGTGGCAGCGGAGCAGCAGCGAGCGCAGCAAAAACACGCAATGCAATAGTCGAAGCGGATTGCAAGTCAGTTGTCTCGCTTCGAAAGCCTCACAAGTGACCGCATCGAATAGTCACAACGATGCGGCCACTTTTATGCGTGGCTATACGAGGCCGCCGAATCCCCCGTGCGTGGTGCCGGCCGCTGCCGTCCTGCCCTGAAGGCTGCAAGCCGTAAAAACGGCTGATCGCGTTCCAGATGGCGCGGCAGTTTAGCCATCGAGAGCACGTCGGCTCAGGGCGTTAACGCTCGCCGCATTTTGCTTCAAAACACTACCTCTTTTTTTTCAGCGACACGACGGAAAAGTGCCGCCAGCACCCCCGTCGCGGATAAAGGGAAGGAATGGTAGGCTTGAGCGGATCGAGCTTAGGCCATTAGCTTGGCGAAAAGGACCAAAAGTTTAAGTGCGTAAACAGATCATCCATGACGTGCATAACGTGACTCCCACGGCAGTGCAGCCACGCGGCTGTATTTCTTTAACCGCGGCCCTCGTCGCGTCCACCTCGGCGCTGATCGCCGTTGCCCTCACACTCGCGATCCCTGCGCGCGCCGTGGCGGCAACGGGTTCCGATCCGGTGCTCGCGCAGATCGGCGGTCACAAAATCACCCAGCAGGAAGTCGATTCCAAGATAAAGGTCCAACTCTACGACGCGCGCAAAGAGGCGCTGGACCAGATGGTGGACGACTACCTGCTCCAGCGGGCCGCCAAAAAGGAGAAGCTCAGCGTCACCGACTACGTCAAGCGCGAAGTCGACGACAAGGCCGCGGCCGACATCAACGACGCGACAGCCAAGAAGTTTTACGACGAGAACAAGGACAAGATTCCGGCGCTTAAGACCGCTGGCTCGTACGACAAGATCAAGGATCGTCTGATCGCGGCGCTGCGCCAGCGCGACGCCCAACAACAGCACGAGGAACTCATGGCCCGGTTGCGCAAGGACGGGGACGCCAAGATTCTGCTCGAGGCGCCGCGCATCAGTGTCAACCTGGGCGCCGCGGCTCATCCCACGCTCGGTCCGAAAAATGCGCCGGTGACGGTGATCGAGTTCGCCGACTTTCAATGCCCGTTCTGCAAGCGCTCCGAGGACGCGGTGAACGCGATCCATGAGAAGTACGGCGACCGGATTCAGCTGGTGTTCATGGATTTTCCGCTGAGCTTCCATCCGCATGCGATGCCGGCCGCCAACGCCGCGCGTTGCGCCAACGCGCAGGGTAAGTTCTGGCAATATCATAACGCGCTGTTTGCCGATCAGTCCAAGCTTGAGCCCGCCGACCTCAAGGCGACCGCCAAGACGCTCGGGCTCGACACGGCGAAGTTCAACGCCTGCTTCGACAAAAACCAGTATAGCGAGGCGATCCAGCAAGACCTGGAAGAGGGCCACAGGCTCAACGTGAACGGTACGCCGACCTTCTTCATCGACGGACGCGAAATCGTTGGCGCGCAGCCACCGGAGAATTTCGTCAGCATAATCGATCAGGAACTGGCGAAGAACGGCGGCGATCACAACAAGAAGACGGCCGCGGCGGATTAGCGGAAATCGTCTGACCGTGGA
>Ga0207416_1001196_pt1 | contig 36645 bp, 37 predicted proteins | sample PaiPotPPM11metaG_FD_184107 | JGI IMG/M metagenome (GOLD analysis project Ga0207416, IMG submission 184107) | Iron sulfur acid spring bacterial and archeal communities from Banff, Canada, to study Microbial Dark Matter (Phase II) - Paint Pots PPM... ...
CGGGCGCCCGCCGCAGGAAAGGAGGTTGCGGGAATATCCAGAAAAGACCGGGCATGTTCCCGGCCGCGGCTGGGGTTCCCGTAGACCGCCGGAGCGCGGCGGCGCCTCGCTCCATGGAGAGCCGCATACGAGCCCGCCGCCGCCGTGAGATCCTGGCGGCGTACCTGCTGCTGGCTCCGGCCGCCCTGCTCGTCTTCGGGGTCCTCGCATTCCCGTTCGGCTGGGAGGTCTGGGTCAGCCTGACCGACTCGTTCGTCCAACGGACGTCGACGGCGTTCATCGGGCTCGCCAACTACGCGGAACTCCTCCGCGATCCGTCGTTCTGGCGGGCGGCGGCCAACACGCTCGGATATCTCGTCATCAGCACGACCTTGAAACTCGCGGCCGGCGTGGGCATCGCGCTCCTCCTCGCCAGGCCGTTTCCGGGCCGGCCGATCGTGTTCATCGCGGTGTTTCTCCCGTGGGCGTACCCGGGAGGCCTGGCCTACGTGGGCTGGTACTGGTTCCTGATCCCTCCGCTCCACTCGGCGTTCTCCACGTTCTTTTCGGACATCCGGTGGGCGCTCGACACGGCCCTGGGATATGGGACCTGGGCCTTCATCAGCCTCATCCTGTTCAACATCTGGCGCGGCGGGTCGTTCGTGGGGATCTTTCTCCTCGCCGCGCTCAACGGGATCCCCGAGGACCTGTTTGACTACGCAGCGCTCGAGGTGAAGAGCGCGTGGCGCAAGTTCTGGCTGGTCACCGTGCCGCTGCTGCGGCCGTTCCTCGCCTTGGCCGCATTCCTATCCGTCACCAGCGCCGTCGCCGACCTGGGCAACGTCTGGATGCAGTCGGGCCAGCGCGACGTGTATCCCATCGTCTGGACGCAGGCGTTTCACCTGGCGATCATCGGGGGGGAATGGGGCCAGGCGGCCGCCGAGTCGCTGATCCTGCTGCCCGCGCTCGTCGTGATCCTCCTCATCTGCTTCAGGTTGTTCGAGCCGCTCGAGGAGGACCCCACGTGAGGACGGGGCGCGGCGGTGACCGGCTCGTTCACGGCCTGCTGCTCCTGCTCCTGGCCGTGTACAGCATCTTCCCGATCTACATGGTCACAATCGAGTCGCTCAAGACGGTCGATGAGGACGTGTTCGGGAATCCCTTCTACGTGGCCCACCCCAATTTTGACTGGTATGCGGGACTCTTCGACAAGGAGGAATGGATCAGCAGCGGCGGTGTCACCCGGCATCCGGTGCCGTTTCTCGTTTGGACCGGGAATACCCTGATCGTCTTCAGCGCGACCCTCGTGGTGATCCTGACGGCGAGCCTCGCGGCCGCCTACGCCCTGGCCCGCCTGCGCCTGCCGGGGTGGCGTTGGTGGCGCCGCGGGCTCCTGGCGACCTTTCTCATCCCCCAGACGCTACTGTTCCTGCCCTTCTATCACTTCGTCTACCGGCTGGGGCTGGACGACAGCATGGGGGCGCTCGTGCTCGTCTATCCGATGCTCGCAATCCCGTTCTGCGTCTGGCTCTTGTCCGCATACTTCCAGAAGCTCTCCTCAGACATCGAGGATTCCGCGTATATCGAAGGGGCGAACCGGTTCACCGCATTCATGCGGATCATTCTCCCGATGAGCCGGCCGGTGATCATCGCCGCGGGGCTGTTCGCCCTCGGGGTCATCAGCAGCGACTTCATCCTGGCCGGCACCTTCCTGCCCAACACGTGGCACCAGACGATCGCGGTCGGCCTGGCCACGATGGACGTGAGCCTTGAAGACCTGACCGTGGTGTCGGGGGTCAGCCTGGGAGGGCTGCCGGTCCTCGTGATCTCCGCGCTGCTCGCCAGCACGTACGTCCGCGGCTTGACGGCGGCGATGATCGAGGGAGCGTGACCCGATGCGTCCCACGCGCATCGGGATGATCACGCCGTCGTCTAACAGCGCGGTCGAGGCCCTCACCACCCGGATCCTGGCCCCGTTGGGGGACGCGATCACCGTGCACTTCACGCGGATCCGGGTCACCCACATCTCCCTCGCCCAGGATTCGTTGGATCAGTTCTCGCATGGCGTGATGCTCGACGCCGCGCGGCTGCTGGCCGACGCCCACGTGGACGTGATCGCCTGGAACGGCACGGCCGGGTCGTGGCAGGGGCTGGCCGGCGATCATGCGCTGGTGCGCGCGATCGAGGCGGAGACAGGCGTCCCGGCCACGACCTCCACGCTCGACCTACTGGAGGCCTGCCGGCATCTCGGCATCGCCCGGTACGGACTCGCCACACCCTACATGCCCGACGTGCACGAGGCGATCCGCCGGACCTACGCCGCGGAGGGCCTGACGGCCGTCGCGTCCGCCTGCCTCGGCATCACCGTAAATCACGAGTTCGCCGAGGTCCCCCACGAGCGAATCGAGGCGTTGCTCCGTGAGGTCGCCGTGCCGGCAGCCGAGGGAATCGCGGTGGTCTGCACGAACTTCCCGGCCGCCGCGGTGATCCCAGGGGTCGAGCAGGCAACCAGCCGGCCCGTGGTGGACACACTGGCGGCGACCGCGTGGCGGACGCTGCGCCTCGCGGGGATCCGGACACCCGTGCGCGGCTTCGGCCGCCTCCTCGAAAGCTAGACCCCCGTCAACGCGCGAGGTCGCGGGTGAGGGCCCGGATCATCTGCGAGGCGAGGCCGAGCACCGGCGCCGGCACGCCGGCGTCGCGGGCCAAATCGAGCGCGAGCCCCGTGTCCTTGACGAGGATGTCGAGAGACGACCCCGGACGGTAGCCCTCGATCCATCCGGACACGACGGACCAGTTTTCGACGACCCACGTCGTGCCGGTGCAGGTCCGGAGCACGTCCCACATCGTCTCAAGGGGGACCCCAGCCGTCTCGGCCACCGCCGCCATTTCCCGCGCGGCCAGCAGGCTGACGGTGAGCAGCGTCTGATTGGCCATCTTGACGGCGGTGCCCGCCCCGACCTCGCCGACGTGGGCGAGGCGGGACCCGAGGGCGTCGAGCACCGGCTTGGCGCGGGCCACTTCGGCGGGCGTCCCCCCAATGATAATCGTCAGCGTCCCGTCCTCGGCCCGGGCCCGCCCCCCGCTGACCGGCGCGTCGAGGAACCCGAGCCCCCCGGCCTTCGCGGCCTCGCCGAGGCGGCGCATGCACGCCACCCCGACCGTGCTCATGACGATCAGGAGCGCGCCGGACGGAGCGTGCTCGAGGACCCCGCCCTCCCCCAGGACGACCGCCTCGGCCTGGGCGGGGGTCCGCACCATGACGATCACGACCTCGGCCTCGGCAGCGCTGCCCACCGAGTCGGCCGCTCGGCCGCCGGCATTCCCCAGCGCCCGCCGGGCCTCCTCCCGGATGTCGTAGCCGCGGACCTCGAACTCGCGTTTCCGCAAGTTGAGGGCCATCGGCAGGCCCATCTCGCCGAGCCCGATGATGCCGACCGTTTTCATCCACTCTCCTCCATTGCGCCGGCGGCGTAGACGACGCGCCCCCGGCTCACCACAAGCCGGATTCGTGTCATCGCCTCGATATCCTCAAGGGGATCACCGTCGACCGCGATGATGTCCGCGACCTTATTCGGCTCGAGTGTGCCCACCTGATTCCCCAGCCCGAGGGCGGCGGCCGGCCACGCGGTCGCAGCCAGGATCGCCCGCAGGGGGGATTCGCCGAGCGTGACGGCCCAGCGCAGCTCATCGGCCAGGCACCCGTGGACCGCATCCGTCCCGAGGACGTACCGAAGCCGGCGAGCGATCACTTTGCGGGCCGTGTCGCAGGCCGCCTCCCCGAGCCGCCGCAGCCGCGCCAGTTGGGCGGGATCCTCGCCGAACGCGTGCCCGCGCGGGCCGCAGAGCACGCCCAGGGTCAGGGTAAGGAGCACGTTGCGCCTGGCCGCGAGGTCGAGGTCGGCGTCGGTGAGGAACCAGCCGTGCTCGATCACGTCCAGCCCGCCTCCGATCGCGGCCGCGACGCCTTCCCCGCCGACCAGGTGGGCCGCCACCGGCCGGCCGGCCGCGTGCGCCACGCGGGTCGCCGCGGCGACATGGGCTTCCCCATAGTAGCAGGCGGTGGGCTCAACAGTTGGGTCGCCAACGCCGTCCGAGACGAACAGCTTGATGAAGTCGGCTCCATCCTTGAGGTTCTGGGTGGTTGTCCGGCCGATCTCCGCCGGATCATCGGTGAAGACCGAGGCGATCGCCCCGCCGTGGCACCGGGGAGATCGCATCGCCCGCCCGGCTGCGAGCAGCCGAGGAGCCAGAACCCTCCCCTCCTCGACCTCCCGGCGAAGGGCCAGGTCTGCGCCGTACCGGTCGCCGCACAGCCGGACCGTCGTGACGCCGGCCCGCAGGTCGTCCTGGAGCCGACCGATCCCCGCCGCAAGGTAGCGCTCCGGAGACGCCGCCGCCTGAGCCCCGAGGCCGCCCCGCCGGGTGTCCAGGCCGACGTGGGAATGGAAATCGATCAGACCCGGGAGGAGCGTGCAGCCCGGCAGGGACAGGGTGAGGTCTCCGGGACCCGCCTCCCCCCACGCGGCGATCCGCTCGCCGTCGATGCCAAGACACCCGGGCCGGTGCGGCTGGTCTTCCAACCCATCGATGAGGCGATCTGCCTCGAGCCGGAGCATGCGGACGTTATTTTACGGCGGCGCTCGTGATGCCGGAGATGAACTGGTCGAGGAAGAAGCTGTAGAGGATCGCCACCGGCACGCCGACCAGGAGCGCCCCGGCCATCAGGGACCCCCAGAAGTACACGTCTCCGCGGATCAGGTCGCTCGCGACGCCGAGCGGGACGGGCTTCTGGTCCGAGACGGATACGAACACGAGAGAGTACAGGAAGTCCTGCATCGTGAGCGTGAACGCAAAGATCACCGCGGTCAGGATGCCGGCGAAGCTCACGGGGAGCACCGTCCGGATGAGGGCGCCGAGCCGCCCACACCCGTCGACGAGGGCCGCCTCCTCGATCTCCTTCGGGACCGTCTTGAAGAACCCGGAGAGCAGCCAGGTGCAGTATGGGATCGTGAACGTCGGATACACGAGGACGAGCGCCCACTTCGTATCGATCAGGTGGGTCAGGGCGACGACCCGCGAGAGGGGGATGAACAGCAGGATCGGGGGGATCAGGTAGCCGAGGAAGATCGCGATCCCCATGTTCTCCGCGCCCGGCAGGCCGAGGCGGGCCAGGGAGTAACCGGCCGGGACCCCGACAAGCAGCGTAATCAGGGAGACGCAGGCAGCGATCACCAGCGTATTGGTGATCCAGTCGCCGTAGTAGGTGTGCTGGAACAGGTACGTGAAGTGCTCGAGCGTCGGTGGTTGGTGGAACCAGAACGGAAACACCGTCGGGTTGACCAGATCGGCGTCGGTCTTGAACGCGGTGATCCCCATCCAGATTACCGGGAACACCGTGATGAAGAAGAACGGGACGAGGCCGAGGTAGACGAGGAGGTGGCGCCGGGTCACCCGCGCCTGGGCCCGCCGCGCCCCCGCCTCGACGAGCGCCGCCTGGCGGCCGAGCATCCCCACGCCGCTCATACCGTCTCCCGCCTGCGCAAATTCCGCAGCAGGAAGTACACGACCGGCAGCAGGATCGGGAACAGCACGAGGGAGATCGCCGCGCCGCGGCCCAGGGCGCCGGCCTGGATCCCGATCTCGAACGCCTTGGTCGGGAGGATCTCGGTCGTGCCCATCGGCCCGCCGAAGGTGAGGAGGTAGACGATGCTGATGTCGGACAGCGTGAAGACGGTGTCGAACAGCAGCCCGACGAAGAGGATCGGCGCGATGACAGGGACAATGATGTACCGGTAGCGCAGGAAGAACGTCGCCCCATCCACTTTCCCTGCGTCGAGCAGCTCGAGGGGAACCGCCGACAGCCCCGCCATCAGCACGATCGCCGCGAAGGGGAACCCGCGCCATACGTTCACCGAGATGACGGCCGCCATCGCCAGCCCCGGCTCCCCCAGCCAGTTCGGCCAGCCCTGGATCAGGTGCAGGCGCGTGCCGACGTAGTTGATCGCGCTGAACTGCGGATCGTACATCCATTTCCACGCAAGCGCGCTGACCGCGACCGGCAGCGTCCACGGAATGACGACCAGGGAGCGGATGAGCTTCTTGCCGCGAACATCCTGGACGAGCAGAAACGCCATGAGCGTGCCGAGCATGATCTTGAAGATCCCGGCGACGACCGTAAACACGATCGTGTTGCGCAGCGCCTGCCGGAAGGTGCTGTCCTGGAAGATCGCGACAAAGTTCGACAGCCCGACGTACCGGGCGACCTGGTTGCCGACTGAGGCGTCGCTGAGGGCCAGGTAGAGCGAGAAGAAGAACGGGATGCCGACGAGCAGGACCATGTACACGATCGCCGGCGCCAGCAGCGAGTACCCAAAGATCAGCCGCTCCCGCGTAAAGGCGCGGTGGCGGGTGGCAGGATGTCCGCCGCTCAGAAATTCGACGTTGGCCACAGTGGCTGTGTCGCCCGAGAGTCCTCGCCGGGTCCGGGGCGGGCGGCCCGTCGGGCACGCCCGCCCACCGCCGCCGCGTTACTTATACTTCGCGTAGATGCTCTTGATCTGGCCGAGCCCCCACTTGACCGAACTCTCCAGACTTTCCCCGTGACAGTACCGTGCGATCATGTCGGGCACGACAAATGTCGACAGGACCTCGGACGCCGGGGCCGTGGCCGGTCCGGGATACCCGAAGACCAGCGAGATCTTGTCCCAGTCCTGGAGGAGGTCAAGCTTGGGGAGGTGCGTCGAGAGGCCCGGCATCGGCTTCTTGTACCAGGCCTTGAGGTACGGCATGTTGTAGCCCTTGCTGGCGCTCAGCGAGAACTTCACGTCGCCGCCGTAGGCCTCGAGGAACGCCCTGGCCGCCGCCTGGTTCTTCGAGAAGTTCCAGATCCCCAGAATCGTCGGGTCGACGACGGCGGCGCTCCGGACCGGGCCCTTCGGCTCGCCGCCCCGCACGCCGGCGTTGATCGACGCGAACAACTTGGGGTTGCTGGTCTCGACGGAGAAGAGTGAGGAGAGAGCGTCGTGGATGTAGACTGCGACGCCCGAGTCCAGGTACCGGTTGTCGGAGACGTTGTCCCAGGAGAACACTTCGGAAGTCATCCCCTCGGACCATAAGGCCTTACTGAAATTCATGGCGTCCCGGAGCGCTTTGGAGTCCCAGCGAAGCTCCTTCCCGGTCGCGTCGGTTTCCTGGACCCCGTACGCGTAGAACACGGCCCGCCAGTTGTGGTTCGCGTCGTTACAGTGGGAGATCGCAAATCCCGCCGGATGGCCCTTCGACTTCCCGATGCGCGCCGCCTTCCGAAGGTTGTCCCACGTGTCCGGAGAGGGAAGGTTGTACTGCTGCCACAGATCCCCGCGCCACATCATCGGCTGCGGGATGTAGAACTCCGGCAGCGCGTACCAATGCCCGTTGACCACGGCCACGTTGGTCGCCATCGGGAGCCAGCCCCCGCCGGCTTTGCCGAGCTTGTCGCAGATGTCGGAGACGTCCACCATGTGGCTGTAGTACAGGGTCGTCTGGATCTGGCCGTTCATCTGGAAGATGTCGTGCCCGGCGCCCGCGGCCAGCTCCGAGGCGATCCGGGCGGGGAGCTGGTCGATCGGGATGTGATCCACGCGAACGTCGACCCCGTTCGCCTTCCCCCAGTCGACCGCGTACTTGTCAAACGCGGTGTCATATGCCGGGACGAAGTGGCTCCACGTGAGGATTCGAAGCGTGGAGCCCTTGATTTGCGCCGGGGCGACGCCGACCTCCCACGGCGCGGCAAGCTTGAGCGCCGCGGCCCCTGCTACACCGACGCCGGCCGCGGTAAGGAACTGCCGCCGGGTGACCCGCTTCCCAGATCGAGCGCTGACCTTTCGTGACATCCTCCACCCCCTCTGTGTCCTCTGGATGCCTCGTTCCAAACACAACCCCCGTACCCCTCCCCAACGGGGTTCCGGGCGCGAAAGTTCCGCGGGGCCGACCGTCGGATTGTGGGTCGCCGGACGCCTGCCAAGACGGGTCGGGCCCGGGATTCTCCCCCCCGGGGGGAGACTCCTGCTACCTGTCGGACCTTGATAGGTGACCGTCAAAACCGGACATGGGATGACCGTAAAAGCGGACATGTCACAGGACATAAGCCCCTACCGGCTGGTCGTTCCACAGGATCACCAAGCGGTCGGCGGGCCGTCAGCAGAGGGTGACCCGGCTACCAGCCGCTGCCGCTCGGTCATCCGACGGTCGTTAAAGGCCTCCAGAACCTCTTCCACCAACGCCTGCGGCACTCGTCGATAGAGCTGCTGGCCCACGGGTCCCCTCCGGTTTTCCCGGAAGGGTAGCCCACGCCACCCCTACCCGTCCACTTTTGACGGTCACCTATGTCCGCTTTTGACAGTCACCTATGTCCGCTTTTGACAGTCACCTATGTCCGCTTTTGACAGTCACCTAACAGCTACCTGTCGGACCTTCGAACGGGCGCTTCGATGAGCGCCACGTCGTATTCGTGCGTGATTGTCCGGCGCCTGTGCGGGTCTTCGAGGCTGACCCGGAAGCCGTCGCCGTACCGCAGGGCACCGCCGCCCGTGGGAATGGTCCCGGAGAACAGCACCACCGCCCCGGCCGGCCGTCCCAGACGGTCGAGCCAGTACGCCGGCGGGAGCAAGGTGCCGACCACGGCCTCCTGGTAGGGATGCCATCGGCCGCCATCTCGGACCCATGCTCTCAGCACAAGATCGTCCACGTGCTCGGCGACGTCCGCGTAGTCCCAGGCGGTGCGCGCCATGACATTCGGGCAGAGGCGTTTCGAGATCTCGATGGAGAGCGGCTCGACCTTGCGGTCGGTGTGGTCGCTGCCGACGGTGATCACGACGCGGTCGGGTGTTGCGATCAGGACGTACTCGACTTCGCCTGAGCTCTCAGGCGTGTAGATCTCCACGTCGTTGCCCTGGGTCAGCATCAGCCGGGCTACCGGAAACAGAATCGGCACTTCGGTGGGGGCCGGAACGCCCAGCGCCCGCATCTCATCCACGTGGGCCCGCACCAACGCCGCGTCCCGCCCGGCCCAGCCGGCGTTGAGCACGGCGCGGATCTCGGGCGCCCAAGGCTCGGTCGCTCTGTCTCGCGCCACGTCGAGCGTCACCGCCATGATGCCACCTCCCTGCTGTCTATTCGCCCAGTGGGACAATCGGTGGGACGAAAGGTGCCGCCGATCCCCAGGACGCCGGCGAGCCCGGCGGCTCCCGCAATCAGCAGTCCAGCCGTCAATCCCCACGCATCGATGAGCCCGCCCATCACGAGCGAGCCGATCGGCGTCGTCCCGTTGTTGACCATCGTGTAGATACTCGTGATGCGGCCCCGAAGCGCGTCCGGAGTCGTCATCTGGACCGTACTGTTCGCCGTGGCGAGGAACGTGATCATCCCGGCCCCCGCCAGGAATAAGACGATCGCGGCGAGCTCGACACGTGTCACAGCGCTGAGCGCCAAGATCGCGCCACACAAGAGCACGCCGCCCCACAGGAGGTACGCCCGCCGGGGTCCGTCCCCGCTCGTCGCCGCAACGAACAGGGCCGCCAACAGCGCCCCGGCGCCCTGGGCGGACAAGAGGAACCCAAAACCGGACGGCTCGAGGTGCAGCCGGAACCGGGCCAGTACCGGCACGAAGAGTTGGGAGTTCAGCGGAAACAGGCTCAGAACGGTCACCACGGCGAGCAACCGCAGCAGCGACGGCGTTCGCCGGACGAACCGGACGCCCTCGGCGATGTGCGTGAACAAGCCGGCGGCGGGACCGACCTCCGCGCTGACCGTCACCTCCATGGCGGCGAGCGCCCAGATCACGGCGAGATAACTGGCCGCGTTGGCCAGGAACGCCGCGCCGACGCCCCCCGCGGCGATGACGAGGCCGGCGATCGCCGGCCCGATCAGCCGCGCGCCGTTGAACAGGGACGAGTTGAGCGCGATCGCCCCGGTCAGGTCCTCGGTTCCGCCCACCATCTCCACGAGGAACGCCTGCCGGGTCGGCACGTCAACGGCATTCACGGTGCCGAGAAGCGCCGCCAGGACCGCCACGTGCCAGAACTGGACCCAGCCCCCAACCGCCAGAATGCCGAGCGACAGGGCGAGGACCAGCGACACCGATTGGGTGACGACGATCACGGTGCGCCGCGGGAACCGGTCGGCAACGAACCCGGCCGGCAGCGAGAACAGCAGGACGGGGGTCCACTGCAGGGCGTTGATCACGCCGAGCAGGAACGGCGAGTGCGTCAGGCCGAGCACGAGCCACGACTGCCCGACAGTCTGCATCCAGCTCCCGATGAGCGAAATCAGCTGGCCGATGTAGAAGAGGCGGTAGTTCCGATGCCGCAGCGGGGCGGCAACGTTGGCGAAGTGGCGCGTTACATCCGCCACAGGCCTAACCGCTGCGCCTGGGCGACAAGCGCGCGGGTGTACGGGTGCTGGGGAGCGGCGAACAGCTGCCGGGTCTCGGCGGACTCCACCACAGTCCCGCCCCGCATGACGTGCACGACGTCGCACATCTGCGCGACGATACCGAGGTCGTGGGTGATGAGCAGCAGGGACATTCCGAGCTCGCGCACGAGGCGGCTGAGCAGGTCGAGGATCTGGGCCTGGACGGTGACGTCGAGGGCGGCGGTCGGCTCGTCCGCGATCAGGAGGGAGGGCCCGAGGGCGACCGCCGACGCGATCAGCACCCGCTGGCGCTGGCCGCCGGAGAGCTCGTGGGGATACCGGCGCAGGAACTGCGGGTCGAGGCCCACGCGCCCGAGCGCTTCCGCGGCCCGCTCCCGGGCCCCGCGCCGGCCAAAGTGCGCGACGATCCCCTCCATCACCTGATCCCCCACGGACATCACGGGGTCGAGCGCCGATCCGGGCTCCTGGAAGATCATCGCAATCCGCCGGCCCCGGATCGGTACGAGGTCACGTTCGGAGAGCTGGACGAGATCGAGACCCTCGAGCAGGATGCGCCCGGCGGTGATCCGGGCCGGGACGGGGAACAGCCGGACCACGGCATAAGCGGTCATGGACTTCCCCGCCCCCGACGGGCCGACGAGCGCCGCGGTCTGGCCGGCCGGCACGAGCAGGGACACGGCCTCCAGCACCGGCAGATCACCGGACGCCCGGAGGAGTGAGACCCCGAGCCCCTCGATCCGCAGCTCTCCCCCGCCGGGGCTGCCCCCCGGGGCGGGGGCGGTCATGGGGTCTCGGTGTGCCGCCGGCGCGGGAAGCGCTGTTCGAACAGGACGTACAGAACCGGGATCAGCAGCAGCGTCAGGCCGGTCGACACGGTGAGGCCGCCGATCACGGCGCGCGCGAGCGGCATGTTCGTCTCGCTGCCTTCCCCGAGCCCGACGGCCATCGGAATCATCCCGAGAATGGTGGCGAGGGCGGTCATGAGGATCGGGCGCAGCCGGATCCGGCCCGCCTGCAGGACAGCCTCGATCGGCTCCAGGCCGCGCGCCTGCTGCTTGTTGGCGTAGTCCACGAGCAGAATGCCGTTGCTGACGACGATCCCGATCATGGTGATCACGCCCATGAACGAGATGATCGACAGCGTCGTATGCGTGAGCAGCAGCATCCAGATGACACCGATGATGCCCAGCGGCACGGTAAACATGATCACAAAGGGATCGATGAGCGACTGGAACTGCGATGCCATGATCATGTACACGAGCATCAGCGCGAGGCCCATTGCCAGGCCGAGGCTGCCGAACGCGCTCTGCTGCTGCTCCGTCTGGCCCGCCAGGTGGTAGGTAAAGCCCCCCGGGAACCGCAGGCGGTTCAACTGGCTCACGATGTCGGCTGAGACGCCGCCGAGCGGGCGGCCCACGACGTTGGCGGTGACGTCGATGACCCGCTGCTCGTTCTTGCGTGTGATCTGGAGCGGCATGCTCCCGAGCGAGAAGCGCGCGACGTCGCGCAGCAAGAGCGGCGTCATCCCCCGGGGGAGCCCGGACGGGGGGTCGGCCAGCGCCGCGAGGGGCACGTCGCCCAGATCCTCCGGGTGCGACCGGTACTGATCTTGCAGCCGGACGACGATGTTGTACTCGTTCCCGCTCACCGGATCGATGAACTGGCTGGCGGTGCCCACATTGCCGGACATCGCCGTGTTGATGGCCGTCGCGACCTGGGTGGGGTTGAGGCCGAGGAGCGCCGCCTTCTCCTTGTTGACGTCGACCGTGAAGTCGGGGGTCTGGCCCCGCGGGGTGATCTGCACGTCGGCGGTCCCGGGGGTCGCGGCCACCATCGACGCGACCTCGCGGGCGAGCTGCTGGCCGACCGTCTGGTCGTAGCCCAGGAGCTGGATGTCAATCGGCGCCGCCGACCCGAAGTTCACGACCTCGCGCTGGAGTCCGCCGACGTTGAGGAAGGTCTGGACCCCCGGGAACTTCCCCGCGATCGCCTGGCGAACGCGGTTCCCGTACTCCTCGGTTGAGACGTGCCGCTGGTTCGGCGGCACCAGGCGGACGGAGACCAGCCCGTTGTTGGAGCCGGCGTTCGATCCGAACCCGCCGCCGCTGGAAGGAACGCCCGAGATCGTGTAGACGGCGGTCCGATCCTGCGCCGGGACTGTCCGGCGGACGATGGCGGCGACCTGCTCGGCGAGATCGGACGTCGCCTGTACCGCGGTGCCCTGGGGCGCCTGCACCTGGATCGAGAACTGGCTTTCGTCGGTCGCCGGGAAGAACTCCGTGCCGATCCCGCGCGCGGCGACGACCGAGAGGGCGAACACCAGCGCGATCACCCCGACCGCCGCGCCCGCGCGCTTGAGCGTCCACCCAAGCGCCCGCTGGTACCGCTCGTCGAGCCCGGCCATCAACGCCTCGCTCCACCGCATAAACCGGCCGATCGAGCCCGGCCGCTCCGGTGCCGTCGACGTCGCGGACCGCAGGAGGTGGATGCTGAGGACCGGATCGACCGTCATGGATACAAAGTAGGAGGCGGCGAGCGAGAACACGATCGCGAGCGCCATCGGCACGAACAGCCGCTGCCCGATGCCGTTGAGGAACACGACGGGGAAAAACACCGCGATCGTCGTCGTCGTGGACGCGAGCACGGGGAGGCCCACCTCGCGCGTGGCCTCGAGCACCGCCTGGGTGACGGGGGTACCGGGGACAGAGAGATGCCGCGTGATATTCTCCCGGACGACGATCGCATCATCCACCAACCGTCCCATCGCGAGCGTCAGGCCGCCAAGGGTGAAGATGTTAAGGGTCTGGCCGGTGAAGTAGAGCAGCAGGAGCGCGGTCGACACCGAGAGCGGAATCCCGAGGCCGATGATGAGCAGGCTCCAGCCGCTGCGCAGGAACACCAGCACGACGAGGAACGTGAGGAAGGCGCCGATCACCGCCTCGTTCGCCAGCGCCTTGATCGCCGCGCGGATGTATCGCGACTGATCGAACGAGATGTCCAGGCTGACCCCCCGCGGGATGCCGGTCAGGTGGGGGAGCGCCGCGCGGAGCTGGTCCACGACGTCGATGGTGTTGGCGTCGGGCTGGCGTCCGACGAACAACAGCACACCCGGCCGGCCGTCGATGTGGACGATGTCGGTCTGGTCGGCCGCGGCGTCCTGCACCGTGGCGACATCCCCGACGTGGATGGGAATGCCGTTGTGCGTGGCGACGACGACGTCTCGGATCCCGGAGGTGTTCTGAAGCAATGTCGGGACGTTCAGTTGGTAGTCGATCCGTGTGTTGCGAAGGCTGCCGGATGGGAGGAGCGCATTGTACCTGGAAATCGAATCCACCAGGTTCTGCAGCGTGAGGCCCATCGCGCCGAGCTTGTGGGGGTCCACGTTGACGTTCAGTTCGCGCACCAGCCCGCCGCGCACGAACGCCTGCGACACGCCCGGGATCCGCTCGAGCTGCGGCTCGATCGTGTTGAACGCCAGGTCGTAGAGCTGCCGGGGATCCAGCCCGCCGCCGCGGACGACCACCTGCACGACGGGGATGTTGGAGATGTCGAACTTCAGCACGAACGGCTGCGAGACACCGGTCGGAAGGCTCCGCATCACCCGCTGGACGTTCTGGATCACCTCGACCTCGGCGATGTTGAGGTCGGTGCCCCAGTTGAACCACACCTGAACGCTCGCGCTGCCCTGCCGGGTCGTCGAGATGATCTGCTGCACACCGGCGACCCGGGTCATGGCCTGTTCGAGCGGATAAGTCACCGTCCGCTCGACCGCCTCCGGGCTCGCCCCGCTGTACGATGCGGACACGTTGATCACGGGGATCGTAATGTGGGGGAAGAGGTCGCGCGGCAGGCGGCCGAGGGCGATCTGGCTCAGCACCACGATCGCGATGCAGATCATCAGGACGAGGATCGGGTTTCGGATCGCACCGCGGGTCAGAAACATCGCGTCGCCTCTTGCAACCGGCCGCCTACTGCGTCACCGGCACGGACCGGACCGACTGCCCCTCCCGGACCAGATCGGTGCCGCGAAAGACGAGCACGTCCTGGTCGGTCAGCCCGTTCGTGATCTCCACGACGACTCCCGTCGCCTGCCCGACGGTCACCGGCTGCTGGCTCACCTTGCCGTCCGTGACCACCCAGACGAAGTGCTGTCCGCCGACGGTGACGAGGGCCGAGAGCGGGACGACCAGGGCCGGCTGACTCCCCGCCGCGAGCTGGACCGTCGCGTACATGCCCGGCCGGAGCAGATGCCCGGGATTCGGCACGTCGATCTCCACCTGCGCCGTCCGGGTCATCGGGTCCACGCCTCCCCCGATGCGGCTGACGGCGCCCTGAAACGTCCGGTCGGGGTATGCGTCGACGTGAATCTGCGTTCGATCGCCCGGATGGACGTGCGACAGGTCGGCCTCGGCGATGTTGACCAGGACGTCCAGGTTGTCCAGATCGGCGATCGTCAGGATCGGTGTCGAGATCCCGGGGGTCACGTACGCGCCCGGATCGAGCGCCCGCGTGATGACCATTCCGCCGAACGGCGCGACAATCGTGGCGCTCTGAAGGCCGAGGCGGGCGTTCTCCACCTGGGCCGCCTGGTTCGCCACCTGGGCCTGCTGTGTGCGGACCAACGAGGCAGCGGCGGCCTCCTGCTGGCGCGCCGCGTCAACCTGGGCTTCCGCCTGGGTGACCTGCGCCCGGGCCGCGTCGACCCCGGCCTGCGCGGAACCGACCTGCATCTTGGCGTCGTCGAGGCTCTGTTGGGAAACAGCGCCCTGCTGGGCGAGGGTCTGCGAGCGCGCGAACGTCCGCTGCGCGTCCACGAGCTGGGCCTGCGCTTTGGCGAGGTTGGCCTGGGCGCTCGTGACCTGGGCCTGCTGGTTCAGCCGCTGGGCGCGGGCGACCGCGACCTGCGCCCGGGCGGTCTCGACCGCCGACTGGGCCGCCGCCAGACCGGCCTGGGCTTGCGCCAGCTGGGCGTCGAGCTGGGCATGATCCACGATCGCGACCACCTGCCCGGCCCGGACCGGATCGCCCGACCGCACGGTCACCACTTGCAGGTACCCGGACGTCTTCGGAAGGAGGACGGCCTGCTTGAGGGAGCCGATGCTTGCCGTGAGTTGGAGCGTCCGGGGAAGCTGGACGTGCCTGGCGTATCCCACCGCCACGGTCGGCACCGGACGCTGCCGGCCGGAGCCGCCCCCACTCGTCGCTCCTTGGCGCGCGCCCTGGGCCGAGTCTGGAGGCGACGAGGACGATCTTGACGATGCCCCACGGCTGACCAGGATGGCCCCCACGAGCGCGACCACAGCGACCACGAGCCAGACCCATGCCTGTCGCTTCGCCTGCCGTTTCACGTGCGCCCCCCCAGCCTTTCCCGTACGCGGGCCGGCACCGGCGAATGCGCGCCGTGCGCCCCGGCCAGCTCGCGGCGGAGGTCCCGCACGTGACGCTCCAGCCGCCGCGCGAACCGGCCCAGCTGCTCGACTTTCTCTCGAACCGAAATGAGCTGCTCCTCGGTTACCCGTAGCGCGCTCTCCAGCGCACGGCGCCGCCGTGCGGGATCGGCCGTCTCCTGGGCCGCCGCGAGGTAGCGCTCTCGGGCGTCATCGGTATCCAGAATGCGCTTGATCTCACTAAGGGACAGGCCGAGGAGGCGTTTCAGGTCCTTGATGCGCTCGATACGCTCCAGGTCCGACGCGGTGTACAGCCGGTGGCCGCCGGCGAGCCGCTCGCTGGGCACAAGCAGGCCGATCTCATCGTAGTAATGTAGCGCGCGCGGCGTCAGCCCCGTGAGGTGGCATACTTCCCCGACCTGGTAGAACGTCGACATATGCGGTCAGATTGTACGAAGACCTGACGCGAGTGTCAACCAGGTGCCGTATACGTCATGTGTACGGGGCTCCTCGGGGGCCGATGGGGACCCGCTCTAGCCTTTCAGCGATCCGGCCATCAGGCCCCGCATGAAATACCGGCCGAGGAAGATGTACACGAGCAAGGTCGGCAGCGCGGCGAGCAGCGCGCCGCCCATCTGGACGTTCCACTCGACGACAAAGCTCCCGGCGAGGTTGTTCAGCGCCACGGTGATCGGCTGGACGTCGGGCTTGCTCGTCACGATGACGCCGAACAGGAAGTCGTTCCAGATCGACGTAAACTGCCAGATCACCGCGACGACAAACGCCGGGATCGAGAGCGGCAGGACGATCCGCTGGTAAATCCCCCACAGGCCCGCCCCGTCGATTTTCGCGGCCTCGACGAGCTCCGTGGGCACCCCGGCGTAGTAGTTGCGGAAGATCAGCGTCGTGATCGGGATGCCGTAGACGACGTGGACGAAGATGAGCCCGGGGAGCGTCCCGTACATGTGCATCCGCTGGAGGGTCTGCACGAGCGGGATCAGGATGCTCTGGTAGGGGATGAACATCCCGAACAGGATCGCCGGGAACACCACGGCCGCGCCCCGGAACCGCCACTTGGCCAGCACGTACCCGTTCATGGATCCCAGGATCGCGGAGAGCAGTGTTGCCGGCACGGTGAGCTTGAGGCTGTTCAGGAAGTTGGGCCCGAGCCCGCGATGCGTCGCGCTCCCGGCCCACGCCTGCACGAAGCTGCTGAAGTGGAGCCCGGACGGGGGCGCCCACATCCGCGCCAGGCCCACCTCCGCAAAGCTCTTCATCGACGTGACGACGAGCACGTAGATCGGCAGCAGATACGCCGCCGCGGCGCAGACGAGAACGGCGTAGGCCAGTCCCCTCCCCCACGGCCGCGCCGCGCTCACCGGTCGGCCTCGGCGCGCGTGCTGTACACGAGGTACGGCACGGTGAGCACCGCGACCAGCACGAGCAGAATCTCCGCGATCGCCGCGCCCTGCGCGAAGTGATTCCCCCGAAAGGTCGTGTCGAACATGAAGTACGCCGGCACGTCGCTGCTGAAGCCGGGGCCGGATCCGGTCATCGCCACGACCAGGTCGAAGATCTTGAGCGAGATGTGTCCCAGGATGACGACCGCGCTCAAGGTGATCGGTTGGAGGAGCGGCACCAGGATCCGGCGGTAGATCTGCCACTCGGTGGCGCCGTCGACGCGGGCGGCCTCCCGCAGTTCGTCCGGGATGCCGCGGAGGCCGGCGAGGTACAACGCCATTGTGTACCCCGACAGCTGCCACGTCGCCGCGATCGCCACCGCCAGGATCCCGATGCGCGGGTCCGTGTACCACCCGCTCCGCACGCCGCCCAGGTGGAGCCCCGCCAGCAGCTGGTTGATCCCCACGTCGCCGAACTGGGCGCTCCCGGGGTTCAGGAGCCAGCGCCAGACGACCCCGGTCACGATGAACGAGATCGCGAGCGGCGCGAGATAGATCGTCCGGAACAGCGATTCGGCGCGGAGGCCCCGTTCCAGCAGCACGGCCAGGATGAACCCGATGACCAGGCACGCCGTCAGGAAGGCCAGGGTGAACTTGAGGGTGTTGACGAGGTCGATGCGGAACCGGAACGTCTCGAACAGGTCGAGATAGTTGCGCCACCCGACCCAGGCGTAGTTCGGGAGCACGTCGTTCCAGTGCGTGAGCGACACGTACCCGGTCCAGGCGACAAAGCCGTACACGAACACGGCGATGGCGGCCACGGACGGGGCCACCATCGCCGCGGCCGTCACCCGGTCCCACGACCAGCCCCGGCGCGCGGCGGAGGTCCGCCGCGCGCCGATCGGCCGGACGCTGCCCATTAGCTCACGCGGTCGGCCTCCTGGATGTCGCCGCTACCTGCACACCCCGGCGTTCACACAGGCTTTTTGCAGCGCCTTCTGCGTTCCGGCGACATCCCCAGAGGTAACAAACAGCGCGACGGCGTCCTTGTACTCCGTCGCCCAGCCCTCGCTCGCCGCGGCGCCGTGAATGACGCTCGGCACGATCGCGTCGGTCTTCCAATGCTGCATCACCCACTGCTGGTAGGGACTGAACAGCTTGGCCGCGCAGTCGTTCCGGGCACAGATCGAGCCCTTGAGCGGATTGAACGCCTCCTGGCCTTCCTTGGACCCGAGGACGCGCAGGAACGTCAGCACGTTGTTGCGGTCCTTGGCCTTCTTGGGCAGGCCGAAGCTGTCCGAGAGCGCGTCATAGATGTTCTCGTTCCCGGGCGCGGGCACCCAGCCGTACTCGGAAAAGTTCTTGGACGTGAACCACCCGTTGGCCCAGTCACCCATGATCAGCATCGCGCCTTTGGCCCCGACGATGTACTGCCCCGCCTCATCCCACGTCAGGGCCGCGTGGTCCGAGTTCGCGTACGTCAGCATCCGCTTGAACGTCTCCAGGGCCTGGGCGACCTTGGGGCCCGTCCACGACGTCTTCCCGGTCCAGAGCCCTCGATAGCCGTCGGCGCCGAGGGTCCCGATCAGCACGGTCTCAAACGTGTGCCCGGCCTCCCAGCCTTCCTTGTCCCCGATCGCCAGCGCCGCGATCCCTTTGGCCTTGAAGACGTCGGCGGCCTTGAAGAACGCGGCGAACGTGGCGGGCGGACTGAGGTGGTTGTCGGCAAACAGCTTCTTGTTGTACCAGAGGACGTTGGCCCGATGGATGTTCACGGGAACCGACCAGATCTGCCCCTGGGAGGACAAGATGCTGATCAGGCCTCTCGGCATGACCTTGTCCCACCCTTCGCTCTTGAACAACGCGGTCAGCGGCTCCATGTACCCGCTCTTTACCCACGTATCGATCAGTTCGTGGCCGGCGTGGACCTGGAACGAGTCCGGCGGATCCCCGCCGAGCATCCGGGTTTTGAGCACGGCCTTCGCATTGGTCCCCGCGCCGCCCGCGACCGTGGCGTTCACGATCTGCACGTTCGGGTAGTGTTTGTGGTAGATGTCGAACAGCGCCTTTAACCCCTCCGCCTCGCCGCCCGCCGTCCACCAGGAAAAGATCTCGAGCTTGCCGGAAAGGGCGGCCCCCGATGCCTGCGGCAGCGCGGCCGGTCCGGCCGACCACAACCCGGTGAGCGCGACGGCCACCGCGACGCCCGCGGCGATGACGATCCGATACACTGTGGATCTCCTCATGACGACCGCCTCCTTAGAGTACGGGGCTGAGCCAGATGCGGCACATACTTCGACGCCGCCCCTCTCCCCCTCCCGCCATGGGGGCGGCGACGGGAAGGAAAAGCGGGCCCGCCCGTCACAAGAGCCCTGGAGTCCCAAGGCGCCATCGGGCCACTTACAGGAGGGGGCAGAGGTTATGGCAGCGCAGATCAACGAGACCGTCCGGAAGTTCCTCGAGCGGGCGAACGTCGCCGTGCTGGCGACCCGGTCGCGCGCGCGGGGAGTGCAGGCGACACCGGTCTGGTTCCTCTACGATGGGAGCCACATCCTGATCAACACGGCCACGGGACGCGTCAAACTCCGCAACATGCAGGCCAACCCCGAGGTCGCGCTGGCCGTCATCGACCGCGAGAACCCGTACCGCTACGTCCAGATCCAGGGCAAGGTCGTGGGCTTCGACACGCAGAACGCCGGTAAGGACATCGACCGCCTCTCGCACCGGTACCGGGGACAGCCCTATGATTACCCGGGCGGGGATGCCCCCGCCAACCGGATCAGCATCCGCATCGCGCCCGAGCGCGTCAACGTGATGGGGTTCTAGCCCCGGACGCGCGCAGGAACGGCTCCGCGATCAGCACGGCGACCGCGGCGTTCGCGAGCGCCTTCACGGCGTTGAACGGGACGATCGCGGAGACGAGCATGCCGGCGACGCGCGCGGGGGACATCCCGAACTGGAGCGCGAGCAGCGCGAAGTTTGCGGGAATCATCACCGCAACGCGCGCCGCCGCGCCGAGGACGGCGGCCTCGACGAGACGGCGGGCAAAGGCGCGTCGAGGACGTGAGCCGGGAAGTCCGAAGGCGGCCGCCGGCCCGGCCCCGCGCCGGTAGGCCCACGCCGTGACCCCGACGAACGTGGCGGCCGCGATGAAGTCCGCGAGCGGCCCGAGCGGCCCCCGGGCCCGCAGCAGCAGGAACAGCACGTCTTTGAGGAAGACGACGGTCACCCCGGACGCCGGACCGTAGAGGATCCCGGCGAGGAGCGCGACCGCGTCGCTGGGGTCGTACGTCAGGAACGGCGCGGCTGGTAGAATCGGGATCTGGATCGCCGCCATCAGGAGGAACGCGATGGCCGCGAGCATCCCGGTTACGACAATCTGCTCGGCTCTCACGGAACCGCCCTCTCCCCCGGGCGCACGCCGGCCTAGATCGTCCCGGCCGCGCGGAACCGCCCGATCTCCGCGGCCGAAAATCCAGCCTCGCGCAAGATCTCCTCGGTGTGCTGCCCGAGAATCGGCGGGGCAAAGCGGAGTGCGGGCGGCGTCTCGGAGAACGCGAATGCCGAGCCGACGGTTAGGAACCGGCCGAAGGCGGGATGATTGACCTCCTCCTCGAGGCCGAGCGCGCGGACTTGGGGATCGGCAAACACCTCCCCCACGCCGTGCACCGGGCCCGCCGGCACCCCGGCGCGGTCGAGCCGGGCCACCCACTCGGCCGCCGGGCGCTGCGCGAACGCGCGCACGAGTTCCGGGATCAGGTCGTCCCGAAATGTGACGCGGCCGGCGTTCGTCGCAAAGCGCGGCTCGCCCCCGCCGGCCAGATCGAGGGCGGCGGCGAGCCGGCGCCACTGTTCGTCGGACCCGACGCCGACGACGAACCACCTCCCGTCGGCGCCGCAGAACGCCTGGTACGGCACCAGGTTGGGGTGGCCCGAGCCCGAGAGCCGCGGCTGGCGGCCGGTCGCAAAGTAACTCTGCGCCGCGTATGTCAGCAGCGAAACGCCCGACGCCAGCAGCGAGAGATCGACGCGCTGTCCCCGTCCGGTCTGGTCGCGCACGCGGAGCGCGGCCAGGATCCCCGCCAGCGCATACGCACCCGTCGCCAGGTCGATCACCGCGACCCCCACCCGGACCGGTGGACGTCCTTCCTCCCCGGTGATGGACATCAGCCCTGCGAACCCCTGCATGAGGAGGTCGTAGCCGAGCCGGAGGCGATCGGGGCCGGTGGGCCCGAAGCCCGAGATTGCGCAGTACACCAGGCGGGGGTTCACCTCCGCGAGCGTCTCGTAGTCGGCGCCGAGGGAGGCCTCGGTACCCGGCCGGAAGTTCTGGATGAAGACGTCCGCCTCCGCCGCGAGCCGTTGGAGGACCCGGCGCCCCTCAGCGTCTCGAAGGTTCAGCGTCAGGCTCCGCTTGTTGCGATTGATGGAGAGGTAGTATGTCGCGTCCCGGACGGCGCCGTCCCGGCTCTCGAGAAACGGCGGGCCCCAGTAGCGCGTCTCGTCTCCCGCGCCCGGGCGCTCGATTTTGACGACGTCCGCTCCGAGGTCTCCCAGCAGCATCGTGCAAAAGGGCCCCGCGAGCACGCGGGACGCATCGAGCACCCGGAGGCCGGCGAGCGGCCCCCGAGCGGGCGGACTCTCAGGCACGGCGGATCGGATCGGTGATGATCATGATACGACCATCATATCGGGCTGGGGTGGGGCGTTCAACTCACAGCTCCTCACCCTGGGTCGGCCCGCGGTCCGGCGAGGGGGCGCGGCCCGCGGAGGCGAACCCTAGCAGGCGGGGCCCCGCGTGACCCCCGACCGAGTCGCGGAAAGGACATCCATCGATGGCGAAGACAACAGCGCCCGGCACCCGGACCCGGACCGAGAGCGACAGCATGGGGGCGATCGAGGTCCCCGCCGACCGTTACTGGGGCGCGCAGACGCAGCGGTCCCTGATCCACTTCGCGATCGGGCCGGATCGCATGCCGCGCGAGATCATCCGGGCGATGGGGATCCTCAAGCGGGCGGCGGCCGAGGTGAACCGCGATCTCGGCAAGCTCACGCCGGACCTGGCGGGGGTGATCATCCGGGCCGCCGAGGAAGTGATCGCCGGAGACCTGGACGAGGAGTTCCCGCTCTCCGTCTGGCAGACCGGGAGCGGCACGCAGAGCAACATGAACGCCAACGAGGTGATCGCGAACCGGGCGATCGAGCTCGCGGGCGGACGCCTCGGCAGTAAGAGCCCGATCCACCCGAACGATCACGTGAACATGTCGCAGTCGTCCAACGACACCTTCCCCACGGCGATGCACATCGCGGCGGTCGAAGAGATCGTCCACCGGCTGGTCCCGAGCGTGACCGGCCTGCGGGATGCGCTCGCGGTGAAAGCCACCGCGTGGGCGGAAATCATCAAGATCGGGCGCACCCATCTGATGGATGCGGTCCCGCTCACGCTGGGGCAGGAGTTCTCAGGCTACGTCGCTCAGCTCGATCAGGACCTGGAACGGATCCGGCGCGAGCTGCCCGACCTCTACGAACTGGCGATCGGCGGGACCGCGGTCGGCACCGGTCTCAACACGCACCCCGAGTTTGCCGAGCGCACCGCCCGGCGGATCGCCGAGCTGACCGGCCTGCCGTTCGTCCCGGCCAAAAACACGTTTGCCGCCCTCGCGGCCCACGACGCGCTCGTCATGATGAGCGGGGTCCTCCGGACGCTCGCCTGCTCACTCATGAAGATCGCGAACGACATCCGCTGGATGGGCTCGGGGCCGCGCGCCGGGCTCGGTGAGCTGGTGCTCCCGGAGAATGAACCCGGCTCCTCGATCATGCCGGGCAAGGTCAACCCGACGCAGTCGGAAGCGATGACGATGGTCTGCCTCCAGGTGATCGGCCACGACACCGCGATCGCCGCGGCCGGATCCCAGGGCAACTTCGAGCTCAACGTCTTCAAGCCGCTCATCATTTACGATCTCCTGCACTCGATCCGGCTCCTCGCCGACGCCTGCCGGTCGTTCACCGAGCACGCCGTGGCCGGCCTCGAGCCGAACCGCGAGCAGATCCGAAAGCACGTCGACAACTCGCTCATGCTCGTCACCGCGCTGAGCCCACGCATCGGATACGACAAGGCCGCCGCGGTCGCCAAGAAGGCGTACCACGAGGGGAAGACCCTGCGCGAGGCCGCCGTGGAGCTCGGGGTCCTGACCGGCGAGGAGTTCGACCGCGTGGTGCGGCCGGAGAAGATGCTCGGGCCCGAGGCCTGAGCCGCGCCGGTCCCCCTTACACCCTCAGCGTCTCATCCAGCCAGTCGAAGATCACCGCGTTCCGGCGCTGCGGGGCCATGGGCGAGTCGTGAAATTGCGCGCCCTCGGCAGCGGTGAACGTCACGAGCTGCTTCGGCGCCTTGATGAGATCGTACACTTCCTGGGCCTGTCCGGGGAAGGCCTGCTCGAGCTCCGCCCCGGTCACCAGCGTCGGCGCCGTGATCCGGCCGGCGTAGGCGGCACACGTGTACCGCTCAATGGTCCGGATGAGGTCGTAGTAATCCAGTTTTCCAAAGATCTCTCCGCGCTTGGCGATCGTGAACCGGGCCTGCGGCGACGCTTGTTGGAGGTAGCCGCTGAACTCTTGGTTGACCTCCACCCGGCGGCCGGCGCGCACCAGCGCCGCCAGTTCCGGGGGCAGGTGCCAGGCGCGAATGTAGTCGACGAACCCGGGATCCAGGCACACCGCCGCCAGGCGGTGTTCGAAAGCCGCGGCCCGGGCCACCAGTTCGCCGGCGAAGCTCCACCCGATGATGGCGATGCGCGACCGGTCCACATCGGCCCTCGCCCGCAGGTAGTCGACGACCGGCGTCACCACCTTCTCCCAGTCCGGGCGGAAGGGGACGCCGCGCTGGAAGAGCATCGCGCCCTGGCCCGGGCCCTCGAAGATCAGGGCGTGATACCCGCGCTCGAGGGCCGCCGCCCCGCCATAGACGTACAGGTCCACGTTCTGGGCGTCGCTGCCGTTGTTCAAGATGACCGTCGGGCGCGGCCGGTCCGAGCGATCCGCCTTGAGAAAGTAGCCGGGGAGGTGCGTGCCTCCGTAAGGAATCGCCACCCGCTCAAATGACGGCGAAAAAAGCGCAGCGGCCCGGCGCCAGGCGTCCTGCATGAGGCTGTACGCAGTGGACTCTCTGTACGGATCTCGGGTACCCGGCACGACGAAGAGCGCTTGGCCATAATACGTGGCCGCCCGCAAGTACGCGCCGCGCGCGCTCGCCCGATGCCCCTTTGCAAGAGTCGCATTCCCCAGCGCGCGCACCTGCCGCCCCATGGCAGAGAACTCGTCGAAGAAGGCGTTGTAGCTTTCGCCTCTCGCGTTGATCCGATTCACGACGGTCGCGACTTCACCGAACTCGGCGGCGCCGTAGCCGGCGGCGCCGAACGCGAATAATGTCTGGGCGTTCATGTCGGGATCATGAAGATACCGCGTGGCGTCGGACCTGGCCGCCATGGGATTCGGCCCCGCGCCGGCGCCGCGGACCGGCATCACGAGCGCGGCCCCGGAAGCCAGCGACGCCGCGAGCATCGCGCGCCGGCTCACGCGCGACGGCCGGCTGCGCTCGGTCCCGCCTTTCTCGCGCTGCGTGCGATCGCCCTCATCGTGCCGTGTCATGGGTCCTCCCCCGCGATGCCGTCGCAGCGCACCAGATGCCGGCAAATGCGACCACCGCCCCTAGAGCCTGCGTCGGTGTCAGGGACTCGCCGAGTACGACGGCGGCGATCACGACCGCGGACACCGGCTCCAGATAGACATAGACCATGGTCTCCGTCGGGCCCAGGCGATGCACGGACCGGCCCCAGAGCGTCATAGCCACGACCATTCCGGCAGTTGCCCCGTATCCGAGCCCGGCCCACGCCTGCCATGATACACTTCGCCACGGGAGACCTTCCAACCCCGGCAGCGCGGCAGGCGTGATGAGGAGCGCGGCCAACGCCATGGACCAGGCAGTCGCCGGGATCGCGCCGACGGATCCAACGGCCGGGACGACGGCCAGGCTGTACCAGACCCACGCCCCGGCCGCGGCCAGAGACAGCAAGCCGCCGGCCGTGTGGGCGCCATCGAACGCGGCCCCGCCGCGGAGCACCACCATGGCCACGCCGATGAGCCCGAGTGAGATCCCGATCCACTGCGCGGATGAGGCCCGCTCGTCCCCCCGCACCGCCAGCCATCCCGCCGTCAGCAACGGAGATGTGGCGAGCAGGATGGCGCTGGTTCCGGCGGTGGTTTGGCCGAGGCCCGCCACCAGGAGGAGCTGGAACGCCGCCTGCGCAATGCCGGCCTCCGCGACCGACCGCCACACGTTGCGGGGGAGCCTGGCGATCACAGGCCGGGACAGAGTGATCAGGACGGCGGCCGCGAGCACCAGACGAAGATACGTAAAGCTGAGAACGGGCAGCTCGCGAAGCCCCAGCTTCACGCCGGGGTAAATCCCACCCCACAGGACGACGGCGAGGAGCGGCTCGAGATGCACCCGAACGCGGGGCCGCGGACTGGGCATAGGCTCCCTCAGGCCGGCAGGACCGTCCGACACCCCTGGAGCCTCGTTCACGCCTTTGCGAGGTGCGTCTCGAGACGATCCAGACTTTGTGTCCAGCCCGCCTCCATCCCGCCCAGATACGGCGCAGCCTCAGCGGTCGACTTGACAACGCGCGCCTTCACCGTGAGTGTCGTCTTACCTTCATGCTCGGCGAAAGTCACGGTGTGTAGCACCTCAAAGAGCGGATTACCCTCTTTGTCCAGCGCGGCGCTAGTAAAGACGAGTCGCTCGGGCTCGGCGATCTCCTGATACACGCCCGTCATCGGATAGATCGTGCCGTCGGGTCCGCGCATGTGGATGCGAATGGCACCGCCGGGCCGCACGTCCAACTCGCAGACTGGGTTCGTAAACTCGTGTGGACCCCACCACTGCGCCACGTGCCTTGGATCGGTCCATACCTTGAACACCAGTTCTCGCGGCGCCCTGAACGTGCGCGTGATCGCCGTCTCGCGTTCTGGCGTGTTTGTCGCGAGGTCACCCGCGGCCTCTCTTGCCGGCATGTCGCTTCTCCTTTCTTTGTACTTCGCGTAGATAGTCGTCCAGGCGATCGAAGCTCTCTGTCCAGAACCTCCGGTACTGCCCCACCCAGTCGGCAATGTCCTTGAGCGGACCCGCCTCGAGGCGGCACGGCCGCCGTTGCGCCTCGCGACCGCGCCTGATGAGACCCGCGCGCTCCAGCACCTTCAGGTGCTTTGAGATGGCCGGCATGCTCATCTCGAAAGGCCCGGCCAGCTCCGTGACCGAAGCCTCGCCCGAAGCGAGGCGAGCCAGGATCGCGCGCCGAGTCGGATCGGCGAGCGCGGCGAACGTGCTGCTGAGAGAGTTCGGCGACACGCTCTTAGGTGACATTATACATTACACCATCCAGTTAAATAACCTATTAGTTTAGTACACCCGCGCCCGGCTCCTGCCAAGTGTTTTCCTTTCGGTCAACTCGCGCGGGGAATCGGCGGGAGGCAGCCGGTGTTATTTAAGGTAAAATCGAGCCGGCTCTCTGGGAGGCGCTCAATGAAACTTGAAGGCATCCATCATATCACCGCCATCACGGCCGACGCGCCGGGCAACCTCGACTTTTACAGCCGGGTGCTGGGTCTGCGGCTAGTAAAGAAGACCGTGAACCAGGACGACCCGACCGTCTATCATCTGTTCTACGGCGACGAACACGGGAGCCCGGGAGCCGACCTCACGTTTTTCGAGTATCCGGGCGCCGCGCGCGGCCGGGCCGGTGCGGGGATGGTCCACAGGATCGGTTGGCGCCTCGCGTCGAGTGCGGCGGTGACCTTTTGGGAAGCGCGCCTGCGCGGCGAGCACGTCCCGGTGATATCCGACCACGGGGGCCTGCGCTTTGAGGATCCGGAGGGGCTCGCGCACGAGCTTCGCGTCGTCGAGACCCCCGACGCCCCGCTCGCCGCCGCGCACCCGGAGATTCCCGCCGAACTGGCCCTGCAGGGCTTCGACGGCGTCCGCGCGTACAGCGCCGACCCCGAGCGGAGCCGGCGCTTTCTCGAGCAGACACTCGGCTTCGCCCCGACGGACGAGGCGGGCTTCGAGGTCCGGGGGGAGCAGCGCGGCTCCATGTACGTTTACGATCGCATCGCCACGCCGGGCGTGAGCGGGGCCGGCACGGTCCACCACGTGGCGTGGGCGTCACCGGCGGCTGATCATCTCGCGTGGCGCGGCCGGGTCCTTCAGGGCGGGGCCCACGCGACGCCGGTCATCGACCGGTTCTACTTTCGGTCCATCTACTTCCGGGAGCCGACCGGGGTCTTGTTCGAGATCGCGACGATCGGGCCGGGGTTCGCCGTCGACGAACCGGCAGACCATCTCGGCGAGGCCCTCTCGCTCCCTCCCAAGTTCGAGCACCTGCGCGCGGAGCTCGAGCGGACCCTGACACCGCTGCCGAATCCACGGGAAGCAGCCCGGAGCGGGCGTCCGGCCGGGGAGCGCGCCGAACGGAAGGCGGCGAGGTGAGCCCGCGCGCGCGGAGTGGACTTGAGTCCCGGATTCGGCCCGCCGCGGCCGAACCACGCGGCGCACTCGTGCTCTTCCACGGGCGCGGCGCCGACGAAGATGACCTCTACCCTCTGCTCGACGCCCTCGACCCGGAGCGACGCCTGCTCGGAGCAACGCCCCGGGGTCCCCTTTCACTTGCACCAAGCGGCGCCCACTGGTATGCCTACCGTCAGGTGGGGTATCCTGATCCGGAAACCTTCCTGTCGACCTACGACCGGGTCAGCGCATGGCTCGACATCCTGGCCGGCGAGACAGGGGTTCCGCTCGAGCGCACAGTGCTTGGCGGTTTCTCGCAAGGGGCCGTCATGAGTTACACGCTCGGGCTCGGCGCAGGCCGGCCGCGCCCCGCGGCCATCATTGCCCTCAGCGGCTTCATCCCCACCGTCGATGGTTTCGCGCTCGACCTCGCCCCGCCGCTGCCGCCGGTCGCGATCGGACACGGCACCTCCGACCCCGTGATCCCAGTCGATTTCGCCCGCCAGGCGCGCGCGCGCCTTGAGCAGGCCGGCGCCGCCGTACTGTACCGTGAATCTCCGCTCCCCCACACGATCGACCCGGCCTTTCTGGGCGAACTCGTTCCTTGGCTTCGGCGCGCCCTCGAACATCAATAGGAAGCCGCGTTTCCCCCCCGAAGAGAACGGCAATCATCGAGGACGGTCTCAAGGAGCGGAGGAATGCTGCGGACGAGGATCTGTGAGCTGCTGGACATCCGGCACCCGGTGGTTCTGGGCGGGATGGCGTCCGGGACCAACCCCGCCCTGGTTGCCGCGGTCTCGAATGCCGGGGGTCTCGGCATCTTGGGGGCGACGTTTCTTGACCCGGAGCAGCAGCGCGCCGACGTGGGGAAGATCCGCGCCTTGACCACGGCCGCATTCGGCCTGAACCACCTGCTGGCGTTCGCCACCGACGATCGGTTTGCCACCACCCTCGCCGCCGGTCCCCGGGTGGTATCGACCGCCTGGGCCTGGGCCAACCAAGACCTGCGGCCGTATTTCGAGCGCGCGCACGGAGCAGGCGCCGTCGCCATGCACATGGTGTCAGGTGTCCCGGAGGCCGTCCGCGCGGCGGAGGCCGGAGTGGACATCATCGTCGCGCAAGGCACCGAAGGCGGAGGACACGTCGGTCTCATGGGCACGATGGCGCTCGTCCCCCTGGTGGTGCGCGCGGTGGCGCCGATCCCGGTCCTGGCGGCGGGAGGCGTCGCCGACGGTTCGGGACTGGCCGCAGCGCTCGCGCTGGGGGCGGATGGGGTGCTCCTCGGTACGCGATTTCTGGCCACACCCGAGGCCCCCATTCCCCCGAGCTACAAACAGGCGATTCTGGCTAGCGATGGCCACAACACGCTGCTGACGGAGATCCCGGACGTTGCCGTTGGACGCGTCTGGCCCGGGGCCATGTCGCGTGTCGCCAGAAACCGATTCATCGAGCGGTGGCTCGGGCGCGAGTGGGAGGTGCGCCAGCGCCGGCATGAGATCGTGCGGCAGATGCAGTCTGCGCGGGAACGCGATGACGCGGAAGAATCCAATCTCCAGATAGGCCAGACGGCGGGATTGATCACGGGGATCTCGCCCGCCGGCCAGATTGTGCAGGAGATCGCCGGCGAGGCCGAGCGGATCATCCGCAGCCGACTCGGAAGCGTGCTTGCCGACTGACGCCTAGTATCTCCCGGTGTTGCAGCCCGGTGTCATGTCACTCCACGCTCGGTTCTTGCCCAGGGAACCATCTGATCCGGCGAATATCGCTCGCGCCGGCGCCTGCCAGCACCCGGCGGATCAAATTTGGATCGCCGGTCCGGACCGCAACCATGGTCCGCCCTGACTCGATTTGCCTGTCCAACCATTCGGACGTCTCCCGCTGCAGGCCGTGAGCCTCCATTGTGGCCTGAGGTTCTTCCATATCGAAGAGGCGCTCGAGCCAGCCCTTCACAGTAGGGTCATGGTCCTTCACCACGCATTCATCCGCCGGCACGCCGGCGGCCTTGAGCGCTTCCACAGACGCATCGGCCTTGTGCCGATCCGCGAACAATCCAATGACGTATTCCATCCGCGGTCCTCCCTCGTAAGTGCAGAGCCCGGTATCGTCGGCCACCGCAACGGCTGAATCGGGGCTTCCGTTTTGGGTCCCGAGCCCTTCAGGCGGCCTTCTTCTGCTGGAGGTCTGCGACCTCGCGGTCAAGGAGGACATGAAGGTGGGTGGTACCGGAAATGTTCCGCGTACCGCCCGTCCCTGCCCCGCACTGCTGGAGCGCCGCCGCCATCGCCTCGACGACGACGGGATACTGTGCCATGAGGTTGATGCGCCTCCGACACGGACTCGCAGGGGTATCAGCGATTTGTCTGCATCACTTCGTGATGAGCTTGAGCGGCACCGGCGTGAACTTGGCGGCCGTCCCTCCCTTGAGCACCTTCGCGGCGGCCTCGACGGCGAGCCGGCCCATAACCTTCGGCTGCTGCGCCACCGTCGCCGCCATCCTCCCGTCCTTGATCGCTTTCAGCGCGTCCGCGACCGCGTCGAAGCCGACGACGAACATCTGCCTCTGCCGCTTCGCCGCCTCGATGGCCTGAACCGCGCCGAGCGCCATCTCATCGTTCTGGGCGAAGACGGCGTCGATCTTCTTCTGGGCCTGCAGGATGTTCTCCATCACCGACAATCCCTTGGCGCGATCGAAGTCCGCGGTCTGCGATGCGATGATCCTGATCCCAGGGAACTTTGCGAGGCCTTCCCGGAAGCCCATACCCCGGTCCCGGGCGGCCGAGGAGCCGGCGATCCCTTCGAGCATGACAACGCTCCCTTTGCCGTTCAACCGCCGGCCGACGTACGCGGCCGCCATCTGTCCGCCCGCCACGTTGTCGCTGGCGATGTGCGCGGCGACCCGGCCTCCGTTGGCGCTGCGGTCCACGGTAATGACGGGAATCTTCGCCGCGTTCAGCTTCTTCACGGTCGCAACGATCGCGTCACTGTCGGTCGGATTGATGATCACCAGGCCGACCTTCTTGGCGATCAGGTCTTCGATGCTGCTGGCCTGCCGGGCGGCGTCGTTCTGCGCGTCGAGCACGATCAGCGTCATCCCGAGCTTGGCCGCCGCGGCCTGCGCCCCGTCGCGGAGATCGACAAAAAACGGATTGTTGAGCGTGGAAATGGCGAGTCCAACCGTGGGCTTGCCGGCCGCCGGGAGACCGGTGGTCCCCACGCCGAGCAGGAGCGCGACCCCGAGCAGTGCCGAGAGCCATGTCCGTCCCATACCGTTCTGCCCCCCCTCAATGCATGACCTTACCATACTACGAGATGACTACGACATGCTTCGACGGTATGTTCATCGCCTCCCCCGTAGGCGCTGGTCAAGCAAGACGGCGAGGAGAATGACGACCCCTTTGACGATCTGCTGGTAGAACGACGAGACGTCCAGCAGGTTGAGGCCGTTGTTGAGGACGCCGATCAGGAACGCGCCGAGCAGCGTGCCCCCGATCCCGCCCTCGCCACCCATGAGCGTCGTGCCGCCCAGGACGACCGCGGCGATCGCGTCCAGCTCGTAGCCGAGCCCCGCCGTGGGCTGAGCCGAGTCCAGCCGCCCGGTCAGGATGATCGCGGCGATCGCCGAGCACACCCCGCCAATCGCGTACACGAGGATGATGTGGCGCCTCACGTTGATCCCGGAGAGGCGCGCCGCCTCCGCGTTGCCGCCGATCGCGTAGACGTACCGTCCCACCACCATCTGGGTGAGCACGACGTACGAGGCGGCGAACACCAGGGCCATGACGATCACCGGCACGGGGATGCCGGCCACGTCTCCTTGGCCCAGCCAGTCGACGCCCGCGCCGAGGTTGCTGATCGGCTGCCCCTGAGTGTCCACGAGCGTAACGCCGCGGGCGATCGTCAGCGTGGCGAGGGTGACGATGAACGGTGCCACGCGACCGTAGGCTACCGCGAGGCCGTTCAGGACGCCGAACCCCGCACCGACGGCCAGCCCCGCCGCCAGCGCGAGCCCGAGCGCGCCGCCGCCTTTGAGCACGCCCGCGATGAGCACGCCCGCCAGGCCGAGAACCGAGCCGACCGAGAGGTCGATCCCGGCCGTGAGGATCACAAACGTCATCCCGACGGCGATGATCGCGTTGACGGACACCTGCCGGGCGACGTTCAGCAAGTTCTCCGGGGTGAGAAACGCGGGGGACAGCAGCGCCAGCGCCACAAGCAGGACGACGAAGGCGATGGGCAGACCGAATCGCTGAAGGCGCACGTGCAGTTCGGGGGGCCGCTCGTGGCGCGCGGCCGCACCGTTGCCCGTCTTCGCCTCAGGCACCGGCACCGCCGGACCTCCCCGATGCGCTCGCCATGATTTTCTCCTGAGTCGCGTCCGCGTGCGTGAACTCCGCCGTGATCCGGCCTTCGTGCATCACGAGGATGCGGTCGGACATCCCCAACACTTCCGGTAGCTCGGAGGAAATCATCACCACCGCCGCGCCGCCGCGGGCGAGCTCGGCCATCAGCCGGTACATCTCGATCTTGGCGCCGACGTCGATGCCGCGCGTCGGCTCGCAGAGCAGCAGGATCCGCGCCCCGGCCTCCAGCCACTTGGCGACCACGACCTTCTGCTGGTTCCCGCCCGACAGGTCTCGAACCATCTGGTCACGGCCCCGCGCGCGGATGTCCAGCCGGCGCATCGCCTGCTCCACGAGGGCGCGCTCCGCTTTCTGCCGGATGAACCCGCAGGCGCTCAGCCGCCCGACGGACGCGAGCGTGATGTTGTCACGGACGCTCATCCCGAGGATCAGCCCGAGGGTCTTGCGGTCCTCGGGTACCAGGCCGATCCTCAGCGCGATCGCGTCGGCTGGGGACGTGATCCGGGCCCGCTTCCCCTCGACGAACACCACGCCACGGTCAAGCGGGATCATCCCGAAGATGGCGTTGGCGACCTCGATCTTGCCCGAGCCGATCAGTCCCGCGATACCGAGGATCTCTCCGGCGTGCACGGCAAACGAGACGCCCTCGAACACGGCGGCGGCGGACAGGCCGCGCACCTCGAGCCGCGGCGGCCCCTGCGGCGCGGGTGCCCTGGGAAACTTCTCGGTCAGCTTTCGTCCGACCATGAGCTGGATGAGCCTGTCCAAGTCGATCTCGCCGGTAGGATACGTCCCGACGTAGTGCCCGTCCCGGAGGACGGTGATCCGGTCGGCGATGCGGAAGATCTCCTCCAGGCGGTGGGAGACGTAGATCACCGCGACTCCGCGGGCGCGCAGTCCCGCGATGACGCCGAAGAGCCGCTCGACTTCCTCGAGGGTCAGCGCGGCGGTCGGCTCGTCCATCACGAGGATCTCCGCGTTGAGGCTCAGGGCGCGGGCGATCTCCACGGTCTGCCGCTGCGCCACCCCGAGCTGGTCCACGCGGGCCCGGGGGTCGACGTCCACGCCGAGGCCGGCCAACAGCGCGCGAGCACGGCCGCGGAGGGCCTCCCAGTCAACGAACCAGCCCCACCGCCGCGGCTCATCCCCCATAAACAGATTCTCGGCCACGGACAGAGGGCCGATCTGGTTGAGCTCCTGATGAATGATGGCGATGCCCAGCTCTCGCGCGCGGCGCGGCGTGGGGATGTGCACCGGCTTGCCCCGGAGGACGATCTCCCCGCCGTCTGGCTGATGGATCCCGCCGAGCACGCGGATCAGGGTTGTCTTCCCCGCGCCATTCTCCCCGATCAGCGCATGAACCTCGCCCGGCAGCACGTCGAGGTCGACGCCCTCCAGCGCGCGCACGCCGGGAAACGTCTTGCCGATACGCTTCATCTGGAGCAGCGGTTGAGCGACCGTGGCGGCCTGCACCATCAGAACGCCACGCCGCTCTCGAACAGCACATTCGCAAACGGCGTGCACTCCCCGGTGCGGATGACCGCCCGGACCCGCGGGAGCATGGCCTTGAGCTGTTCGTGGGGCACCTGCTCGAGCGCCACGCCCGCGAGCATCGCCCGGAGGCCGTCGAAGCACGCGGCGTTGCGGCCGGGCATCTCGCTGGCCACGACCGCCCGCGCCACCACGACCTCCGCGAGAATCGCTCGGACGGCCGTGAGAAATGGGGGGACGCCGCACTCGAGCGCCAGGTCGATTCGGGTCACGCTCCCGGGGATCGGGAGGCCGGCGTCGGCGACGCAGATGAGGTCCGTGTGGCCCAACGAGGCGATCAGGTAGGATAGGTCGCAGTTAAGAATCCCCCGCCGCTTCACCGCTGCATCGCCTCCTCAACCTCGGCGCGCGTCGGCATCGATCCCTGCGCGCCCATCCGCGCGACCTTGATCCCGGCGACTTGCGTGGCGAAGCGCACGGCGCCGGCCAGCGGGGTGCCTTCGCCGAGCGCCACGCCCAGGGCGGCGGCGAACGCATCGCCGGCGGCCGTGGTGTCCACCGGGGCCACCGGTACCGTGGGCACATGCCCTGCACTCTCCGCCGACAGGTAGAAAGCGCCGCGCGCCCCCAGCTTGAGCACGACGATGCCGGGGCCGCGGCCCCGGAGAATGCGTGCGGCCTGCTCGGCAGCGGGCATCGAGCCGACCTCGACGCCGGTCAGCGCGTGCGCCTCGATCTCATTCGAATTGATCACATCCACCTGTGCGTACAGCTTCTCGGGAAGCGGGGCGGCGGGAGCCGGATCAAGACAGACGAGGGCGCCGCCCGCTTTCGCCAGTGCGGCCGCGCGCACGACCGCATCAAGGGGGACCTCGAGCTGGAGGAGCAGCACGTGCGCGCCGGCGATGGCGCTTCGGGCCTCGTCCACGTCCGCCGGCTCGAGGCCCAAGTTGCCCCCGGGCGCGACGAGGATCATGTTGCGCCCCCGGTCGTCCACGCCGATGAACGCAACGCCGGTCGCAGCGACCGGGGCGGTCCGCACGTGGGTGACGTCAATGCCGTCCCGCCGGAGGCCGTCGACGAGTTGCCGGCCGAAGGCGTCCTGGCCGACCCGCCCGACCATGGTCACCTGGGTGCCGAGGCGGGCGGCCGCCACGGCCTGGTTGACGCCCTTGCCCCCTGGAAACGTCGCAAAGGTTCCACCCGACACGGTCTCGCCTACTTGGGGAAGGCGCGGCGCCCTGACGACCAGATCCATATTCAGGCTGCCGACGACGCAGACTCTCACCATGTCCATTGGGAGCGGGCCGCGGGAAACCCGTCGCACGCCGGGATTTCCATATCTGTAGCCGCTGCACCTGTCAGGTCCAGGGAAGTGGTTCCCTGGGCGATCCGCACCAATTCCTGTGTTCAACCACTGCAAGAGAGGAGAAGAAAAAGAGAGAGGCCTTGATAAATAAGGGTTAGAGTGGCGGAGAGGGGTGGGAATCGAACCCACCGCGAACCCAAAGGGCCCGCCGGCAGTTTTGAAGACTGCGAGGCCCACCAGGACCCATTCCCCTCCGTGCGCGGTTGGTCTCGACGGGTTACGGGTTTGCCGTGACGCCGAGCGCCTCCATGAACCGGTCCTTCAGGTAGACGGGCCGCCGGGGCACGCGCGCCGCCAGCGTGCCCTGCTCGACCCGGGCCAGCACAAACCAGGGCCCGTCCTCCCGGAGCGCGCGGGCGGTCGCAGCGGCAAACGCGTCGAGGTCGTCGGCCTCGACGACCCGCGGGATCCCCGCCCCCCGGGCGATCGCCGCCAGGTCTACGCCCTGCGTCGTGTGCGTCGGCTGGCCTCCGGTCGTCTCATAGCTGCCGTTGTCGAACACGATCTCGACGAGGTTCGTGGGGCGCTGGGAGGCGATCGTGGCCAGGGAGCCGAGGTTCATCAACAGCGACCCGTCACCGTCCAGCACCACGACCCGCAAGGCCGGGCGCGCGAGGGCGAGGCCGAGCCCGATCGAGGACGCGGCACCCATCGAGCCCCACGTGTAGAAGTGCTCGGGCCGGTCGCCGGCCGCGTACAGGTCGTAGGTATTGCGGCCCAGGTTGGCAATCACGGGAGTCCCTTTGAGAAGCGGAAGCACGCGTGTGATCGCCGCGAGGCGGTTCATCGGAGCGTTTTCCCTCCCGTCATCAACGTCGGCAGCGTGAGCGCGACGGGCACCAGGCCCTCGAACGCCAGCTTGCACGCTCCCGCGATGACCTCGTCGATCCGTTCGGCCGAATCGAGCGGGAACAGCTGCACGCCGAGCGCGTCGAGGATCCGCGGGATCGCCCGGCCAAACGGCACCTGTGCGGGATTGAACTCACCGAGCCGCCCCCGCTCGCTGATGATCAACAGCATGGGGATTTGATATGCGATCACCAGCGAGGACAGCGCGTTGAGGGAGTTCCCGAGGCCGCTGCCCTGGAGGACGATCGCTCCCCGCTTCCCTCCCAGGTACGCGCCCGCAAGCACGGACACGGCCTCTTCCTCCCGCGTGGCGCACACGACGGTGCACTCCGGGTCCGCGTGGAGCTGGTCGAGGAGGTGCCCGGTGACCTCATCCGGGACGTACGTGATCATGCGGACGCCGTTCGCCTTCAACGCCCGCGCAAGCGTACTGCTCCACGTTTCCACGCGCACCCCCTCTGGGATGTACCCGGACGCCGATCGAGGCGTGACGACACTTCCCCGGGTATCCGCCGCGTCCCTGCCTGACGGGTCCCGATCCGAGACGTCGCGCGTTTGGACTGTGCGGCGGGTGGGGAAAATACTATCGCAGCTCTCGTTCCCATCTGCACAGACTCACATTTGCCATCCCATAGGAGGCGATGATATGCATCACGCACGCTCGATCCACGGCGTGACCGCCGTGGCCGCCCTGCTCTGCGCCCTCACGGTGTTTGCGGCCGCCGGCGGGCTCGCTCTCGCCCAAACGTATCCGGCGCAACCGGCCCCGTCCGCTCCGGCGGCCCCGGCGGCCCCATCCGCCCCGGCGGCCGCAAACACCGTGAGGGCGCAGAGC